>Ga0265301_10006176_pt1 | contig 11549 bp, 16 predicted proteins | sample AusTroGonzalo_MG_2_FD_193488 | JGI IMG/M metagenome (GOLD analysis project Ga0265301, IMG submission 193488) | Bovine rumen microbial communities from tropical cattle in Woodstock, Queensland, Australia - Gonzalo_04 | ecosystem: Host-associated > Mammals > Digestive system > Stomach > Rumen ...
GGAACTACTGAAGATTTGTATTTAGGCAATTACCCTTGTATGTTATCTGATGGTCAAACACATATTAAAGGGTATCATATTACTAAACCAGTAATACATAAAGATACTACAATATCTATACCTTGGCAGACTAACGATTGGACTAGATTAAGTGCATATACTGATATTAAGTTATATCTTCCGCTTATTGGAATTATTAACTTACCAGCTACTGAATTACAGAATGATAGTTCAGTAGATGTTAGGTATTCTATCAACGTAACTTCTGGTGATATAGCGGTAGAAGTTAAAGGTACAACTTCAGGATATAAAGTAGCTACTGCTTCTGGTAACTGTGCTATGAATACTGCTTATGGAAGTACTGGAATAGATTTAAACAAACAAAATAAAGCTATTGGTTTAGGTATTGGTGCTATGGCTTCTACTTTTGGTGCTATGGCTAGTGGTGGGTTAACATTATTAGGTGAACTAGCTATAGGTGGTGCTTTAGCTACTGCTATGGGTACTTCAATAGCTGCTTTAGGTGGTACTTCAGATGGTTCTGGTGGATTAGGCGGTGGTGCTTCACAAGGTTTAGATTCTGTTATCCATATTTTCTTAACCACAAAAGATTTAGCAGATACTCAAACAAATTTTAATCCTATTATCGGTAAACCTTATATGGGTGTATCTAAACCTTCTAATTTTAGTGGTTATGTTCAAACTGATGGTTTCCAGTTTAAATCTAGTAGGGCTTATTCATCAGAAATAGAAGAAATAAATAAGCTGCTAGATACTGGTATATATTATGAGTAAGTAGGTGATTCTATGGCTTGGGAATATACAGTAGGTGCTGGCTATTATTATGGTCATATGGGAAATTCAGCTAATAACAGTGCTTACATCAAGGAATTTTATGAAAATCAAGGTGGATTTACTCAGGCATCAATAGTAGGAATGATAGCTAATATAGACCATGAATCATATTTAAATCCAGGTCAAGGTGAACATGGTAAACAGATGGATAATGATTATGGATATGGTTTATATATGTGGACTCCAGCAAGGACAAAAATACTTGCATATGCTGACCATGACCCATTAGGCCGTCCATGGTATGATGGTACATTACAGTTAGAATTTAGTTTATCAAATATTCCACAAACTTGGATTAAATCAAAAGCATACCCTTATAGCTGGGAAGAATATAAACAGATAACTGATTATAATTTAGCTACTAGAGTATTCTTTTATAATTTTGAGCGTGGAACGTGGCATGATGAACTAGATACTTATACTAGTTACTGGGCTACTGTTTTATATGGTGATATTCCACCAGTACCAGACCCACCACTTCCACCTTCACCTGATGAAGAAGATGAGGATTTAGCAGCGTGGATAATTATGAAGTTGACTAAATTGTTTGGATAATTTGAACAATTAATAAAATAATGTTATTATAAACAAAAGGAGGTAACTAAAATGAAGTATTCAGAGAAACTAAATCTTTTACTTAAAGGAGTAAAGATGGATGAAATTAAGCAGCTGGAAGAACAAGAAGCTTTAGAAGTAGCTGAAGCAGCTGCTAAAGAAGAAAAAGAAAATCAAGAAAAATCCGCTTTAGAAGTAGCTCAAAAAATGGTAAAAGATTTAGAAGATAAGTTAGCAGCTAAAGAAGATGAACTTACTGCACTTAACAGACAGTTTGCTGAGATTAATAACAAGAAAACTGTTAAAGAAGAACCAGAACATAAAGATTCAGCTGCTGACGTAATGGAACAATTATTTAAGCCTAAAAAGGAGGTATAATTATGGCAGTAAATTCAATGAGTTTTCAGCAATCTAGTACACTTCTTAACGCTGTACTTGAACAGATGACTGGTACTAGTTCACTTGCACCAGTTAACGAGGCTGAATTTGTATCTGTATGTACTACAACTTTACAGACTGGTTATGACCAGCTTAATAAGGCTGTATCTCAGGTACTTAACAAGTCTATCTATGTATCACGTGCTTATGATGAACTTTATCCTTCTATTATGCGTGATTCACAAGTTTGGGGAGGTATTGTAAGAAAAGTTACAATCCTTGATTTAGATTTTATTGATGATGAAGCCTTTAAAATCGCTGATGGTAATGGTCTAACAGATTGTGACCCATATCTAGTTAATAAACAGAAGGCTGTACAGTTTAATTTCTATGGTGGAAATGTTAAGGAAATGGTTGTTACTTACACAGAAGACCAGCTTAGGCAAGCATTTACATCTTCAGCAGATTTTGGTTCATTTATGGCAGCACAAGCTCAGAACCTTAGAAATCAGCTTAGACAGAAGGTTGAAGCTGAGTCAAGAATAACAGTCAATAACATGATTCTAGCTGCTTGCTATGAAGGTGGTGATAGAGTTCTTCACGTACTTTCAGAGTATAAGGATGAAACTGGAAACGAAACAATCACAGCTGCTAATTATCTTTCAGCAGCTGAATTTGAACCTTTTGCTAAATGGTTCTATGGTAGATTAAATACACTTATGAACTTTATGGCTGAAAGAACTTCTAAGTTCCACGCTAATATTACTACTTACAATGGCTCATCTTTAACTAAGCCTATTATGAGATTTACACCACGTGAGAACCTTAACATTTTCATGTTATCACAGTTTATGAATCAGGTTGATTCTTCTGCACTTTCAGGAATTTATAACACACAGTTCTTATCTATTGGAGGTTTCGAACGTGTAAATTTCTGGCAGTCAATAGATGCACCAGATACAGTTCAAGGTATTCCTAACGTACTTGATACTGATGGAACTTGCTATGCTACAGATGATGCACAGACTGCTTCAGGTGTTATCGGTATTCTCTTTGATGATGAAGCGTTAGGTATTACTCTTATTGATGAAGGTGTAAGAAGCATTGAAAACCCACGTGGCAGATATTTCAACAACTGGTATAATTGGACTGCTAGATGGTACAATGACCAGACCGAAAACTTCGTAGTTCTCGTATTAGATTAAAATAAGGAGGTATAGCTATGGCTAGTTTACCTTATTACTATGAAGAACTAAACAATATGAGGGGACATAAAGTCCCCTCTACTAATATTTGTTATTCTTCAGAAGTATACTATTTCTTTTGGCGGAGCTTATATCAGCGTTTAGCTTCTAAGTTTAAGTGGACTGTACCAGACCACTGGGAAAAGGAAATGTTTGAATTTTTACTTTATGCCTACGGATTTGTAGGAGTATTTAATACCGATAAATACGCTAGAAGTGCAAAAGAGAAGTTCGGTGTTATTCCAGCTCAGGCTACAGTATCAGGTATAGGTGTTCAGATGCAGCCTACCGAAATTAGAACAGCTAATCCTTACTTCTATATGCCTAAAAGTGAAATCATATATGATGGTGCTGGTCTTATTAAACTAACTGGTGATTATCGTGGTATACTTGATATTGTAGACTTTTATGCCGAACGACTTGCTGTATTGTGGGGAAGCATTGACCAGTCTATTATCAATTCAAGATTTGCGTATATCATCAGTGCTAATTCTACAGCGGCTGCTGCAACTCTAAAAGCTATATTTGATGCACGTAATTCAGGTAAGCCTTTAATGGTATATGATAAGGATAAGCTAAAGAAAAAGGATGCTGTAGATAAAACTGCACCACTAGAAGATAAAGAACCTTTTGATATTCTAGATTTAAAGGTAGGTCAAAACTATATTACCGATAAACTTCTAGCTGATTATAGAAGAATTGTATCACAGTTTGATAATGAAGTAGGTATACCTAATAATCCAGTAGATAAGGCAGAACGTTTAATTTCTAATGAAGTAGAATCTAACTCTGTTGAAACTGTAGCTAGATTTGAATACTTCATGGATTGTTTGGACAGAAGTCTAAAACGCACTTACAAGGTATTTCCTGAATTAGAAGGGGAACTGAAGGTAGAAGCTAGAACTTATGATACTGGCCAGACTGGTGCTGTAGAAGCTAAGATGCCACAGAAGGGAGGTAATGAAGATGTTAAGTAAACTAACAATCGTAGGATTATCTCAATTTAGCCCTGATATATGGGATAATCTTAACCTTCCTGAAGGTATTGATAAGGAAGTATTTATATCTGAAGTAATAAGACAAGGCGGTGAATTTAGTCTAGTATATCCTGATGCTGATTTTATGAAATACCAAATAGGGGAGTTTAGTAAGAAATGGTATCATAACTTTGAACGCTGGTATCAGGCTTATAAATTTGAGTATGAGGCCCTTTACAATTTAGATGTTAAATCTACTATCACAGAAGAAGGCCACAATGAAGAAGAAGGCGAAAAGAATACTACTGATAGTAGACGTGATACTTCATCTAATAGCGGAAATAGCAGCAGCAGTAATTCAAATACTCATTCTAAAGCCGCTTATGATTCACAAGCTTTCCAGCCTACAGAAAAAGATGAAGGAAGCAGCAATCTTAATAGTCACAATTCAGGGGAAAATACTTCTAATGGTAGTAGCAATGAAAAAACTAATGCTTCATCTAATCATAGAATAGTAACTGAAGAATATCGACGTGGCAATCAAGGCATCACAATGAGCCAGGAAATGCTACTGGCTGAATACAATGCTTGGAGAAGTAATATCTATACTATGATGGCAGAAGTATTTGTATCTGAATTTTGTGTATGTATCTATAATTAATAAGGAGGTAGAACTATGGGAAATATCAACTTTCCTTGGAATAATAAATACCCTTATGTGAATGATGAAGAATTGAATTTAGACTGGATTCTTAAAGCACTTCAGAAGGCTATTAAGGATATTAATGATTTTATAGGAATTAATACTATAAAATATGCTGACCCTATACTGTGGGATATCACCAGACAGTATGAAGCTAATACAATTGTAGTAGACGGACACAGTGGAAACGCTTTTATATCTACTAAAGCAGTACCAGCTGGGGTACATCTTAATAACACTGATTACTGGACGCAGATTTATAATTATGCTGATGTAGTAGATACACTTAGAAGTCAAATAGCATCTAATGAAGAAGAATCTACCACTGCTACTAAATCTTATAGTATCAATGATTTAGTATTCACTAACGGATTGCTTTACAGAGTTATAGCTCCAATGATAGCAGGAGATAGTTTTGTAGTTGATTCAAATATTAAGAAAACTACTATTTCTGATGAACTTATTAGATTGATAGCTACACTTGATGGATTTGAAGAACTATTAGAACTAGAAGCTGGAGCTAGGGCTGATGCTGATGATTTACTACAGCAGCATATTGATGATGAAGCTACAGCAAGAGAAGCAGCTGATACTACACTTCAGGATAATATAGACGCAGAAGCTTTAGCAAGGGAAGGTGCTGATAGTACACTTCAGGACAATATTGATAATGGACTTCTTCAAGAAGCTACGGCTAGAGAAGAAGCGGATAATGCTTTACAGAATCAAATTGATGCTATTGTACCACAACTAAAATTTTGGGTTACACCACAAGATTTTGGTGCTGTAGGTGATGGTGTTACAGATGATACTGCTGCTGTGCAGCGTGCTTTAGATGATGGAAGGCCAGTTCAGTTCGTTACTGATTATGCAGTAACAAGCGTTACAATGAAGCATGGTAATCAATATTGCAAGCATTTAAATGGTAATAATTTTAGATTGATATCTAAAGCTGCTAATCAACATACACTTAATTACAAACAAAATTATGCGTTAGTAGAAAATGTTAGATTTTATGGGTTAGGTAGTACAACACAAACTAGCTATTTATACTGGGTAGATAATGAATCTACTAACAGTGGATTTAATACCTTCAATAATTGTACTTTTGAACACTGCCACTATTGCATCCAGTATGGAGATGGTACTACACCAGCTGCACAATCTGAAAACTACCTAAACAACTTTAAGACTTATGGTATTGATATATTTGTGGTAATGAACGTTGAAGGCGGTATGTTATTCATTGATGGTAGCGAAATTAATGCTACTAATTACGGTACTTGGCAGACTACTAACGGACAAGTAGTATTAGTATATCAGGGTGATTGCTGGATTAGTAATTGTACTATAGAATCTACTCAGGATGCTAAAACCGGTATTCAATGCCAATCAGGTGCTAATGTATTCATAGACCAGTGTTTCGTAGAATTTCCTTACTATCCATTTGTATGTAACGGAAATATGTGGATTAGTAATGTAAGAAGCTATATATCTAACGCTAATGGTACTTTTATTATGGTAGGAGGTAACGCTAGATTATCAGCTAATCATATTAAGGTTGACCCAGCAAGTGCAAACGTTGACTTCATCTATTGTAATGCAGTAGCCGATAATATTGAACTTAATAATATTGATGCTAATTCACTATACCTTGGTACTATAGCAAGTACTGGATACATTAATAACGTTAAGTTTGGTGATTGCAAGTTTGACAATGGTACTTGTCATACATATAGTACACTTGATGTACCACAGACTATAGGCAATAGAGATTGTATGATATACTTTAACATATTAGATATTAGCGGTGGATATATCTATGTAGGTACTACTGGTGATTATAAAGCACTTGCGAACACAGCTGGTAAAAAGATAATACATCATAGATTTGCTGGAGGTACTACTCAGTTACAAGCACACACTGACGTAGGTGTATCAACTCATTTCATGATTACAGTTATCGAAAATATCAGGAGGGATTATTAATATGTATGAAATAGAAATGTATTTAGATAGTCTTAAACACAATAAAACAGATGCTAGCATATTAATTAAATCATTACTTGATACTAACCTTCAGATGCAAAAGACTATTGAACGATTGAAAGAACAATTAAATAAGTAGTTAAAGGCCCTAGAAATAGGGCCTTTATTTTTTGCAAAAAATTTTTTAAAAAAGTATTGACATTGTGTATGTGTATGTGTATACTGTTGATTATCAAAAGAGGTAACAAATAAGGAGGTACAGATATGGCAAAAAGAGATTTGGTTGCCGTACCAGAGTGCGACAACGAAGAAACTGGAGAGCATACTTGTTGGTCGATGAAAATGCAATGTAATAACAAAGATCATTATATTTGGATCACTAAATATGATGAAAAGGAATATATTGTTGAAGATTCGCATGGCCATAACCTTGTGCATCCAAGTAAAGTTTATAAGACTTTATCTGGGGCAAAAAGAGCGGCCGAAGCAACTTGTGACCAACAAGAACGCTTGGAGTTTTTTACTGATTAACTAAACAATTTAATATTCCATGCACGGGATAAGTTTTTACTATCCTTGGTGCATCGGGGATAGTAGATTGTAACCGGTGAAGTAGAAAATCACAATAATTTAAGTAATGTTTGCGTAGTTGAATACTTAGGTAAGCTATTAGATAATATGAATAATATATTAGACATAATTAAACGCACTTCAGATAATAGAAAATTAGTTAGTAAATGTATTAATAAAGTTGATAAATGTGATGATTATTATCAGTATTTATCATCAATGTATTTGAATGAACAATAAGGAGGTAGCATATGAAAATAAACGATATTCGTAAATCTGTTTCTATTGGTGAATTAAACCCTGGTGAAGTATTCGTTTATGGATGGGACCACTATATAGTGACAGACGAGTTTAAAGGTGAAAAAGTATATTGTGTTAATTTAAAAGATGGCCTTTTAGTACCTTATTCTAAACATGATACTGTGTTTAGATGTTCAGCTGAAGTAGTAATTAATTAGGAGGTGAACTAATATGTCAATGCAAGAAATTTTAAATAATAGAAATGTTAGGAAGCAGATACTACTAACTGAAGCTGATAACAAGAAGCTTCAGCTAGTATCTGAATATACTAAGTCTAGCCAGAACGAAATTATTAATAAGGCACTTCATGCTTATCTGGCCAGATATAAGAAAATATTTGTTGATTAATAGGAGGTAAAAAGATGGTAAAATCAACTAAGAAAACTGAAGAAGCAACTGTTAATTACAAGGTAGAAGTTATCAGGGCTAAAGAAATTAAATTAGGAACTATAGCTTTTGATATGAAAGTTAATGATGTGACAATCTATGGATGCTTCTATAAAGCTGGTGTATCAGAAAAGACTAAGAAGGACTATGAAATTATTAGCTTCCCATCTCATAAGGGAGCTGATGACAAGTATTATAATTATGTGTGGTTTAATATTTCTGATGAATTAAAATCTGAAATTATCAAGCAGCTAGGTGATTTAGTTTAATTTTGTTAGGGCTGCTGGTTATCCAGTAGCCCTTTATTTAAGGAGGTAGGGAATATTATGAATTTATATGATTTGCTGGCTGTGATACCCGAGTCACAACCAAAAGAAATAGCAATTAAATACCATGGTCAATTATCAGTAGATTTTTATTCTGATTATCAGTGTATTGAGATACCATTCCACCAATTAGAAGTACATAAGGTATTTACTACTAAATTTGACGATACGATTTCTATATTATGTTTAAACATGGAGGATGAAGAAAATGGAGAAAATTAGCATATATGATTTCTGTGATAGATTTTTAACTAAGAACACTGTTATTAGAATTGAATATCTAACGTCTAATGATTTTAGATATCAGGGTACTGTGCTAGATTTATATAATACTATAGATGCTGATTTAAGAGTGCTGGCTTCTAATGCTAATGTTGAAAAAATAATACCAACTTTAACATTATCTGAAGGTATACCTATTTCTATAACATTTCTTGTATAGGAGGTAATACTATGAATAATAATTTACATTATATCCAGCTACAGATTAAAGCCTTTAATAAGGCTTTAGCTAGGGCAGATAAAGCTGGTAAACTATCTAATGAAGCTTATGAACAAATAACTGATTTAATTGATTATGATAGAATGACTCAGGGAGGTTATGGTAAAGCTGGTACTAAGTATCTAGAATCATTAAGCCCTGAAGAACTATTAGCTTATTCATCTGATATTCAAGCTGCCAAGGATATTATTGAACTTGAAACACTAGAATCCAGAATAGATATAGAAGGTGCTAAAGATTCTAAAAGCTTACTATGGAGAATGTATCAGAAGCTGGAGGATATGGGCCTACCATTTGATTCTGATGTTGTTAAAATGGTAGCTGAAGGTGAATCTAAAAAGGTTAATTATAAATCACTGGCCCTTAAAATGGCTAAATATATGCACGATAAAAATTATGGTTTATCTGATGTACAAAAGTGGTTTGATGAAACGGAGGGTATTTGATGCACGATAGAAGCAGAATATACAAGGATAAATTCTATACTTTTGATATTGAAACCACTACTATTATCACTGGCTTTGATGAAGAAAAGAATCCTATCAGAAATGGAATTATCTGGTCTGGTCAATTCTATGATGGTATAGAATATACTCAGGTTAGAGATTTACTTTCAGTTATAGATAAGCTTAAAGCAATAGAAGAAGAAGCAAAAGATTTAGGTACTGGTGAAAAGATACTGGTGTTCATCCATAACGAAAATTATGAATTTCAGTTCATTAAAAACTTCTTTAAATGGACTAAAATACTTGCTACCAGTCCACATAGAATTATTGCAGCTGAAACTGAATTTATGATTTTAAGATGCAGCTATGCTTTATCTAATCAAAGTCTAGATAAGTTTCTTAAGAATGAAAACGTACCAGAAGAATATAGAAAAACTAATATGGATTATCTGGTGGAACGTTATCCATGGACTGAAATAACTGAAGATGAATATATCTATTGTAAAAATGATGTTGTGGGCCTTCATCTAGCTATTGAAAATAGAATAAATCAATGCTTTAACAAGGATGTAAATTTTTTACCTTTAACTTCTACTGGTTATGTTAGAAAAGCTTGTAGAACTGCTATAAATGAATCTAAACAAGCTAAAGCTAGATTTAGACGTGAGAAGCTTGATATAGATACTTTTAATAAGCTGCAATTCGCTTTTCGTGGTGGTAATACTCACGCTAACAGATACTATGTTAATAAGCCTTTAACACCTAAAGGAGGTATAGGCCAAAAAGATGAAGCTTCAGCTTATCCGGCTGCACTCTTATATTTTGACTATCCAACTAAATTTTTTGATTTAAAGCCTTTTAAACGTGCTGAATTTGATTATTATATGCAAAATACTGATAAGTGGGCCTTACTTATTGAAGTAGCTATTAAAGATATTCATTTAAAAAATCCAGAAGCTACACCAGTTCCTTATATATCTATTTCTAAGTGTGACCCTATTACTTTTCATTCTTCTATCAGAAAAGAAAAAGCTGAAGAAGTTGATAATGGCCGTGTATTATCATGTGCTTATTTAAGGACAGTCTGTACAGAGATTGATTATCTAATAATAAAAACGCAATATGACTGGAATCCAGAAGATGAGAAAATTATATCTGTTAAGGTGGCCAGAAAAAAGCCAATCCCTGAAGAACTTAAAAAACAGATACTTCATTTTTACTATAATAAGACCAGTCTAAAACAAGATGAATTAGACCCTAATTTTGATAAAGATAAAGAATACAACTACAAACGCTCTAAGGAAATGGTCAATGGTATTTACGGGATGCACGTTTCATCACCAATACGTCCAGACTATCTTATTAATAACTTAAATGAAACTTTGATACTGGAAGATGGTACAGAAGTACCACCACACGCTATTTATCAAGATATATCATTATCAGATGAAGAATTATTAGAAAAGTATTATAATAGCTATTCTAGCTTCCTTAGTTACCAAGTAGGAATCTGGGTAACCAGTTATAGTAGGATGATGTTAGAAGAAGGTATACGAGCTTGTGAACGTACTTTACCAGATGGAAAAGTAGTTAATGATTTAGTGTACTGTGATACAGATAGCTGTAAGTTTTTAAATCCAGAACTACATGAAGAAGCATTTAAAGCTATAAATGAAGCTAGAATTAAGCTGGCTGAAAAACGTGGTGCTTATGTTGATTATAATGGTAAACGCTACTATCTAGGAATTTTCGATAATGAACCTACAGCTATTTCATTTAAAACTTTTGGAGCTAAGAAGTATATGTATAGCTACATTAATAAGGATGGAAAAGAAGATTTTAAGATAACTATTTCAGGAGTACCTAAGGCAGCTGGAAAAGCTTGTATAGAAGAAGCTATTAAGAAGGGTAAAATTAAAAGCTTTTTAGATGTTAAAAAAGGTTTTGTATTTCATGGAATTAAAACAACCAGCTGTTATATGGATTATGATACCTTAAATTCATACGAAATAGACGGAAAGAATGTATATTATAGTTCTAATATAGCTATGTACCCTTCCAGTTATACGCTGGGTTTAACGTACGAATTTGAGATATTATTAGATAAGTTTAAAGATTATATGGAGGTGTAATTATGGAAGCTTTTATCAATGCAAAAATTAGTGAAGATGGTAATTTAGATGTAGAATTTAACACAAGAAGCAAACGAGAAGCCTATATTATGGCTGCTGCTATTGCAGCTGAACTAATTGAAAATAGAAACGATTATAATACATTCTGCAAGGTACTAAGGAAGGTGTTAAAGAATGAAAATAGT
>Ga0265301_10006183_pt1 | contig 11541 bp, 10 predicted proteins | sample AusTroGonzalo_MG_2_FD_193488 | JGI IMG/M metagenome (GOLD analysis project Ga0265301, IMG submission 193488) | Bovine rumen microbial communities from tropical cattle in Woodstock, Queensland, Australia - Gonzalo_04 | ecosystem: Host-associated > Mammals > Digestive system > Stomach > Rumen ...
CCCAATCTTAAAATTAAGTTGCAAACGCCCGATGGCCTGACTGTTTTTTAATAAGTCTTCAACTTCATCCGGCACTTTTCCCTCACAAAAAGAAACAACAAAACCTTCATTTAAGTGAAGCGCCACACGCCCTTTAATACGATCCTCATCAAGACGTTTCGTCAGTTCTTTAAGCCACTCAAAGCGCGCCGTTCCATAACTTGCTTTTTTAGGAGAACATTGAACGCCGAGTTCAACATTTTGATGCTTTTTCAAAAAAGCAACCGTCTCATTAATATCATTTTTTTCATTCACACCGGAACAGACAACTGTTTTTAAACGCATTTCAAACCCCTCAAGAAAATTTCTCTCAAGCTTTACCAGAAAAACCCTTGCATTTCAAGTATTTTCTTAAGCACCCAGATTGCCACCTTCTCGCATGGCTTGCATGGCTCTGATCTGTTCCTGTGTATATTCAATCCTTTCACCATTCGATTCTGTGGGCGTTGCTTCCTTTTTACCCAATCCACGCAAAGCCGTCACTTTTTCAGCATCACTTAACTCTTTTTCTGAGACTTTGACATCAACTTCCTGTTGGCCCGAAGAAGCCCTAGCATCAGGTGTAGAAATTTCAGCTTGCTCATTAATAGCATTTTCCGTTGTTTGAAGGTATCTGTCTTCTAAACCGGCCAATTTTAATGACTCATTTTGCGTTGAAACAACCTTAATATTCCCCATAATATCTTTGTATTTTTCTAAATCTTGACGTATTTGGCACAGCATCTCATGCTCTTGCTCACGATGCTTTTTAAAATCAGCAGCGTACACATCTGAACAATGCTCTGAAAATTTCGGATTGATATCACCCTCAATCAAATAACGTTCTTTTTCCGTAGTCGTATCCGTCAAAACATCAGCTGTTTTTTGTTTAGTTGTATTAATTTGCTCTTGAATCTCCTGAACTGACATATTCTGCATATTCAAGCATTCATTATTAATTTGGTTTCTAATCCATGATTCTGTACTTGCATATTCAACCTGTGCATTATTCAAGTAATCATATTTATCAGAAATTTTGTGATAACTCAGTTCCGCATTGTTATTTGCTTGAATGACATACCCTGTCACTCTGCCATTATCATCTTTTTCAACAGATATAACGGTCCGTTCATGCTTACCTGTTGTGGAATTAGTAGCACCACTACCTGTTGAAGAAGAAATCCTATCACCCGGTCCGATGGTTCCTTTTACAATAAGTTCAGCCATATTTCCTTTGCCTGTATAACCTTTTGCTTGAGGATCAAACATAAAATGCCCTGCTCCCGTATGCCAATACTGAAAATCTTCCGAATTAATAATTTTGCCTGCTTCTCCCGCAAAGTGAACCATATTATCCTCACATCCCATCCTGTCACACACTGTTTCAACGAGAACTGACCCCGTAATTGCGCAGGAATGCTTATCACGCGAACCTGAATTGGCATACTGATACATAACATGCTCAGGCACACGCCGCGCCACACTATCTTTCGGCACAACAGTTTCAGGGATGCTCTTTAAACCATTCCAAATATGCGTGTTCATTGCTGATTTATCATGCGTATAACAAATAACAGCCATAGAATCGCGATACATTTCAAGTCCGGTATTATAGCATATTGCTTTATATTCCTCCGCTCTGAGAGAGCGATATTGCTCAATTAAAGCATTTTTGTATTCACCTTCACTTGAGAAATCTTCTGCTCTCAAATGTGGATATGCATCATTTAATTGCTGAACCTGCCATCCGGCACGCCTTTCATAAGAATGCTTTTCCTGTCCATTTTTATCTTTCTCGTCTGTCATCTCTTTTCTCCGCAAGAAAAAGCTTATAAATCTAAATTTATTCTAGCATAAAAAAACGTACAACGCAACTTCTTTCGTACTAAAAAAGTGATAAATTCATTGACTTTTGATGAAAAAATCATATTTTATTCTTGTGAAAGGAATAAACATCATGGAAACACGCATTGCACTTATTGCCATTTTGGTAAAAAACCGCGAATCAAGCTTTCAAATCAACGAAATTCTGCACGAATACGGGCAGTATATTATTGGTCGCTTAGGTTTGCCCTATAAACAAAAAAACATCAACATCATTTCCGTTGCCGTTGATGCCCCGCAAGATATCATTTCGGCATTATCGGGCAAAATCGGCGCTTTGCCTGATGTTTCCGCCAAAACGCTTTATTCTGACTGCTAATTTATATTTTAACTGACGGGGAAGATTTTTTCTGACCCGCAAGAAAGGAACACACATGTATAATCCCAAATCGGCTAAAGCCGAAGAGTTTATTTGCCATGAAGAAATCTTGGCAACGCTTGAATATGCCAATAAAAACAAATCAAACGAAAAATTAATTGATGAAATTTTGGAAAAAGCCAAAGAACGAAAAGGCTTAAACCACCGCGAAGCCTCTGTTTTACTCGCCTGTGATATCAAAGAAAAAAATGATGAAATGTTTGCTTTGGCAGAACAATTCAAAAAAGACTTTTACGGCAACCGGATTGTGCTTTTTGCCCCGCTTTATCTTTCAAATTATTGCGTTAACGGTTGCACCTATTGCCCATATCATGCCAAAAATAAATCTATGCCGCGAAAAAAACTCTCTCTAGAAGAAGTCAAAAAAGAAGTGATTGCCCTTCAGGATATGGGCCATAAAAGACTTGCCATTGAAGCCGGCGAAGATCCTGTCAACAACCCGATTGAATACATTTTAGATTGCATCAAAACCATTTATTCCATCAAACATAAAAACGGTGCCATCAGAAGAGTTAATGTGAACATCGCCGCCACAACGGTCGAAAACTATAGAAAACTCGCTGATGCCGGCATCGGCACATACATTTTGTTTCAAGAAACATATAACAAAGCCTCTTATGAGTTTTTGCACCCGACCGGTCCGAAACATAACTATTGCTATCACACAGAAGCGATGGATCGCGCCATGGAAGGCGGCATTGATGATGTCGGGCTTGGTGTTTTGTTTGGCCTTGAATCATATCAATATGAATTTGCCGGTCTTTTAATGCACGCCGAGCATTTAGAAGCTCGTTTCGGTGTCGGTCCGCACACCATTTCATTTCCTCGGCTCAAACACGCCGCAGATATTGATCCGAACGCATTCTTGCACGGTATTGATGATGATATTTTTGCCAAGATTATCGCCTGCACGCGCATTTCAACACCTTACACGGGCATGATTATTTCAACCCGCGAAAGCCAAGCTTGCCGTGAAAAAGTTATTCACTACGGCATTTCACAAATCAGCGGAGCATCACGAACTTCTGTCGGCGGATATGACAACAAAGAGCGTGAGCACGATAGCGAACAGTTTGACGTGAGCGACCAAAGAACACTCGATGAAGTTGTCAGATGGCTCATGCAAATGGATTATATTCCAAGCTTTTGCACAGCTTGTTACCGCGCCGGTCGCACGGGCGACAGATTTATGGATTTGTGCAAGAAAATGCAAATCTTAAACTGCTGCCACCCCAACGCTTTGCTGACCTTAAAAGAATTTCTGGTTGATTACGCCTCCCCCGAAACGAAAAAAATCGGTGAAGAATTGATTGCTCGCGAAATCAATCGCGTAAAAAGCGAAAAAGTAAAAGAACTAACGCAAAAATATTTGATTGAAATCAACCAAGGCGAACGAGACTTCAGATTTTAAAATGTTTCACGTGAAACATCTTATATCTTTATAAGAAAAATCATATATTTATAAAATTGCATACTTCAAAAAAAATACTGGAAAACGAACTTTTTTTGCCTTATTTTCGTTTATATGTTTGTGCTTTGATTTTTTAAGAGGTTTTCACGATGAAAAAATACATTAAATGGATTATTGCTGCTACCCTTGTCTTACTGGTCGTTTTTTATTTAACAAGCAAAAAAGGCTCTAAAGAAGAGCTTGTCACGGCAAAGGTTGAAATCGGCCACATCAAACAAATGGTCACGGCCTCAGGCGTGATAAACCCTTTATCTACGGTCACCATCGGAACGCAAGTTTCCGGAACTGTTAAAGAAATATATGTTGACTACAACTCCGAGGTTAAAGAAGGCGAGCTTTTGGCTTTAATTGATCCTGATGTGTTTGAGGCCTCTGTTGCACAGCGCGAAGCAGCCTTAGAAATTGCCAAAGCGCAAGTGCAGGTTCAGGAAAATGACATTGTTTACTATGAAAAAACCTTAAACCGAATCAAAAAATTAAAAGACTCAAAATATTCAACCGAAAAAGAGCTTGAATCCGCTCAACGCAATTATGACAACGCCGTTGCTCAACTTGCCCTTCAGAAAGCACAGGTCAAGCAGGCCGAAGCCGCCTTAAAATCTGCCGAAACGGAACTCAAATACACCAAAATCACCTCCCCTGTTGATGGCATTGTTATTTCAAAATCGGTTGAGGTTGGGCAAACGGTTGCCGCAAGCTTTTCAACGCCGGAACTCTTTTCTGTGGCAGAAGATTTAACAAAAATGGAAATTGAAGCTTCCGTTGTTGAGGCTGATATTTCAAAGGTTGCCGTCGGTCAAAAAGTTTTGTTCAATGTTGACAGCTTCCCAAATGACACGTTTTTAGGTGTTGTCAAACAAGTTCGCAACGAAGCCATCACAACCTCAAACGTCGTCACCTATAGCGTCATTATCGGCATCGACAATTCCGATCTCAAGCTAAAGCCCGGCATGACGGCTAATGTTGAAATTATTGCCGCCGAAAAAGACGATGCATTGCTTGTGCCGTCTGCTGCCTTGCGTTTTTATATGGATGATAAGGCTCGCTACCAAGAAAAAGGCGTTTGGCTTTTAAGAAAAGGAAAACCTGAGCGTGTGAACATCACAGAAGGCATTTCAGATGACAACAACACCGAAATCATCTCTGATTCGGTTAAAGCAGGTGACACGGTTATCGTTTCTAAAAAAGGCGGCGATAAGGCTCAAAACATGCGTTTGCGCATGCCACGCTAAAGGAAAATAACATGGCGTTGATTGAATTAAAAGACATACACAAATCATACCCCTTAGACGGCTTTGATTTGGAAATTTTAAAAGGCATTACCCTTAAAATTGATAAGGGTGAGTTTGTGGCTATCATGGGACCGTCCGGCTCAGGTAAGTCAACGCTGATGAACATTTTAGGCTGTTTAGACACACCAACTTCCGGCTCTTATTTTTTAGATGGTAAACCTGTTCAAAATTTAACACCTGATGAACTTGCTGAAATCAGAAATCAAAAAATCGGGTTTGTTTTTCAAGGCTTTAATCTGTTATCTCGCACCACCGCGCTTGAAAACGTTGAGTTGCCGATGGTTTACAGCAACGTTGAAAACCATACCCGAAAAGAGCGTGCCGAAAAGGCACTCAAAGCTGTCGGTCTTGATGAGCGCATGGGCCATATGCCTAATCAGCTTTCCGGCGGTCAACAACAACGCGTTGCCATTGCACGCGCTATCGTTAATGATGCCCCGATTATTTTTGCTGATGAGCCGACAGGTAACTTAGACACCAAAATGAGTGTTGAAATTATGCAGCTGTTTAGAGATTTAAATGAGAAAATGGACCGCACGATTATTTTGGTCACCCACGAAGAAGACATTGCAAAATATGCCAAGCGCATCATCAAAATTGTTGACGGCGAAATTCACTCAGATGAAAGGAAAAAGAAATGATTGATTCTAAAACAACTTTTTCCATTGCCCTGCGCGCCATCAAAGCCAACAAAATGCGCTCAATTTTAACAAGCCTCGGCATCATCATCGGTGTTGCCGCCGTTATTATCATGCTTGCTATCGGAAACGGCGCACAAATCACCATTCAAAATGAAATGAAAAGCATGGGCACTAATTTAGTGATGATCAGATCGGGCACTTCAACCTCAGGCGGTCAGCGCATGGGGCGCGGCTCTCAGCCAACCATGAAGGCCGGTGACGGTAACGCCATTGAAGAAAAGATTGACGGCATATCTTTGGCGGCCCCTGTCTTAAATGATGCAGGGCAAATTGTTTACGGCAACGCCAACTGGTCAACCTCTATTATCGGAACGGACAACCGCTATTTCCAAATTAAAGATTGGCCTTTGGCATATGGCAGATATTTCAGCCAAACGGATATAAAAAATGCCGGTAAAGTTGCTATTTTAGGCACAACGGTTGTCAAAGAGCTTTTTGGTGATGTTGATCCATTAGGGAAAACAATTCGCGTCAAGGGCATTCCATTCACGGTTGTCGGTGTGACGACCGAACGCGGTCAAAGCGGCCCCGGCATGGACCAAGATGATATGATTTATATTCCGCTCTCAACGGCTCAAAAGAAAGTAACCGGTATTTCTTTTCCGGATATGGTTCACATGATTATGTTGCAAGCAAGAACTTCTGAGGAAACATACAGCACACAAGATGCCATCCGCACGCTCTTGCGTCAACGCCATAATTTAGGGCAAAATAAAGATGATGACTTTGTGATTATGAACTTAACACAGATGATGGAAATGATGGAAACATCCACACAGGTTTTAACAATTCTTTTAGGCTCAATTGCCTCTATTTCACTTCTCGTCGGCGGTATCGGCATTATGAACATTATGCTCGTTTCGGTCACCGAGCGCACCCGTGAAATCGGCATCAGAATGGCAATCGGAGCCAAAAGCTGGGATATTCGCCTCCAGTTTTTAACGGAAGCTTTGGTACTTTCACTCATCGGTGGCCTAATCGGTGTGTTTTTCGGGCTTATCGGCGCCTGGTCTGTTTCGTTTTTCAGCTCTTTCAGTGCTGTTCTATCGGTGTTTTACATTTTATTACCGTTTTCTTTTGCCGGTATTGTGGGGCTTTTCTTCGGGTTTTATCCGGCCTACAAGGCTTCTCTTCTAAATCCGATTAATGCTTTGAGGTATGAATAAATGATTGGTGCGATTATCGGAGACATTATTGGCTCACCTTATGAGTTTCACAACATCAAAACAAAAGACTTTCCTTTGTTTTCAGATAAATGTTGTTTCACGGACGACACAATTTTAACTTGTGCCATGGCTGAATGGTTACTCTCCAGTCAAGAACCTGAAAAGGTGCTCTTAAAATGGGGCAAACTTTACGCAAGCCGCACTTATGAAGACGGCAAAATCGGAGCTTTCAGCGGCGGGTTTAGTAAATGGCTTGAAAACCAAGACCCATATAATGCTAAATCCAACGGATGCGTGATGCGTATAAGCCCGATATTTTGGGGCTGCAAAGATAAAGAAGAAGCCCTTAAAAAAGCTTTTGAGTTTACAAAAATAACGCACAATCATGAAGAAAGCCTCAATGCTACAGGCGCTTATGTTGAAACAGGCTTTTTATTAAAAGACGGTACAAATCCCCAAATCATCAAAAATTACATCAGCCATAAATATCAATATGACCTGTCTCAAAGCCTTGATGAAATTCGCCCGAATTACAACAAATTTTATTGTTCTTGTAAAAATTCGGTACCTCAAGCCATTATTGCAGCACTTGATGCAACCTCTTATGAAAATGCTGTACGCAACGCCGTTTCACTCGGCGGCGATAGCGACACCTTAGCCGCCATGGCGGGCGGTTTAGCCGAAATCAGATTCGGTGTACCCGAAAACATTCAGCAAGAGGCTGTTCAATATATGGATGGCAATGTTATAGAAATGCTTCAAAAGTTCTATCATAAATTTGCACCTAAAGTGCTTAAAATAAAAAGCTCTCAACAATTTTTAAAATCCAGAGAGAACAATATATAAAACAACTACTCTGTGAAAATTCAGCATGAAAAACTGGACACTTCCAAAAGACAATGTTATGCTCTGTCAATAAAGACAATAGCAAGAAAAGGAAACAAGAGCATGAAAAAACTGATGTTGATTTTAAGTTTTGTTTTGAGTTTATCAGCTTGTGACAATTCAAAAAAAGAAGAAGCGCAAACAAAACCTCTTGTGAAAATAGCGGCTTCACTTCCTTTAAGCGGAGATATGGCTGAAACCGGACAAATTCTGCAATCGGCCATGCTGCTTGCCCTGCAAGATGAACATCAAAAACAAAACTTAAAATATGACTACAGGCTTTTCTTTGAAGATGACAGATATGATGTTAAAAAAGCTCTGAGCAACTGGAACTTATTTAATTCTATTCATCATATTGATGCCATTTTCACATTATGGGGAACAATGGGACGTGTGGCCTCTGATTTTGCGCTCAAAAACAAAATCATTCACATGAGTTGCGGTTTGTCTTCAGACGTTGCCAATGGTTTTTATAATTTCAACAATGCCACAAAACCAATCACCCATGCCAAAAAAATTGCCAATTTCTATAAAAAGAAAGGCGTTAAAAACTTAGCACTGTTTTATTATAACTGTGCCGAGTTTGATGATTTTTTACCTTTGTTCAGAGAAAAGCTTAAAGAAAACGGTATCAACATCATCTCTGAAACAGCCGTAAACAATACAGATATGGATTTAACCATTGCCATGGCAAAGGTTAAAGAGAAAAATCCGGATATGCTTCATGTTCAGCTTATTCCACCGCAAGCCGGCATTTTTGCAAAAACCTTAAAGAGGCTCAATTGGAATATTGAAATCGGCAATTTAAATGATTTGCTTTTAAGTGCTGATTATTTTGACGGAGCATACATTTTCCAAGATGATACGGGCACATCCGAATTTGCCGCACACTTTACGGATAAAACGGGGTTGCGTGTTATCGGATGCACGGCTAACTTTTATGATAATGTGCGCCTTATTGTTGATGCTTATGAACATTTGGGTGACGGCAAAACACTACCGACAAGAGAAGATGTTATTGCATACATTTTGAAAAACAAAAATTTTGATGCATCTTTTGAAGGCTTCACTATTGATGAAAACGGACACATTGACAGCGCTTCAACTGTTAAACAACTTGAAGATGGCGAGTTACATATAATAGAGGAATAAAAAAATGAAAAAACTAATGTTGATTTTAAGTTTTGTTTTGAGTTTATCAGCTTGCGACAATTCAAAAAAAGAAGAAGCACAAACAAAGCCTGTTGTAAAAATTGGTGTTAGTTTACCTCTGACAAGAGATGCCGCAAATGTCGGAAATGCCGTTAAAGAATCCATCAATATGGCCCTAAATGAATGGAAGAAAAAAGATACAAAATTTGATTACGAAATTATTTATGAAGATGATGCCTTGCAAGCGGCAAAAGCGGCAAGAATTGTCAATAAATTTACTGATATTGATAAAGTCAATGCCATCATAAACATCTGGGGCATTACAGCACCTGTCATAGCCGAAGTTGCACAGAAAAAGAATATTATATTTTTTTCATGCTCCGGTTATTTAGAAAACGAAAATAAACCTTACGTTTTTAACAATTACACTCCAACGAAAAGAATATCTGAAACATTGATCACAAAATTAAAAAAACTGAATGTGAAATCTGTTGCCTTCGGTGTTGATAACAATGCGGTTGGTGAAGCCAGAACAAAAGACATCATGAAAGATATGCGCCAAGAGGGAATAGAGGTGGTCGCTGTTGAAAGATACAACGGAGGAGAGGTTGATTTTAGGATGTCTATTGCAAAGATGGAAACAAAACATCCGGACTATTACATCATTTTTATTGAACAACCCGGAACAAAGAATTTTATTGAACAGCACAAACAAATTGTCGGAAAAGATAATTTGGCAGCCATTGACGTTTTTCACGAAATGCCTAAAAAATATTGGAGTGCGGCAAACGGTTTATGGTTTGTTAAATCAGCCAACGGCACCCCGGAATTTGAAAAGAAATTTTATGAAGAAACTGGCCTTGAAATACAATCTTGTGTGGGCAATTCATATGATAATTTAAACATCATTATCAACGCTTTTGAAAACACACCCATCGTACCCGGCAGCGTTTTGCCTAAAAATGAAGACATCTTAAAACAATTACATCAAGTCAAAAACGTGAACGGTGCTATAGGAAACTTCAGCATTGATGAATACGGAAACATCGATTCTTTAGCCGTTATTGAAAAAATGATTGACGGGGAACAAGTATTAGACGAAGAGTAAAACTTATCTTCTTTTAACATAAGTCACACAGATTGTTTTTATCTGATTTTTTGTTTGGGAAGTTTTGTTCCTTAACGTTCTTTTTGCCAACCACAGCAGGCAAGATTAATACAATCATCATAAATCTTGCGTTTGGCGTTCGGTTTTGCAACAACACCACAAACAACCTTTTTACCGGCTTCGACAATTTCGGGAATTTCCCAAGCTTTTTCTTCCAACTTGTAGCGCGCCAAATCTGCAAACAATCTCGCTTCCATCATTTCGCCAAAGTTGGAATATTTAACAATGGGGTTTGATTTGAAGCGCTTTAAAAAAGTATCAAAAGCAACTTTGTGTTCGGGCAAAACATATCCCTCGCCTTTTAATAAAGAATCAAAGCTTTCACGAACGACAGGATTTTTCCAACCACCACCAAATAAAACAATTGAAGGCGGTATTTTGATTTTTTTATCTGTTAACGTTAAAGCCTGAAGAGCAATATAAGCCGCAAAATATTCTAATGTGTGCACGGCATTATTAAAGCTGACTTTTTTATCTTTAATTTCCTTAAAAACAAGATCTCTATGGTAATATTGCGGATCGCCCGATTTGGGCAAAGAATGTTCATAATAAGTGCGCCCGATATCAAACAATTTTTGTAGCAAAGCTTTATCTAACTTTCCTTTTTTGCCGTATTTTCCATTAAAATCACAAGTATCTGACGTGTTGTCGCGAATAAAACAGTCAATATACTCGTTAAAAGGACCGGCATCAGCACCAACTTGAGCCACACCGTCAATAATCCATGCAAAGTTTGAGGTGTTTCCGCCGTTATAATAACAACCGTCACCTTCAGATGAGGCAATATGCGCATTGTGGGGAGGCACAAGAGGTGCGCCATCAAAACCGGCCATCAAAGGCGCAGAACGAAAATCATAAACAACGGGAATTCCCGTTAAATCAGCCAACATTTTCCCCGACCCGATTTGCAAGGTATAAGGCGCCGTTTTATCTTTAGAAGGCGGATTGTGGTCTAAAGTTTTACCATGAAAACCTATTGCAGAGATTGTTTTCTTATCAATCTGATATTTGTGACACATTTCATTGATACATTCGGCAACTTCACGAACGTATTCGTCATGAATTTCTTGAAACTCAGGAATCTGCATGATTTCTTTGCGCGTCTTTTTTAAAACGCAATCTCGCAAATAATTCATTCTCTTTTGCATGTTCTTTGTATAAGGCTTTGAAAAAGAACAGATGTCCGTCATCTTATCGCCATCAAATTCGGTTAACACCAAATCAATGGCATCCATCGAATTTCCGGTCATATTACCGATAATGTTGTATTTGGCCATGCAAATACTCCTTTAAAAGGATAAAATCTATTTTCCCAAACACCCTAAAGTTTCTTTGGCATAACGAAGATAGCATTGATAGTATTTATCTAAGTTTTCTGATACAATGGCATTGACCGTACCTTTAGGATACTGGCCGTTTTTATTT
>Ga0265301_10006185_pt1 | contig 11538 bp, 28 predicted proteins | sample AusTroGonzalo_MG_2_FD_193488 | JGI IMG/M metagenome (GOLD analysis project Ga0265301, IMG submission 193488) | Bovine rumen microbial communities from tropical cattle in Woodstock, Queensland, Australia - Gonzalo_04 | ecosystem: Host-associated > Mammals > Digestive system > Stomach > Rumen ...
TGGTGTAAGGCACACCGCTCACCGACTTGGGATCTCTCGCCGGAAGTGTCGGCATTATATTCTTTTCGATCCTTGTCCTGATGCCTTCATCAAACCGAAAGTCGCACACTTCATAGATCTTGTTCAATTATCAACACCCCACAATCGCATTCCGTCTTGATGGTATGAGATATCTGATGCTTGACAGAACCTCGGTGATTCTGCCGGTAAACTCCAAGGTCGATGCCATCCCCATCGAATCCCAGGATATAGCCTTTTTGCGAATTGTTGCGAATAGGAATACATAGACTCTCTCTCTCTCTCTGCGTTAATTCGTTAGATGCCACTAACTCAACGATGGCGATGTCGTATCTTCCTATTGATGATTCGATCGTGTCAATTATTTCTGCATCCTTGATATATCCCCTGAAATATCCGTGCGGTAGTTTAAGCACTTTTATCTTTTTCATAGATCATATCCCATTCGTGCCGATCGGTTGAGCCTCTTCCCCCCCCTCGGATCGTGTTTGAGACTTCTTTATCCTTGATGGCGGTTATAGTCCCGTGGTTTTCCATAACTGCCAGAGCAAGTCCTTCTGTACTGACAATCGAGCTGGCATTATGTCCCGATTTATGATAGTTTCCTAATCTGTCAATATTCATCTCGTTCTTCGATGCAATAAGGCTCTTTGTAGTCCCTGGCGCATAATGTTCTACTCTCTCTCTCTCGAGTATCTTATTTTCAGGCTTACGTTGTGCAAAAGAACTGCTAATCATTCCCTGAACCATTTTATCGGACAGATAGTATTTTTCATCGACCTGATCTTCAAGCATATCCTTCAGTTTCAGTTTCAAAGGCTTGGACTTCGGGAAGCTGTAGAAATAATGACCTAATATCGAAACCATAAACACCCTTGCTCTGTTCTGTGGGATTCCGTGGTTCTTTGCATTCAGGACTTGCACATAGTTTGAATATCCCAGGCTTTCCAATTTTGAGCGCCACTTTTGGAAGTTTCCGATGTGTTTCTTCGACAGGAGCATCGGAACATTCTCCATCAGAAGGACATCAGGAAGATTGCCTTCGCATTCATCGAGAATACGCTCAACTTCCCACAGAAGACCGCTTCTCGTTCCGCTTCCCTTGTCAAGACCTGCCATCTTGCCAGCTCCCGAAATATCCTGACAGGGAAATGAGTATGTCATTATGTAGCAGTATTTATCCCTTTCGGTCAGTTCCAAGTCCTCTGCGTGGATCTTGCATATGTCTGACGGCTTGAAGTCCGTTCCGTGGACTGCGTTATATGATGCCATCGCATATTTGTCCCATTCAACGACTTTCCAAGACTCCACATCAACACCGAGATTCTTCAAGGCTTTGTACTGACTGCCGATTCCGGCGAATAGTTCAATGAGTCTGCACGGCTTCGTTATGTGGTATCTCGGCATCGAATAGGAGAATAAATCTATCTGTTCATTCATCTCGTTTTCACCTCACAGAATGCTTTCTATCAGTCTGTCAACATACTTCCACAGACCGCCCGTGGAGTATCCCATCTCATTTCCGACTTTTTCATAAGACTGCTTCTTCACTATCAGTCTGCGCAGCAGTTCGATGCTCTCCTCGTCAAGTTTGGAGAGAACCATTCGGAAATAGTCGTATTTGCTCTGCAGAACCTTCAGCTCGGCCTGCTTTAGGTTGATCAGATCGATGAGTTCGAGTTTCCTCGTCTCTATCGCTTCGGGATTGTATGAAGACGGGATCTTATCGTATCGGATGCCCTTGACTCCCGAGAGGTCATCATAGAGCATCTCGATCTTTTCCTTCAGTTCCGCTTCCCGTTTGAGGAAATTGTCGTAGTCCTCAAACGATGCCTTGAATTCCTTGCTTGTCATAGTCTTTCCACCTTACGATGTGATCCTGCTCCAAGTGTGCATATCCGATCCGACCGCCCTCGAAGAGGACATCGTCTCCGATGTAGTGATTGTATGTCTTCAGCTCGCAGTCGAACCCGATGCTCTTAAGCCATTTTATTGTCTTCTTCGGATTGTCGTTCCACCTGACGATGGTGTTCCCGTATCGTTTGAGATGCTCCGTGTAATACTTGACCTTCTTCTCCTCTTCAGTCAACGGCCTCGGCCTTGTCGTGTCCTCTTCCGGCTTGTATGTCCCGATGTGACTGATGACATAGCGATAGTCGAATTTCGCTCCTCTGTTGGCGCATGCATAGACATTGCACCGATGCGTGTGGAACTTGTCCGCCACCTGCTGCACATCGCCCTTGAAGATGAGATTCCCGTCCTCATATACTCCGTAGAGAAACCGCTCTCTCGGATGCTTCTGCTTTCCCATCAGTAGAACGGAAGATCTTCAGGCTTGATGTCGTTGTCTTGGCCGAATATGGATGCGACATCGTCATTCGTGAATCCCAAGTCTTCAGGTTTCGCTCCTTCAACTCCAAGAAGCATGAACTCGAAACTCTTCAGTCCGTTGTATTCCTTCACTATCGGGAAGACTCTCCTCTGCTTTCCGTTCTTGTCAATGAACACCAGCTCGCCCTCATAGGACTCCTTTGAATTCAGTTCGTCCGGCCTTGGCTCTGTTCCCTTCTTGAACCTGAAGTTTAGATAATGGCTCAACTTGTTTCCGCCTTTGTCCTCGGATTCTATGTAGGCATACCAACCGAATCCGTTCTTGCTCTTATTCAGAAACATTCTTTCCCCTTTCCAAATACTTTCGCATTTTCAACCTTTTGGCGATCTCGATGGAATTCGTTTCGAATACATTGTCGATCACCACCCTTAACACACCCATCGCACCCACAAGCACGATCATCAGGGAAACGATCCAAATGAACGCACCCAAGATGCAGAAGCACATTCCGAATAGTGTGCCGAATACCTCATACATCACCATCGGTCTTTCCTCGCTTTCATAAGCGACAGAATGAAGCCGATAAACAGGATCATATAGACAATCGCCTTGGTCATTTCTGTTCCCCCATAATTTCATCAAGGCAATCGTTCCATCCATCTACATAACCAACAAGGCTCATATCTTTTTCTTTGGCGATTCCTTGAATGTATTTTTTTATGCTTGGCATTGGTCTTAACGGACACCAATCAGGAATTTTATCAGGATTGTATCTTTCAACATATCCTTTCCAACCACAGAATTGTGTCCCTGGGTCAGATGCACTTTCACGATAGTCAATATAAAGGTCACATTCTTTGCATTTACTTGGCATATCAATCACAAGTATTGCTTTCATTCTGTTTCTCCCTTAACTGCTTCGTATATTCTTTTGTGCAATTCATCTATGCCGATTTCCTTTCCATCTTCTCGGTCATACCATAGGCCATTTTCTTGCAGAAACCATCTTTCTTTTCCGTAGGTCGCAGAGCCTATGGAACGGACAAGCGAGATGAAATGTTCTTTCCATACAATCATTCTGTTTCTCCCATAATTTCATCGAGGCAATCGTTCCAACCTTGCCAATATGAATCCTCTTCAATGTCATCTTCATCTGTTTTCATCTGTTGTGGCATTGGTTTCAAAGGACATTCGCTATCTCGTTTGTTTGCATAGATGCTGACTTCCCTGTTTCCTAAAAAACACAAGCCATACGATGTGCAGAACCAACAAGATCCACAAGCCGAAGGCATTCCAATTATCGCTAATGCTTTCATCACGGCCTCTCCAAATATGTCACCACCATCAAAGTGATGATGCTTGCAAAGAACAGAACGAGGCTGATGCCGAATGTTGTCTTTGCTATGTTTTCTATTGTTCGCATTGTTTCTCCTTCATCTCATATCCTTGTACGGACATTCTCCGCCCATGTGGATTATCTTCTCGGGAATATCAGGTATGTGGCAGTATTCCCCGTCAAAGTAATCGCAGAACATACAATTGTCCTCATAGTCGTCCGGCAGCTGATGTGCTTTCGTGCATCCCCTGGCGACTATCCTGTTGTTGACCTTGTCGTGGATCTGATATGTGACCATCAGTCCGTCCGCCGTGCTAATGTCCGCATCGAATACTATCTTCATCGACTTGCTCCCAACCAATTGTTCGACCCGAGATAGCACTCGTTCTCGAATTGAACACAGATGTGTTCGAGTTCATCGCTGCCGACTTCGATGTCGTGCTTGTTGAGTATTCCCAGGCACACCCTGACGGCATCCTTGAATTTGAGCAGATGGTCAGCGCACTTTCTCTCGTTTACCTTTTTTCTCTGTACTTCCGTCATATTTCTTCTCCACCGCATTTATGCGCTTGAGCAGTTCCTTTTTCTCCTTCATCAGTTCCTTGCGTTCCTCGTTGTGCCAAAGGATGCGATTCCGCAGGTCTTTGACATCGAACACAAGCTGCCGGAACTCTATCATTTCATCTCTTGTCATTGTTTTCTCTCCTTGTCCTGAAGAATGAATCTATGTCTGCCATCGGATCATCGAACATCCGAACGATCGTCTGACGGCTTACATATGAGATCAGGTCGTGAACGGCATTCTCCAGCTCGATCAGAATGCGTTCAAGCATATGCTTCTCTGTCCTGTTCATTCTTCACCATCCTGTATATGTAGGCATCCTTGTCGATGATTTCATCGTTCTGCAGGACTTCCACCACTTTTAGATATGCTTCCTTGGTCAGTTTGTAGCGGTAATGATAGATACTTGCCTTGTCGATGACGTCCTTCGGTATGGACATTTCGAGAAGCCTATTATTTATTTTTTGTATATCTTCATCATTCTTAACTAACCTATACTTACCTATACTTACCTGTGTATCCAAATTGTGTCCAATCTGTGTCCAATCTGTGTCCAAAGTGTGTCCATCCTGTGTCCGCATCGTGTACGATTTATCGTCCTTGATGGACAACATCTGCAGCTTGTCCTGATACACCGAAGGCTTGTGCCGATCCGTCTGTATTCTGTTGTTTATCTGCCAATGCTTGATGATGGTTATGCCGTCACCGAGATCGAGCAGGAAGCGATTCGCTATCAGTTCATCGAGGGCATCCTTCTTGAAACCGAGACTCCGGCATATCGTGAGGGCATTGTTGAGGATTCCGTCATCGTCCGCCGACATACCGAGATGCAGATAAAGACATTGAGCCTTTACGGATTGCGACAGGAAGGCATCCGACTCGACAATTGTCTTTGCAAACATCCTTCTCTCTGCCATCATTGACCACCCAGGAGCAATTGCTCGAACCTTTCATCTTCTCGCTTTTGTTTCATCTTTTGCAGATACCTTTCATAGGCTGTGGATTTCTGTTGTGAGAAACTTAAACCCTTGCACCAAAAGTCATTTCTTAATAACGATTTGCAAACCCTTCGCCAAGAAGGAACTTCCTTTTTTTGTTCCATCTGATAGTCTGCCTCATCAGGTATGCCATTTTCGTAGCCTCTTGCTTCCCACCATTTCACATACTTGTAGATTTTATTTTTGTAATGTTCCTGTGTTTTAGGCGGCATTGAATTTATGAGCATTATTGCGAAACTCTTCCAAGTATGGCCTTCAGGTTTTTTGATTTTGTTGTATCCGTTGATGTTGCCTGTTTCGTTTATATACAATGCACCACCATTGACACCATTCACTCTTGTTACGATCCTCGCCCATGTCTTCGGCTCTATCAAATGGAATAACCACAAACCTCTGCGTTGGTCATCTCCATATGGCTGACATATCCTCATCTGTGAGATTGTTAGACCTGCAAGATGCATATAATCGTATAGTTCGTTATATGGCTTGTCTTTGTTCTTTCCTTGATAGATCCAGTCATCTTCGGTTTTCCAATCATAGATAGGATAAACATTGTAAACATTATCGACAACTCTTGTAGTCCACATAAGGCCTTGATATGTTTCCTTGTATCTGTTTGCGATTGTCCTGTATCTGTTCAAACTTTCGTCCGACCTGATGCCTATATGAACGGCACAGCTTTGACCTTGTGCATACCATTTAGCAAACAGAACATCGAATTCCTCGAATTCCATTCCGTCTTCAAAGAATGGAAAATAGTTTGGATCGCTTATACAATCCTTTGGCATCGGCCTGATCCACAAATCTTCCTGTTCCTTATCCCAGCATTTCCAAAATGGTTCGTAAACAGAAACGGCATTTCGCAGGTGAATTGGAAGACATATCCAATACCATTCTGTGCAATCCTGATACATTTCCCTGCATCTCTCTGCGTGTTCGATGGTCTTTTCATACATTCCTTCAAGATCGATAAGCATTACGGCTACTTTTTGTTTTCTTCTTCGTGCCTCATCGCACACCATGTGAAGCATACAGGTGCTATCTTTACCTGCCGAGAACGAAACAATCTGTTTATCGAAATGATCGAAACAGAATGCTATTCTCTGTTTTGATGCCTCATATACATTTATTCCGATTTTCTTTTTCATCTCTCTACCTCGAATAACGATGTCTGATAGTTAGGCTTGTCCTGTTCGTATCTTCGCTTCCATTCTTCAAACACCCTGTCAGCAACTTTATTCGCTTCATACCTCTGTTCATTCGTAAGCAAACCCCAAGCCTGTCTTGTTTCATCTTCTTTGATATCTGCATAGATATTACAGGCACATTGGCCAAGGAATGCCTGATGATTATAATTCTGTGTGAATGTCTGTTCACAGGCATATTTCCATTCGTTTGCTACTCTCGACATTTGCTCATATAGTCGTTCAGGATCTGAAAGCAACCCCTTTGCCTTTTCAACTCTTTCGGTTCTGCCTTCTTTCAACTCGTTATACATTCCGTGTTGGAAATCTTCCCATTTTTCATAGTGATGATACACAGGCTTCATAATTCATCCTCGAATGTTTCATCAACATAATCGGTTTCATCCAACATATCAACTTCCCAAGCCTCGCTGAATTCCTTGTCTGCGAACATTTCGGCCAATCCTGTAATCTGTGTAAGCCTTAATACTTCATCGGCATCCATACCCAACTCACGGCCTATTTTTTCATCGCTCCAATTCCTTCGCTTCAGTTCGAGGACAATATCGCTCATCGCTTCGACCTGATGCTTTCCTCTTGCTCGGTTATGCCGGATCGTGGATGCGATTCTATCGGCCTTTTCGTGCCTGTCATCGTTGATTATCGTTACAGGCAGATATCCGTGTATTCTTTCCCTTATATCTTCGTATTCCTTGCCTACTCGGTTTCTGTGGAATCCATCGACAACCTCATATATGCCATCGTGTTCATATACAACAATTGGCTGTGTATAGCCATCTTCCTGAATTGATGTGTGAAGCAATTCCATTTCAGGTGGTGCTACATTGTTTGGATTGTAGTCGTTCGCGATGACTAAATCTTCCTTCACCCATTGGACTAAATCGACAGGCTCTGCATCGAAAGGCGAAACCTTTTTTAATTGCCTTTTAATTTCGTTTAGCTGTTCGATTCTTTCATCCAACTCCAACTGACTCAAATCTTCAATCAGCTTGTTTAATTCATCTGTCAAAGCCATTTTCAGATCTCCATCTTCATAATCATGTCGTAGAGATCGGCATCCTCATCCATTAAGGAAAGCTGGTCTTTGCTGGAAAGTATCTGCAGGTCTTTCTTTGCGTTTTGCATCATAGACAGGCCGTTCCTGAACTTGTTCATCGCCGTCCTCGTTATCTTCTTCTTTGATGCGGTGAGATAGTATCCGAAGCGGTTCGATGCGATGTAGGTGTCGTGTCTGTCGTACTGCGCATTGTATCTCCTGACGAATGCTCTCCATCCTCTGCCATTCATCTCGATTCCGAATCCTCTCAATTCATCAAGGATATCGTCCGTCTTCTTCTGTATGTTGAGTATCTGTCTCAACTGCTTCTCTGTGATCTTCATTCTTCTGTCCTTTCTAATTCTGTTTCTATGCCGAGTTCACTCGCCCACCTGATGGCGGTCTCTATGACATTACTCACCTCGGCTTTGGTCATCTCGGATATACCTGCGAGGCAGATATTCACCAAGACATATGGCTTGTGGTTTATCGTCTCCCTGGCGACAATGCTCATCGCCTTGGCCTTCTTCTTGAGGTCGTTCACGGCGACTTCGGGAATGAGGATGCGATCCGTCCTCACTCCCGACATCTGCAACATCTGCAAATATATGTTTGTAGATTGCGATATGTCTCCGTATTCCTCTCTTGATATGTCGTCAATGGTCGCCCACAGCTTCTTTATCTGTTCGTATGTCCGTGCCGAGCCAAGGGGACGGATGTCTATCGAATACACTCCGTCATTTAGATCGAAAGTATTCTGAATCCGGCAATCTTTTATTACTGCGTTTGACTTCATAGTCTTCCTCTTCCCATCCCTTCACATAACGGCATTTCCGTTCGCTCCATCCTGTGTAATGAGTCTTCATATGATTCCTCATCAAGGCCTGAAACTCCTCGCAGGTGAACCGCAGACGGCCATAGATTTGAATCGGCTGCCTGTCGTGAACGGCTCTGTGTTCCTCGCTTGTAAGAGCAACGATGTTCCACTCATAGCCGACTCCACCGCTTCCCCTTGTGATGAGGTGATGGAATTCGGTCTTGTATGGGAACAGATATGCTCCACTTATGGACTTGCCGTTCTGTCTCTGCAGCACCTTCAGCTTCGTCTCCGGCGAGACCTCTTTAGCCTTTGCCTGTCTGCTTTTTGCCATACTTTCGGAAATTGATATATTTCGATAATGCTTCGGGATCTATCTCCAGGGCATCGCTTACCTTGTAATTGTCGAAGATCCTTTTCTTCTCTTCCTCGGTGTAAAGTGTCTCGAATTCCTTTGCGAGGTCGCACGGATCTATAATCTCTTCCGTTATCTTCTCTTTGAATTCATCCGCTTCTACTTCCGAATAGATATTAGAGAATGCGAGTTTGCTCTTCTTCAACACCACCCGATCGAAGCACCTCTTGAATGCCATCGCATACGGATAATCGTTCTTGCAGTTCTTCTCGTTCACCTCTCCGACCTCATACAATGTTCCGTCATTGTATTCGTAGATGAGCGAGCCGTTGAGCCATTCCCTTGTCAGGTATTCGGCCTTGAAGCCGTCCTCGAGTTTGTCGTTGATTTTCAGGCATCCGTTGTGGCTCAAAATTAAGCCTGTATAGGCGACTTTCGTTCCGACTGCATAAGTATTCATCAAGATCCAAAAGTCCCCTTCCTGAATGCCGTATTCCTTGCTCTCGATGATTTCGATGGCCTTCTGCTTCGACAATTCGTATTTAGGTGTCTGCCATACGGGACATTCCGCTCCCCTGATGTTTTCCGTCTTCTTTTCTCCGAACATCATTGTCTCCTTTTCGTTATCCTCAACTGCTCCGGCCTTTCGGTGTAGAGCATGAACTCATCAAGCCGACCCTCTTCTTCCAAATGCTTTTTTGCCTTCTCTGTGTCGAGCCTCTTGTTGAGACCTGACGGAACTATCGAATAGATTCTGTCAGGTGTGCGGATGGTCTTCTCGCCGTTTGCCTTCATAATCGTTTTGATCGCTTCTCGGTGATTGAAGATCCATAAGTCGAGCTGCTCTCTTATGTACTCCGCCTGCGCTTCCAGCTCATCGTATTCCTTCAGGTCAACTCCGACTTCCCGTAGTTCCCGAAGCATCAGAGCATTGGTGTCAGGCTTGTCCACAAGTTCGCCATCGACAACGATGTACTGCTTATCGGCCATTCTTCTGAACCTGTATTCCCGTTATCACGACCCATCCTGCAGCGAGACCCATCATCAGGAAGACGATGCTGTCGTTCGGATATCCGTGAAGCAGGAAATAGACGAAGCCAAAGAAACCAAATAATCCGATAGTCATTGTGATTAGAAATTCCTTCATCTGTCTTTCCTTTCCTTGGGATTAAAAAACCCAACCTTTTGAGGTTGGGTAATTTCGTCATAACGCATAATCTGTATGTTATGCGATTTTTCCAACCCCGAGATAATTTTAATATTATTTCGGGGAATCTGTCAACATTGATAGAGCCGGCGGATGACGGAATGTATCCTGTCCTCTTTCGCATTTCCCTCGATGATGTCAGAAGCAAGCTGCAGATTCTCGGCGAAGGTGTTCGGCTTCTCATCGCAGTTTACTTGTATAAATTGCCGATTATACAGAACCTTTTCAAAGCAGGCGATCGTTCTGTCGATCAGTTCGTCAGGATATGTCCCCATCCTTCCGCCTGTCGTTTCGTAAAATACGCAGTATGATGTCGTGAACTCCTGAATCTTCTTCATGAGTTCGTAGTTTTCCTTGTTTATGCAGTTCATTGTTAATTCTCCTATCTATATGTTAGAATAGAAGAGCAGGGAATCCCCTGCTCAACCCTTGGCATTGGCTGGTTTACTTTGGATGGACAGCTAATGCCTTTTAATATGCTCCCGTAAAACCTTTTTTATCTCCCCTTGGATGTTCTCCAGGGAATCAAGGTAAGCGATGATGTCCTTGTCGGTATTTCGGTTAAGTTTCAGGACTATCCGTTTAATAGTTGATTTTTCATACTTTGCAGATGCTTTTTTTTGCGCTTCTGATGTCATTATCTTTCATACCTCAAATAGAACATCACCCTTCCAAGATCACAACCAACCTCTTTGCAGATTTGGTTCAGTTCCTTGGCCGTGAATACTTTCTTCTCATATAAGCCTAACTTTTTAACTGCTTTCTCGATTTTTTCTTTCATTCTTGAATTCTCCTTTACTTCTTACCTATAAGGTACACCATATATAAATATCTGTCAAGCATTTTTGTGCAAATAAAAAAAGAGGGCGGTCTGCCCTCTATCTATAACACAAAAAGCACCGATATTTTAATATGGCTCTGCGACTGAATATCAAAAAAAGGAGAACAAAAAATGAACAATCTAAAGTTATTATCGGCGCTCTTGGTTATCTAAAGTTTTCCCTCTTTCTTTAGTCTGTCGTATTCTTCCTTGATGTAGGTGTTCCCGTTGAGTTCCTTCGTGTAATGCTCATACTCGTCTATGAACCTTTTCCGAGCCACACCTTCCAGCTTCAGGCCGTTGTCGATGTCCGACATTTTGTCAACGAGATAATTCATCGTTGCGTTCTTGTCCACCGAAGCGATTTTATCATCGATCGGCTTGAATCCCGACTCTATCGCCTTCTTGACGGCCTTGACGATGGTTATCGTAGCACCGGCAAAGCCGATCGCCCACAGCATCCAGTTCTGCAGCTGTCCCAAAGTAATTTCGCTCATAGCAACACCTCAACTTTTATATACCTTTTCTGTTTATCTCTGTGGTCTGCCCTGATTTGGGTGATGAACACCTTCGGAATGGTTATCGTTGAAGGCTTCATTCCCATTCGTTGGGCATAATCGCCATACCGAAGGAATGCTCCTGTAATCAAGTATGTCATCGTTTTCTGTGTCAGCGATGATGATTGGACAGCAGGAACGATGATGTCCTCTTTGTAGGTTGTCGGATTGTGGAAATGCGATCCGACATACAGGTCGGCCAATATTCCCATCGAAACCCGTTGGATCTTGTTCGCCCTTGCACCAACGCTTTGGCCACCACCTGATAGATGCGTATTGTAAATGGTGGCCGTTA
>Ga0265301_10006186_pt1 | contig 11537 bp, 9 predicted proteins | sample AusTroGonzalo_MG_2_FD_193488 | JGI IMG/M metagenome (GOLD analysis project Ga0265301, IMG submission 193488) | Bovine rumen microbial communities from tropical cattle in Woodstock, Queensland, Australia - Gonzalo_04 | ecosystem: Host-associated > Mammals > Digestive system > Stomach > Rumen ...
AGCGGTGCCACCGCGCCCAGCGTGTAGCAGCCGATGTCTCCCAGCACCGTAATGTGGTTTTTCACCAGTGTGTAGTACATGCCCCGATGTGGACAGCCGCTGCACATCATCGGAGGCCGGCCGGGAACCGCGGGCGCCTCGCCCTGGACTTCCGGAATATCCTTCACGGCGATGCCTTCTTTCACAAAGGCTTCGCGGATCGTTCTCTGGCTGAATTCGCCGATCGCGGAGAACAGGCTTTTGCCGGTCACCTCGATACCCAGCGCCTTCACGTAGTTCTCGATCACCGGATCCAGTTCCTCGATCACATACAGTTTCTTCACCTTTGCAGCAAAGTCGCGGATCAGTTTCTCCGGCAGCGGGTTCGGCATACCGATCTTCAGCACGCTTACGCTGTCGCCAAACACTTCCTTCACATACAGATAGCTGCAGCCGGAAGTAATAATGCCGATCTCGCTGTTCTCTGCTATCTCAACCCGGTTATACATGCAGTCTTCCGCCAGCGCTTTCAGCCTCTCCGTCCGCTCTTCCACGACCGGGTGACGCAGCTTTGCGTAGCCGGGCATCATGATGTACTTGGAGGGCTGCTTCACATAGTCCTTCAGCGGCACTTCCTCCCGCTCGCCGATATCGACCACGCACTGGCTGTGGGCGATGCGGGTGCACATCCGCAGCAGCACCGGTGTATCATACTTTTCACTCAGTTCAAACGCGCTCTTTGCAAACGCGTATGCTTCCGCGGAATCGGAAGGCTCCAGCATCGGCACCTTGGATGCGATGGCGTAGTGCCGGCTGTCCTGTTCATTCTGGCTGGAATGCATCGCAGGGTCGTCCGCCACGCATACGACCAGTCCGCCGGTCACGCCTGTATAGCTCAGCGTGAACAACGGATCCGCAGCCACGTTCAGGCCTACGTGTTTCATCGCGCAGACGCTGCGCATGCTGGCCAGACTCGCGCCAAAAGCCGTTTCCATGGCAACCTTCTCGTTCGGTGCCCACTCGCTGTGGATGTCGTCATGCTTCGCCAGGAATTCCGTGATCTCCGTGGAGGGAGTTCCGGGATAGCTGGATACCAGCCCGATCCCGCCGTTGTAAAGTCCCCATGCCACCGCTTCATTGCCAATCAGTAACTTCTTCATAAATATATACACTTCCTAACCGAATGTTCAGGGGTTCGTCGCGCCCGGAGAAAGGGCCGGTGGCCCTTTCTCAGCAGAGAACGGGCTGCAGCCCCGGGTACTCGGAAAGCCCTGGTCGCGCCCGCAGGCGCGAAACCCTTTCTGTTTTCATGAACAGAAGTTTAACTTCTGTTCTGAGAATCCACCAGGCATTCTCCGCCGTACATCCGGCGGAGTTTCGGCTTCTCAATCTTCCCCGTCGCATTTCGCGGCACCGGTGCCAGGATGATCTTCCGCGGCCGCTTATACCGCGGCATACCCATGTTGAACTCCTGGATATCCTCCTCCGTCGCCGTGCTTCCGGGTACCAGCTCCACAATCGCCGCCGCGATCTCGCCCAGCCGTGCATCCGGCAGGCCGATCACAGCCACGTCCTTGATTGCCGGGCAGGCCGCCATGAAGTTCTCGATCTCCACCGGATACAGGTTCTCACCGCCGGTGATGATCACGTCTTTCTTCCGGTCTACCAGATATATGAAACCTTCCTCATCCTGCCGCGCCATGTCGCCGGTTAACAGCCATCCGTCCTTCAACGTTTCCGCCGTCGCCTGGGGGTTGTTGTAATAGCAGACCATGACGCCGGGGCCCTTCAGGCACAGTTCGCCCACCTCGCCGGGGGCAACCTCCTTGCCGTCCGGCCGGATGATCTTCGTCTCCCAGCCGTAGCCGGGAATGCCGATCGCGCCGACCTTCCGCACGTTCTCAACACCCAGGTGTACCGCACCGGGACCGATGGATTCACTCAGGCCGTAGTTCGTGTCGTAGGCGTGGTTCGGGAAATACTTCAGCCACCGGTGCACCAGACTCTGGGGCACGGGCTGCGCGCCGATGTGCATCAGGCGCCACTGATCCAGCTGATAGTCGGAAAGCTTCAGCTCGCCGCTGTCCAGCGCCGTCAGGATATCCTGCGCCCACGGTACCAGCAGCCAAACGATCGTGCAGTGCTCGCTGCTTGCCGCCTCCAGGATTGTCTGGGGCCGCGTCCCCTTCAAAATCACGGCTTTGCCGCCGGAAATCAGGCTGCCGAACCAGTGCATCTTCGCACCGGTGTGATACAGCGGCGGAATGCACAGGAAGCAGTCGTCCTTCGTCTGCCCGTGGTGCGCCTGCTCGACCCGCGCGCTGTGGATCAGGCTGCGGTGCTTGTGCAGGATCGCCTTCGGGAAGCCCGTCGTACCAGAGGAGAAGTAAATCGCCGCGTCATCGTCTTCGGTCAGCGTGCAGGGCGGGAAGCTGCTGCTGCTCTCCCCGACCAGATCTTTCAGATCATCCGCGAAGGTCGGGCATCCGGGTCCCAGGTATACCAGGGAAACGTCCGGAATATTATCCGCGATTTCTTCAATCCGTCCGATGAATTCCGGCCCGAAGATCAGCATATTGCTCTCGCTCAGTTTCAGGCAGTACTCGATCTCGTTCGCCGCGTAGCGGAAATTCATCGGTACGACCACCGCGCCGGTTTTCAGGATGCCGAAGTAGATCGGCAGCCAGTCGATGCAGTTCATCATCAGGATGGCTACCTTCTTGCCCTTCCCTATGCCGTGGCTCTTCAGCATGTTGGCGATCCGGTTTGCCTTTTCATCAAAAACTGCCCAGGTAATCTCCCGGCGATAGTGCTTCTGTTTCGCGGTGGGTTCCACCAGTTCAAAATCGTGCCAGGTCACCCGCCGGGTTTCCGGCTGGTCCGGATTGATCTCCACCAGGGCAGTATCGTCAGGCCATTCCCTGGCGTTTCTCTCAAGCAGTTCGATGATTGTCATTTTGCTGTTCCTCTCAAAGCATAAAATGTTGCTGTCCCTGAAGTCCCTCCTATGGCAGATAGCCGAAGGGGTTTTAGGGGGCGATCGGAAAGCCCCCTAATTAAACAATTATGAATTGATCATCTTTAATTGTCAATTCATATTCATGAAAAGAACATCCTTATCAATTCCCTCTGCCCACTCCGGCAGGCTCGCCAGCCGGATGCATTCCCCCGTCAGGGGATGGACCATCTCCATCATCGCGCTGTGCAGTGCAAAGCACCCCGGATACTCCTCAGGCCGTTCCGTTCCGTACAGGAAATCGCCCCGCACCGGGCAGCCGATATGGCTCAGATGCACCCGGATCTGGTGGGTCCGTCCCGTTTCCAGTTCCAGCAGGATCAGCGCGCCGTCATTCCCGGTTCGCAGTGTTCGGTATCGCGTCCGGGAAGGCTTCCCGTCTTCACAAACCACCCGCTTCACGGTCGATCCCGGCATCTTCCCAATCGGAAAATTCAGGATTCCTTCCGGTTCTTCCGGCACGCCGTCCGTCAGCGCCAGATACCGCCGCCGGAAGGCTGTTGTATGCAGCTGCCGCTGCAGCAGATGCTGCGCGTGCGGTGTCCGGGCGATCACCATCAGTCCGCCCGTCCCCTTGTCCAGCCGGTTGACCGGCCGGTAGATAAAATGCTCCGGACAATTGAAATATGCGTATACCGCGTTTTCCAGTGAATCCTCCGGATGATTCCGGCTCGCCTGGCTGGCAATCCCGGCCGGCTTGTCGACGATCATCAGATGCTCATCCAGCCACGGAACTACGATCTCCAGCGGATAGGGTTTGAGCAGATAAACCGGTTCGTCTTCAGCCCATTCGATGCTCACAAGGTCACCCGACGTAACCTTTTCGTCTGCCCGGGCTGTTTCCCCGTTCAACCGGATCCGTCCGTTCCACTTGGCGCTCTTCAGGGCCGTATAACTGACGCCCATGCTCCGCCGCAGGATATCCCGGATCTTTCGCCCGTCCTCCTCCGGCTTGACTGTATATTCCATTTATTTCTTTTAACCGATCCCCTTCTTAAAACCGAAGGAGTCCAGAGGGCGATCGGAAAGCCCTCTGGTCCATCCGATCGGAAAGCCCCCTTATTTCTTCTTTCCGATCTTCTCAAACACCGGGAACACCTTCGGATAAACCCCGAGGATCACAAACAGGATAATTGCATACCTGGCCGTCCGGACCAGATTCGCCGCCAGCACGCCGCTGTTCAGGAAATCCTTGCTGAAGGGCATCTTCAGCAGCGTGTTCAGCGCAAAATAGATCGCAAAGGCACCGACACTGCGCAGGATCATTGCCCACACATTCCGGGTATCCTCGAAACGGACATATTTCGCCTCAAAGGGGAAAGCAATCGTCGCCGCAATCAGCAGGCCCAGCGCGGTATAGTAATCCCGGCTGTTGCACCAGAAAATCCCGGGTACCGACAGCACCAGGAGAATCACACAGCGCAACCATTCCTTCTGAACCTTCTTGTTCAGCAGGACGTTGAACCCGATCGCGAGCAGGCCGACCAGCCAGCCTCCCAGCACATCCGTCGGATAATGCACGCCGACCGCAAAGCGGCTGAAGCCGATCAGCAGGGGCATCACAATAGCCAGTGTCCACATCCACCGTTTCCGTACTTCCATCCCGACGCCGCCGAACAGGGCAGCCGAAGTAGCGGCATGGCCGCTCGGGCATGAATAACCCTGCTGGACAATATCCATCGGGTCTGCATCCGGCTCCACCACCTGCAGGCATTTGACCTTGTCCGGATGAGCCATATAGGGCCGTACCCGCAGTACGATATTCTTGATCATGGGGAACCACATGCTTGCCGTCAGAACCGTCAGGGAAACCCGTTTCCCCACTTCCTTTTTATAACAGAACACCAGAATAATGATCAGCAGCAGTGAAATGGTTTCGCCGCCGATATAGGAGAAGATTTTGGACGCGGTTTCCCCGATCTTTCCCATGTTCTGCTGGAGCCATTCAATCAGATCAACTTCCCAATCAAAGTAAAATACATTTCCGTTTACCATAAGTCTTCCCTCCTGTTCTTTCCGTGTATTATACCCGTTCTACTTCCAATGCGCAACGAAAAACAGCATTGAAAATATTTCATGCTGAGTCCTTCACATTTGACTCTGTTACAACAGAAGCAGAAGCATTGACTTTGTACATGACAGACAGTATACCAGCTTAATGGTGAAGAAGACAAAATCCCTTGATCCGTTTCACACAGCCGGCCCCTGATAATTTTTTATTGTATTCACTACTTCATCTACGTTCTCTTCAGTTATGTCCAGGTACAATTCTTTCAGACATTTATCGGCGACTTCTTTTGATACCAGTGAAAAGTCAATACTCATCAGTTTAGAGATGATTTTTTCAGAAAACCTGAACTTGATCACCTTGGCAGGATTTCCGCCGACTATGGCATAAGGCGGAACGTTTTTGGTCACAACACTTCCGGCAGCAATTATTGCGCCTTGTCCTATCTCAACTCCGGATAAAATTGTAGACCTGTAACCAATCCAGACATCATCCCCTACTATAATATCCCCTTTTGGATTTGCATCAAATCCTCCATCTCCAAGATGCATTTTTGATTTAAAGGGATAAGAACTAACATGATTCGTACGGAAAGCTCCAATCTAAGAAATCCTGGTATGCTTCAGGACAGCATACAGCATCAACCAGATTGTACATTATGCTGACTGTTGGTTGACCGTGGTTATGAGAGTAGTTGCCAAGAAAATCGAGCATCACCGCGGACTCTACTGTGCTGAAATGGAAGGGCTGGTATGAAGAAAGTATACAGTGTAAGGATTCGCCCGATTGCAACGGATGTCGAGATCATAAAGGGTGCGTTCGAAACTGAAGAAGATGCTTGGAATTGGGTGGAAAACAATGATTGTCCGCTTGTTGATTATGCGATCTTTCCGGATGAGATGCCTCCGGAAGAAGAACACTGACTGAGAGGGGGCTGTTGAGCCTCTCTTTTGAGTTTTGGACTGTTGCAAATCCAACAAAAACACAATAGAATGGAGATGAACATAGTGGAAAGGAATTATAGCGGAATGCATTTTTTTCAATCATGATGCATATATTGAGCTGGCAAAGAATAAAAGACCAGCGGTTCTCCGGATGCCGTAGAGGATCTGGAAGCCTTGAATGACGCGATGCCAAGTCATCCTAAAACCAGAACGCAAATTCTCCATCAATATCATTGGAAGAAATGATGGTTCCCGACATAGCTCCCGGAGGTCGCCGTTGAACAGAAATATTTCACAGAAGGAGAAAGCCCATGAAAAAGGACATGATTACCGCTGAAATGATTGCACCTTGTGGACTTGATTGCAGTCTTTGTAAACGTGCACTTGCTGAAAAGAATCCATGTGCAGGCTGCCTTGGAGATGATGAAAACAAGCCCGATTTCTGTTCAAAGCAATGCGGGATCATCCTCTGTCAAAAACGGAAGGCTAACGGATACGAGTATTGTGACGAATGCCCGGATTATCCTTGTGAAGATGTGATGGAGAAGGAAACCCGTTATACTTCGAAATACCCGCTGTATGAATCTCCGAAGAAGAACCTGCAAGATATCCGGAAATATGGCATGAACCGGTTTCTGGAAAATGAACGTACGCAATGGGCATGCAAAGATTGTGGCGGTATCATCTCTGTTCACACCGGGATCTGCAGTGAATGCGGAAAGCAATATGGCGCACAGGTAATCCAGATAAATGATGACACCTGGAGAATCGAAGACGGTATGGTACGTTTCTTCCTGCTGAAGGGATCAGAAAAGGCACTCCTGATTGATACCGGGATGACAATTCACCATGCCAAAGAAATTGCGACAGCACTTACCGGATTGCCAGTTATGGTATTAAACACTCATTCTGATATGGATCATATAGGTTGCAATGAGCAGTTTGAATCTTTCTATATGCATCCTGCTGACGAAGCTCACTATTGTAAATCAGGGAAAGGCGGTCGGATTATCCCTGTACAGGATGGCGATGAGATTGATCTCGGGAACAGGAAACTTAAGATTATTCATCTGCCAGGGCATACACCCGGTAGCATTGCTGTACTTGACATCAGTCGTAGGGTACTGATAAGTGGAGACCCCATTCAGGAGCATGGACGTATTTTTATGTTTGGCGAACACAGGAATATGCCGGATTACATCCGAAGCCTTGAAAAACTTGAGAAAATGACAGCTGATTTCGATGAGATCTGGGCATCACATGCAGATATACCGGTTTATCCCGATTGTATCCATAAAATTCATGACGGAGCGCAACTCATTCTGGACAAGAAAGTCAATGGGCATGAGGCGGACTTCTACGGACAGAAGATAATGGTATATGATCTTGGGTTCACAACTTTCCTCTGTAGTGTTTGAGAACAGAAACTTTATCCCAACCAGTAACCCTTAGGAGGCTTCGGCCCCCTTCTTTTTTGATGAGTAGCAGCGGTGAGTAGTACAGTGAGTAGTAACGAGCCAAAATTGACAGTAACAGACCATAAACAGAAGAAAAACAAAATCCCGCAATCCCTTACAGATCGCGGGTTTAAGCGGAGAAGCCGGGATTTGAATACGAAACAATTTGTTAAAAATGCTCCCAATGTATCTGTTTATTATAATCCACTTCTATCTGCCTTGCAGGTTTTGCCCCCTTAGCAGGTCTGCCAATTCCGATAAAGCATGGAATTAAATACTCATCCGGAATGTCAAGTGTTTCTTTAGCAACAGCCTCCTCGTTGCCCATAGGTATTCTTACATTACATCCGTAACCTTCAGATGTTGCCGCTAACCACACATTTTCTATACTGCACCAGACCGAAGCGTAACAATTAAGATCTGACAAACATGAAGGGTTCAGAATGTCCACCTTTTTCTTCATTAACGGGATTATTACAGCCGCTGCATCAATCAGCATCTTATACTGTTTAGGCACAGCAATCTGATAAGTCTCTTTCTGAATCGGATCAGAGATAAATGTCATCGCATCAACGTCCTTTACAGTCAGATTCTTAGGAACACCTGCAATTGCATTTTTCATAATATCTTTATCTCTTAGTACTACATAATGCCAATCTCTGAAATGGTCATTAGCAGGTGCTGTATATGCCGCTTCAACGATTCTCTTCATTATATCATCAGGAATACTCTCATCTGCGAAATCACGTATGCTGTGTCGTGATTTTATCACATCATAAAAATCCATTATTATAACCTCCAACTCTGCTATTATTGGTAATTAAACAATCCAATCCCGATTCTTAATTACAGTGGTATCTTAACATCAAAATGGTGTACTGTGAAATGAATTTATGTTATTATTTATAAACAAATGGAATAAATAAAATGATACCAGGAGAAGATTATGAATACATCTCAGCTTGAATGCTTTATCAGCCTCGCAAATACTCTTAATTATATGAAAACTTCAGAACAGCTCGGACTTACTCAGCCGGCTGTAACTAAGCAGATACAGTCTTTGGAAACAGAACTTTGCTGCAAGCTTTTTAACAGAACTACCAGATCAGTCACACTTACCAGGGCTGGTGCTGCTTTTCTTCCAGAAGCTAATTCTATCATTGATACAGTATATCACTCCAGGGAACGCCTATCTAATTTTCAGGAAAGAGAACTACACTCTCTTAAAATAGGATATATGGATCCGCTCACAATCAATCTGATCAGCAGAATTCTTAAGCCTCTGCTTAAGCTAAATCCAAATGTGATACCGGCATTTACAGAAGATCAGACAGATGCCAACTTAAGTCGTCTTGTAAACAATCAATTAGATTTAATCATTGGAATGAAGGATTCTAAGTTTAAAGATTCCAACATAGAGTTTACTCTGCTACACGAAGAACAATTATTATGTGTCATGCATAAGGAACATCCTTTAGCAAAAGATCTGAAGAAGCATAAAAACAAGACGGTAACCACAAATGATTTATGGAAATACCGTCAGATTATTTCTGTCCCTCCATATCTGCTACGGAACTTCTTCTCACGAGGAAGACATATCGTTCCTGTTAACGATGAAATGGTTAATGCAATTTGCTCAAACGCCAACGAAGCATACGGTCTGCTGCTCGCAGGTTATGGATATGCCTTTCTTCCTGAGTATGAGATTATGAATCATCCGGATCTTGTTACCTTCAGGTGGGCAGAATCACCTCATGCTCCTTTCGGAATCTACAGCAAAACCTCTGCCGCAAAAGATAAAAAATCCATGGAATATTCATTTATCAATATTTCAAAAGAATTGTATTCTTAGTACGTATTTCAAAAATTGATTATGTAACACATAGTGGGATTACGGTTTCTTCACGAAAAATTCAATTACGGCATAAGGGCATGAAAAAACCCTGCAACCGTTGAAATTGCAGGGTTCCAGTACGCGGAGAAGCCGGGATTTGAACCCGGGCTGCCATCACTGACACTACTCCCTTAGCAGGGGAGCCCCTTCGGCCACTTGGGTACTTCTCCATGTCAAGGCTGGCGGAGCGAGAGGGATTCGAACCCCCGGTACCTTTCGGTATCACTGGTTTTCAAGACCAGCGCCTTCAACCGCTCGGCCATCGCTCCAGAGCTAACCAGCCCGATTATCTTATCATGAGACGGAAAAAGCGTCAAGTGGTTTTTCATTTCCTCCCCTGTCGCCGGTGTCGCTGAATGTTACGGCCTTGTTTCGTGTTTCCTTTTGTTGTATCATGTGTATACCAATATGAAAGCGGGAGAAAAATATGCAGTACAAAAGATTTGGTGATACCTGTATCGTAAGAATCGACCTGAACGAAGAAATCATGCAGAGCCTGAAGGCGGTGTGCGAGAAAGAAAACATTCATCTGGCGCAGGTAGATGCCATCGGCGCGATTAATCACGGGATCGTCGGTGTGTTTGACCTTCAGGAACAGGCTTATCTCCGGGAAGAGCTGAACGGTTTCATGGAAATCACCAGCCTTACCGGAAGCGTGACCCGGATGAACGGCGAGGTATACCTGCACCTGCACGGCACCATGGCCGATCAGAATAACATGATCCACGGCGGGCACGTCATCGAGCTGACCGTCGGCGCCACCTGTGAAATGTTTGTCCGGATTCTCCCCGGAGAGGTTTCGCGCGTCAGAGATCAGGACCTCGGCATTAACCTGATCAGCCTGTGAGCGCCTCCGGAAAAGAGTCTGTTCAGTCTCACACGGTAATGATGACCGTGTTCATGCCCAGCGCCTGCACATATTTCATGTCGGAAGCCAGGCCGGCTGTCAGTCGGATCCCGATCTGTTCTTCAGCCACCCTGGCCTCTGTGCCGTGCTCCTGCAGCCAAGTAAGGGGATCGAATTTCCTTCCCGTATCCTTCAGATAGATTTTCCATTTTTCGCCGTCCTGGACCAGCCGGACGGACAGAAGAGGCTTCCCTTTCTCCTGAAATCCCCATTCCATGATATTCTTACCATACTCCTCAATGCACAGGGAAATCGTATTGGCAGCTTTTTGACTCGCTCCCCTGCTGAGGACAAACGTCTCTGCTTCCCGGCTCACATCCATGATCCGGTTGATATTGTCACATTCATAATTCTGTTCACAGACATCCGTGCCGTCCGGCAGCTGCAGCAGATCCTCGAACTTCCTGACCGGCCGTTTGTGATAGACACGCGCCATCACCGCCAGCGCGATAAGTGTACAGACTTCCCCGACGGGAAATGCCGCCCAGACGCCGTTCAGTCCGACAGTATATCCGAGAATTACCGCAGCCAGGCAGACAAAAAACAGGTTGTCAAAAAAGCAGAGAAGATTGGTTGTCTTTATCCGCCGGATCCCCTGGAAATACAGCATGAACGTCATATTGACGGCATAGAGCGGCATGCTGATCAGGTAACCCAGAAACGCGTCCGCCGCGTAGTTTGCCACTTCGTCGCTTTTCGTAAACATGCTGACCAGCGGATACCGCGCAAATATACAGGAGACCGCAACCAGGACGGAAAGTCCCAGGCCGTACAGCACCGCCAGCTTCATCATGTTTTTCATGCCCGAAAGATTCTTTTCCCCTGCGTAGTAGGAACTGACGGTCATGGCGGCCGCGCCTGCGCCGACGCAGACACAGGTCACGATGCTGACCAGGGAATTCTGTACGGAAAAGGCTGTGATGGCCGCCTGGAAAAACACGAATCCGAGGATGGTATTGATGATCCATGTCCGGGCCATATGGCATACCCGGACAAAGGCCATCGATCCGCCGACTTTCAGAATGCCGGGGAATTCTTTCGGGGCAAAGTCGGACAGGCGGATGCGCAGGGAAGCCCCGCCTGTTTTATGACCGGTAAACTGCGTCAGAAGAATAGCCGAGGATACAAGGTAGCAAAGGGCTGTCGACAGGCCGATCCCAAGCATCCCGGCGTGAAAAACATAGACTGCCGCCAGATCACCTGCCGCGTTGAACACGGTACCGACAGTCATGGCAATCAGGGATATTTTCTTTTTTCCAACCACATAGAGCTGGGTCGACAGGGTATTGCTCAGGCAGACCAGCGGAATGGACAGGCCGATTCCCCTCAGAT
>Ga0265301_10006187_pt1 | contig 11535 bp, 13 predicted proteins | sample AusTroGonzalo_MG_2_FD_193488 | JGI IMG/M metagenome (GOLD analysis project Ga0265301, IMG submission 193488) | Bovine rumen microbial communities from tropical cattle in Woodstock, Queensland, Australia - Gonzalo_04 | ecosystem: Host-associated > Mammals > Digestive system > Stomach > Rumen ...
GGGGTACTTACGCAAGAACGCATTCATTTGCTTGATATGCGCAATTCGCTCTAAGTAGCGAATGATGAACGAAGGCACTTTGGCTTTCGGTGCTTTCTGGCGCAGGATAGCTCGTATGTCGAATTGTAAAGGCAAGGGGTAGTGGGTAATGGTTAGTTGACCGCGCGGAGGACATCCATGATAGGCGATTTGGCGACGGAGATAATCTCGCAGTCGTAGGAGTTCAGGTACTGCTTAAGTGCATGTACCGCATCATCCAGCAGGTTTGCCTGTACCAGTACGGAAACCGGTTTGCGAGTCTCTTTATCACCATCGATGGTAATCATCTCCACGCGACCCTTATACCAGTATTCACCGCCTTCGTTCGGGAAGATATCAAAGTACTGCACTTTCTTACAACTTGGTACTTCACAGTCACCGAAGATAAGGGGTTTGATTTCTTCCATCAGTCGGTTCTCGACATCGGCGCAGGTCAGACCTTCCACCAAGTAGGTCTCTTTCACTTTACCGGGGTTATCTTCGCCAGTCTGGCGCTCGTAATGAACTTTAATTTCGTAGAATAACATATATGTGATGTTTAATGTTTAATGTTTAGTGTTGAAGGACCAAATCGACTACATCGGTAGCTGTGAGTTGATTCTGCGGCATGGGACGGAGCGTGCCGGTCCAAAAGAGAAGGGGCGACTGCGGGTTCTCGTCAATAACGAGGTCCATGGGTTGGTTCTCATTGCGCATCAACTGCCAGTTGGGCTGCAGCAGGAACAATACATCGCCTGTGTGCTGTTTGCAAAGACTGTTCTTTAGGGCAGGGTAGTGCACCGCTTCGTATGCCGGCAGAGCGATCTGCACCCCTTCAAAATCCATCAGGAAATTGGCCACTTGACGTTGCATCTTATCCAGGTCCAATCGTTTCTGCTCAATGAGCGTGCGGTTGAGGTAGATACTTTGTCCGTAGCCGCCGTCTATCCATCGTTCGTGCCCGTAGAGCGCCATCAGATAGGTACCGGTGAGGGCTGCCGCACGGTCTACATTGAACTGCCTAACCGGCATATGTATATCGCTCAAAGTCTGGGCGGACGTGCCTAAGATAGGTCGTCCGACTACGAGCAGTTGGTAATTCTCCCGACCAATGCGGCGCTCCAATTGCTCCATCAGGAACCCAAGGTCTTGATTCAACCGTAAGTATATATCTTCATGTTCCGCGGAAGAGATGGCGTCGGAGGACGCTTGTGGACTGAGACTATTGAGGTGTAGCATCAAAATATCCGGCGTTGCATCTTTGCCTAATTTTTCAGCTTGCTGAATATCCAACGCCAATTCGATAACCAGCGTGTTGGCTTCGGGAGCTTTGGTCAGCACCTTATTGACATCGTACGCAAAACCTTTCTTGCGTTCGATATCCGTTGGGTTGGTATAAGACGGTATATCCATGCGCGGCGTCCACAGATGAGCAGCGTAGGTAGCAATCTTACCGGCTTTGTTCTGTTCGTAAGCCGCTGAAGGCAGACCTTCTGTATAAGCCGCTGTAGCAACCCACGATTGCGTTTCGGCATCTAACCAGCAACAGGCGTTAGCCGCGTGACCTGCTAAGAGCACCGCGGTCTCTGCTTGTAAACCAATGGCGTAGATTTTTGCTTGCGGATAGCGTAAGCGCAGACGGTCGGTCAGCGTATTACTGAGTAAGGCCTGCGGCGAGTATTGTGCTTTGGTGCCAATGCCGCGAACCTGCTTATCTTCCAGCATTGAATGGATGCGTCTGTCCGAACGGGCAAAATAGCAGTCCATCGTATAACCGTGTTGGGCAGGCGTGGTACCGGTAACCAGTGTTGCCGTCGTCTCATTACCGCCGTATACCAAGTGTTCAAAGGCAATCGAAGTCTGATACGCTTCTTCGCTCAACGTACGTAGCCCCCCTTGCTGCCAATACGGACGCAAAGTAGCCAAACTCTCGGACGAGAGACCATCTACGACTGCCACTACCGTTAAGCGAGGAGCTGCCTGTGCGAAAACAACAAAGAGACTGATTATCAGCGTAATATATAGACGAATCGTGCGCATAAATGTACTAAAGGAAGAATCAATAATCGCCAACCGAAGCCTACCAACGGATGACAGGAGAAGAAGGTCAAGAAGGCCACTAAGAGAAGCAGCAGTCCATACAAAACAACGAAGATGATATCGAGCCATTTGGACCGTTTTTTACGTTTACGGTCAATGCAACTGATTGCGAAAACAAAGAGGAAATACAGTACTAACCCGAATTCCCACGAAGCGTACCAAGGGGTCTTAGCAATCTCAAACGGCGCTATATGACTGCGACTGATCAACGGCGTGCCATCCGATAAATGGGCGGGCTCGAGGTAGAACATCAATTCTTCGGGCAAGAACAACCGCTGGAGGTTAGACATCGGTTGGTCGGCTTTAGGACCAAAAAGCAAGTTGATGCCGGCATTGGCCCAGGAGTGCGGACCCGTGTAATGACGCAAAAAACGACGGTAAGTCTGACCGCAATAACCTTGATAATCGGAGATGATAGTGTCACCTAACGTATTGGCAATCAGATAGTAAGGTCGCGTGGCACAATTATCGAAAACGAAGTTATAGAGGTACTTACTGTTCTCCGGTCGGTTATTGAGTAGCAAAGCCTGCCAAAGCGCTTCACGTTGGTCGGCGGTGAGGTTCAGTACTTGTTCATACACCGGCCGCTTCTCGTAGATATACTGCTGCATAAACCACCACATGGGCGCGTCGCCTAACTCATACCAGGTCTCGCCGCGAACGAATTTCCAATAGAAGAGTTCGGTATCAAAATCAAATAACCCGTAATTGAAGGTCACGTCTATCTCTTGTGCGGGGTCATTGACACGGATAGCCGTGTGACCGTAGAGCGTGTAGAGATAACTGCCCGGTGTACAGGTGAGCAACGATATCTCGGCTTCGGGACTAAGCGGTTGTGCCTGCATTATCAGCGTGGCACACAAACCGATTAACAGAATATGTATTTTACGACCAAACATAAGCAATGATACTATATGGCAACGCCGTGCAACTAAGGCCCAATAACCAGCCTGCAGCCACTTGCGCAGGCGTGTGGGCGTGTAGGTACAAGCGCGCGTACATTAAAATAAGTGTTACCCCTAACCACGCACTCATTGCGCCCCATGAAGGCACAACGCCTACGCTGATGTAATAACTCATCACACCGCCTACCAATCCACCGAAGCCCGTCAGGTGAGCGCTGATCTTCCATCGGCGGTTGATAAGGGCTACGATGATTATTGCCACGGTTGCGCCGACGGCTATCAGGTTGAGCGACAAAGGGGCATGCAGAATACGAATCAGCAGATACGCCCAACAAGCAAAACCCACCGAAGCATAGACATACGGCATGGTTCGTTCGGAAGCGTTCTCTATCTGCAGGCTACTCACTTGACCGCTTTTCATCAGTAGCAAAATAGCGGTTAACGGCAGTACACAGGTCAGCAGAAAAGTACCACTGATGGCTATCAAACTCCAGGCCCAAGGCAGCGCCACTGTCTGACGCGAGAACGCGTAACAGAACAGCACCATTCCGTACGTAGGTACAAACAGCGGATAGAGTACATAACTCAACCCCTGCGCTATACTATGAATGACCCTTTCACCTTTCACCTTTCATCTTTCACTTTTCACACGCTTTTCCTCAACCTTGCCACCGGATAGCCTAACTGGTCACGGTATTTGGCTACGGTGCGTCGCGCTATTACATAACCGTCGGCTTTGAGCACCTCCACCAGTTGTTCATCGGTCAAAGGAGACCGTTTATCTTCGGCATCGATCATCTCTTTGAGGATTTTTTTCACTTCTCGCGTAGATATCTCATCGCCGTCGGCGTTCTCCATCTTCTCCGAGAAGAAGTACTTAAGCGGATAGATACCGAATCGGGTACCGACATACTTGCTGTTGCTCACACGCGATATAGTGGATACGTCAAAGCCGGTACGGTCCGCGACATCTTGCAGTACCATGGGTTTGAGACTGGTCTCTTCACCATCTAAGAAGAAATCGTATTGGATCTTCAAGATTGCGGTCATGGTCTTCATCAGCGTGTCATTGCGTTGCTTGATGGCATCGATGAACCACCGTGCGGCATCTAACTTGGAGCGAATGAACTGCGTGGCTTGTTTGGTTTCCGGCGTCTGTTTCATCGCGCTGTAGTCCGTTAACATCTGGCTGTACTCGCGACTGACGTGCAGTTCCGGTATATCGCCGGTATTGAGCACTACATATAGTTCATCGTCCCGCTCTTCGATGGTGAAATCCGGAATGATACTCTCGCGTTGGCTCTCATAAACCGAACCCGTGAATGCATTGGCGGGTTTTTGGTTCAAGCGTACGATCTCTTGTACCGCTGCTTGGAACTGCTCATCCGTGCAATGCAGGCGTTGTTTGATTCGGTCAAAATGATGCTTCGAGAAGGCTTCGAAATGGTCTGCTAATATCTGATGTGCCAATAGTACCGACTCCGTCTGAGGTTTGCGTTTTAACTGGGTCAGCAGACACTCCTGCAAATCGTAACTGGCGATGCCGGGAGGGTCAAAGGCTTTGATTTGCTGTACGATGGAAGCCATCTCTTCGTCGGTAACCGGCAGTTGCTCCTGGAACATGAGGTCGTCTACCAACTGTTCGGTGGTGCGACGTAAGTAGCCGTCATCATCTATATTACCCAATACCCATTTGGCGATGTGCCGCTGAGGCTTGGTCATGTTCGTTAGATAGACTTGCGATTTGAGTTCTTCTATCAGACTGCTGCCACCGATGATGGGCACTTCCCGTTGATCATCATCCGCAGCGCTGTATTGGGGTTGCAGCATGTAAGAAGGCGTCTCATCGTCGGATACGTACTGCTCGTAATTGAATTCGTCGTTTTGGAGCGGGTCGCGTTGACGTCCTTCATCGTATCCGTCATCCGGCATGTAACTGTCGTCGAACTCATTCTCCTCTAACTCTCTAATTCGCTCATTCTCTAATTCTTCATCCCTTCCTTCTTCCAACGCCGGATTCTCTTGCAACTCCTCGTTGATGCGTTGGTTCAACTCAATAGAAGGCAACTCCAACATTTTGATCAGTTGGATTTGTGCAGGCGATAATTTGGTAGTCTGCGTTAGCGTCTGTTGGAGTCCGAATGTTTGCATGACTTTACACTTTACACATTACACTTTACACTACCAATTGAAGTACATTGTCAGTAATGAACTTCAATTGTTCTTCATCCAGCTCCGTATGCATTGGCAGCGACAGCACGCAAGATGCGAGCCGTTCAGCTACCGGAAAATCGCCGTCTTTATACCGCGGGTCGCGGTAGGCTTTTTGCTGATGAAGCGGAATAGGGTAGTACACCATCGACGGTATACCGCGTTCGGCTAATTGGGCACGGAGCGTGTCCCGATCAGCTCCTATCACGCGTAAGGTATATTGATGATAGACGTGCGTGGAGTGGGGTTGATGACCCGGTATCAGCAATTTCTCGCAGCCTGCAAACGCTTTGTCGTAATACGCAGCGGCGCGTTGACGAGCAGCGATGTACTCATCCAAATGCGGTAACTTAGCGTCCAAAACGGCGGCTTGTATGCTGTCCAGACGACTGTTCACACCTACCTCGTCGTGATGGTATCGAATGACCATGCCGTGATTGGCTACTGCTCGCATGCGGGCGGCCAATTCATCATCATTGGTGAAAATAGCACCGCCGTCGCCGTAGCAACCTAAGTTCTTAGACGGGAAGAAGGAAGTGCAACCTACATCGCCTATCGTGCCGGCTTGTTTGGTCTCGCCGTTGGCAAACGTATACTTCGCTCCAATCGCCTGACACGCATCTTCCACCACGAATAGATGATGCTCTTTCGCTATCTGCATGATGGCTTCCATGTTAGCGCATTGACCGAACAGATGAACCGGTACAATCGCTTTCGTGCGAGGCGTGATAGCTTTGCGCAGCGATTCGATATCCATGTTCATCGTCTCCCATTCGACATCCACTACCACCGGTGTCAGACCTAATAAAGCCACTACTTCGGCGGTAGCAATGAAGGTGAAAGTAGGCGTGATGACCTCATCGCCGCGTTGCAAACCCAAACCCATCAGTGCTATCTGCAGTGCATCTGTACCGTTGCCGACAGGAATAACATGTTTGGCTCCGGTATAGGCTTCCAAGTGTTGCTGGAAGGCGGCCACTTTGGGTCCCTTGATAAAGGCAGCACTCTCAATCACTTCCGCGATGCCGGCATCAATCTCCTGCTTAATCCGCTGGTACTGCGTTTGCAGGTCTACCATCTGTATTGTTCTCATTGTTCTAACAAAAATTCTACTACGGCGGGATAAGCCCATGCCGCGGTGATGTATGGGTTGGTGTATTGTAATTCTACTTCTAATTTATCCTTTCGCTCCGGCGAGTAGGTGGCTAATACACGTATGTCTTCTGCCCGTACTTGGGCGAAATGACTCATCCCTACGCGTACGCTCACTTCCACCTCGCGAGGGAACAGACGCATTTGATATCCTTCCGGTGTATTCTTCACGCGGATGGGAATAATGAACTTCTTCTCCGTAAATCGCTCTGCAATAACGGTTAGGTCCACCGAATCGACTTCTGCGCGCATACCTATCGGAAGCGCTAAAGGCACACGAACGACCGTCGTGTCGATTATCCCTTCCAATCGTTGGGGGGCGGTGTAAAGCGTATCAAGGGCGGCTAACGCTTTGTCTTGTCCGTACACTTTGATACGCTTACGATTCAATCGAGGTTGGCCTACTAACTGGTACTCATCCGCCAAACAGATTACACAGGCATTGGCTACCGGTACGGACTTCTCCTGCTCTGTGAAATAGGTGCAAACAATCTCTTCCGGATCGGTAGCAATCAGGTGACTGGTTCCTAACAGTATATCGCTTATACTGCGGCGTAACACATCCGTTGGAATACGAATGGTACCTTTATCGCCGTGAATATACGGTTGCAGGTTAACGGTCAACCGAAGCGGTTCGCTGAAATAGACATTGAGTCGCTGTCCTGCATCGCGCACCTCTATCATCACCGTGTCCGGCAGTCCTTCCGGTCCGAGCGCTATTGAACCCGGTTTGCCGGTGTAACTGATCAGAACCGGTACATGTGTGTTACGAACCGAACGCATCGCGTGTCCGTACCACAGTGCCGACGCGAATACGAAGAACAGCAAGAACGTCAATACATCTTGCCACTTGATCTTTTTCAACCAATCAACTTTCACCTATAACCTATAACCTATAACCTATAACCTTTACTTCTTCTCCTGTGCCTGCTGTGCATCAGTAGCGTCTGCATAAACGCTCTCTTTGCTCACTTTGATGGTCACGTCTTTGGCGATAGTGATGATGAAAGCGTTCTCTTGAACCTCTTTAATCTCACCGAAAATACCACCGGCGGTCACTACTTTGTCACCTTTCTTCATCGATTCGCGTTGTTTCTGAAGCTCTTTCTGCTTCTTCGTCTGAGGACGAATCATAAAGAAATAGAACACTACAAAAATGAGGATCATCATGATCCAAAACGACCACTGGTTACCTTGCTGTGCAGTCTCTGCTACATCTTGCAATAAAATCAAATTCAACATAATACTATAATTTTAATTTTTCAATTTTCAATTTTCAATTTACTTCAGCGCCACCGCTTTGAACAGCCCTTCTTCTTTCAGGTCGCGCAAGATCTCATTCAATATACCGTTCACGAACTGATGACTCTTATCGCCTGAATAGGCTTTTGCCAACTCAATATACTCGTTGAGCGAGATGGTGATGGCTATCTCTTCAAAGGTGGTTATCTCCGCCAACGCGGCCTCTAAGATAATGCGGTCCATGTACGCGATGCGGTCCGCGTCCCAACCCTTCAAGTGGCGGTTAATCAACTCCTCGAACCGGCTGTGCCCTTCGATGGCTTTTTCCAGCAGGGTCGTAGCAAACTTAATCTCCGATTCGTTGTCAAACATCTCCAATAACGGCATGTCCGGCGTGCTGTCTTCCTGAAAATGCTTGATCGTCTTCATCACATAACTCAGCACTACGTCCAGGTCTGTCGTCCAATTGGATTTGTCCAGCACTACCTCCATCTCTTCCAGCGATTCTTCCAGCGCCTTACTGTCTTCCAGCAAGTACTGATAGATCTGCTTCCAGATGCGTTTGTCATCGTCGTACGTGCAGTCGGGGGCTGTGATGTACTTGCGGTAAAAATCGCTGTCTATCAACTGATGATAGGTATCTATCACCGCCGGCATACCACTATCCCAACTCAACTGCTGCTCGGTGATTCGGTTCCGCAACATGCGGTTCTCAAATACCTGCTGCGCAAAGCGGTTGTCCACCAACCGCCTATTGGGCGCCCAATCCGAGTGCGTGGCACGCGCGCGAGCACGTTGCTCTTCCATCTGACGCTGCGCGTAGGCGGTTAATTCGTTGATGAAATCCAATAAGATGAAATACAAATCATAGGTATCCGCGAAACTCTTCATCAACTCTTTCCGAGCCGTGAGAGGCGTCTTACCCGGGTTCTGATAATACGCGAACAGCGTCTGTATAACGCGCGTTCGTATAAGCGTTCTGTTTATCATAGATCTATCTTCGATTCAAAAATCGTGCAAAGGTACAAAAAAAAAATGACATATGCAAATAAAAATTGATGAACAAAAAGTATATATATACTATGTATATATATAGAAAATGTGACGAAATGTGCAAAAAATGGCGATTATCCTATGGGTATCCTATGGTTATCCTATGGGTATCCTATGGTAAAAGTAGGTTTGGGACAGGTCAAATGGTTGTTACAAGTCGTTTTAGTGTTTTGGGGTAGGAGGTTAGGGATGCTTTTGTTTTGTAGATGATAATGGGTAAAATGCACATTATTTTAAGGAAAAATGTATAAAAACTTGCATATATGCAAAATTTTTTGTACTTTTGCAGCGGAAAAGTATGAATGGACTGAAAATGGACTGATTATGGCGAATCTGTATGTTGAACTGGCGCGCAAGGAGGCGCAGTATAAGAAACTTGTAGCGGCGGGCGATTATGCCCAGGCGTTGCCGTTGTTGGAGGTGCTGGCGAAGGATTCGCTCGAGCATTATAAGTATAAGTTGGAGTTGGCTGCCTGGTACGAAGAAGGTAAGGGTTGCGAACCGAATCCGCAGCGGGCGTTTGAGTTGGTGGAATACATCTACAAGAACGGTTCGATGAGTCCGTACAATCATGTGTACGAAGATGCGACGGATAAGCTCATTCGCTATCTGAATACCGGCTACGGATGCGAGAAAAACGAAGACCGTGCGTTCCGCGTAGCGATGTCGCTGTCGTCCAAAGAAGACCGTATGAATGACTTATTAGACCGATAAAAACTCAATTTACTCATTATGTTTGGTATTATTTTACTATTGCTCGTGGGAGCGGGCGCGTACGTGGGATGGTTCCACAAGTTTACCTTAGAAGACGGCACCGAGGTGAAAGGCTGGGTGGCCAAGTACAAAGCGGAGCATAATGCCAATCCGCTCGATAACCCCAAAGAGGCGTTCAATGATATCGTCGCCACTGTCAAGGAGGAAGGAGGAAAGATGAAAGAGGAAAGAGGAAAGATGAAAGTGGAGAGTCATGAGGGCATGGTGGCGAACGGTTCGAACCGTGTGCCGACGGAGGACAACCCTTCAGGACTGAGTATCACTTCCTATCCGTTGGATTTTGAGGAAGTGCTGCAAGAGGCGCAGGCAGACCCGTTTGAGAAGGGATGGGGGCTGATGAGCGGCTATTTTGGATGGCTCTTGCTCGGTGCTTCGCGCAATGACCTGATTAATCGGGATAATATATGGGCAATCATGAGCAATGCTTGTAAGTACTTTAAGGATGGTCTGATGGTCGATTATAAGGATTTAATCGCGAAAGGAGAATCCACTGAAGACGATCTGTGGATTATGCCGGCATGGATGGTGAATGCCCATTTGCTGAACGGAATAGGATTCTTTGGTGAACGGATGCATCAATACTTCTCCGGAGAGGAATATGAGCGTATTAAAGCTTGGTATGATGCCTTAGCGAAAGAGCGTACGGAGCGTACCAAAGGTACGAATACACAGATTACCGATGAACCGAATGCGGCTTTTTGGTTAGCCGAGTTATTCACTATTCTTCGTGGTGAAGACGATGCCATGATTGAATATAACCGGACTGAATATTTTGAAGTAACCAGCGATTTTGATATCTATCTGCCGCAACCGAAAGTACAAGGAGGAATATGTGAAAATTGAAAAATTAAAAATTAAAAATTAAAAATTACGAATTAAAAATTAAAGATGAAAGCATATTTATTTCCGTTAACGGAACTGGAGTATTTTATTACTTGTACGAACACCGAGGACGTTGAGACGAACGAGGATAAATACGATGAGGTGAAGCATCTCTTCAATTGGGATTATATGTATCGGCCGTTCAATAAGCCCTTTCGGTTCAGTACGGCGGATCAGTATTGGCGCGGTTGTTTGCCGCTACGCAATCAATACGGCAACTATACCTTTGACGGCGAGGCGATCAACATCTTCGATGCCCAGGGAATCTTAGCGGCTCGACTTACACCCGGCGAATCGGCGCAGTTAAGTTGCGATGTGAAGGGCTATCATGTGGAAATGAAGGTGTCCTGGCCGGAATGGAAGATTGATCGTATTCCTATCGCTAAATTGAAGGAGGAATTAGCGAAAGACCCCATGTGGACACAGACCTGGCGGTATACGGGTGAGGATCGAGTAGAGGTACTAACCTCTACGGACGGCGAACCCTGGCAGGCTTGGCGCACCTATACAGCGAAGGAGTTCCTGCAGGCCTTTACCAAGGATATCCAGGCAAACCCATCGTTACTACGACCCTTTGACGCGATTCTGGCACGTCAGATACGCAGTTATCATGATCAGGGACATACTTCCGATTATATCGATGCCGCGGAGGCATATGGCGAGGATGTTAGTTCCGGGCCGGATAGTGGCGAGTATGTACAATTTGAAAAAGCGTATTTCTTAGCCTAAAGGCACGATTAGTATATTCTTAGCCTAAAGGCACGATTAGTATATTCTTAGCCTAAAGGCACGATTAGTATATGCAATAACTAACACTAACCATGAAAGAAGAGCAATCGAAACCCAAAACGAAAAAACCGGCAGCGGCTCCTAAGCAGTTACGCATCCATGTTGAACGCTATCAGGACCTGCTGAAGATATTGGACGACAAACGTAAGGTGTGGCGGCTGGCTATCATCGTGCTGGTTACCGGCGTGGCGTTATTCCTGGGTATTTCACTATTAGTGCTGCAACTCAAGAAATCGTTCACCTACAGCGATATAACGACGAACGCGTTCGGTGCGACCACTATCGCGGACGAGCAGAAGCAAGTGTCGTATTTCCTATTCAACACAGCCGAATTGTGGGCTAACAGCGGTATCAATGTAGAGAAAGGCGATATTATCTCTATCTATTCGTCAGGCGCAGCGCATACAGC
>Ga0265301_10006189_pt1 | contig 11534 bp, 4 predicted proteins | sample AusTroGonzalo_MG_2_FD_193488 | JGI IMG/M metagenome (GOLD analysis project Ga0265301, IMG submission 193488) | Bovine rumen microbial communities from tropical cattle in Woodstock, Queensland, Australia - Gonzalo_04 | ecosystem: Host-associated > Mammals > Digestive system > Stomach > Rumen ...
AGGACGTACGCGCCAACAATCCTGACCTTATCATCGTGGATCGCAGCGTGCACGGCAGATACGAAAACTACCGCACCCCCGAACAGCAAGTCCCTGACACATTGCTCCCCTACCCTTGGGAAACCTGCATGTCGATGGGTGATTCGTGGTCCTACGTACCCACTGATAACTACAAGTCCACTAACCGATTGATACACTTGTTGATAGACATAGTGGCCAAAGGTGGCAACTTCCTGCTGAATGTCGGTCCCTCGCCCGATGGCACCCTGCCGCCCACCGCGGTAGAACGTCTAAAAGAAATGGGGAAATGGCTTAGTATCAATGGAAGAGCAATATACAATACGCGCCCTTGTCTGCCCTATTGTTACAACCAAGTGCGCTTTACACAAAATAAAGAAGGTCAACGCTATGCATTGTTATTGCTTCCTGAGAATGAACCTGTTCCTGCCAAATTCACTTTCAAAAATCTAGAGAAACCGGTCAAAACCGGCAATGTCACTATCATAGGTTCTTCCAAAAAGGCCACTATCTCAAAGAAGGGTGACGAATACATCGTCACGTTGCCGAAAGAAGTGCGTCAAAATGCAAAAAACGCGGTGGTGGTGATATTGGATTAATAGAATCTCTTTTTTTAGCATACATCGACAAGTCGATTTTTTCTCTGCAGAAATGTTTTCTGAAACGTTTCTGCAGTTTTCATATCCATTATCTGCGAAAATCGCCATTGATTTTTAACTATTAAAGACCGAATAGTTAAGATAATTTTATATCTATTTGTATATCAGGCCTGAAAAAATTTCGCAAAAACCTTGACAAAGGTCCTTCCTTGTTGTATCTTTGTCATGAAAACTAATGATTAACTTGGATAGACTTTAGACCATATGAAACTCGAGAACTACCCCATTCTAAAACTGCTTTTGCCGTATGTTTTCGGCATTATGATCGCCTATTTCGGAGACTTTTCGGGTGATATCTGCCATACCTTGAACGTTTTGGCCCTGATTCTGTTTGCCATCACGCTATTATGTTCATTTGTCAAAGCTTATAAATGGAGAGCCGTTCCTACTGCAACCATGGGCACGACTTTTGTTTTTGCAGGCATCCTAATGACTAACATGCATTTCCATCCTTCCTTACCAAACAGTTTGGTAGAGAAAACTACGGATTGGGTGGTGCAGATAGCGGAAGAGCCTACCTTACGGGAACGGAGTGTGAAAGTAGCCGCATATATACTGCAAAGCTGTGACAATCAAAATCTTACATCCACTATCCTACTCTATCTTCAAACTTCCGAAAAAGCTCAAGAACTGCACTATGGAGACTTGCTACTCGTGCACACCAATCTGTCACGAATCGAGGCACCAAACAATCCGGATGCTTTTGACAACCAGCTCTATATGCGACGGCGTGGCATTTACTACGCAGGCTTTGTACGAGACAATGCTTGGAAATGTTTTGGACATGCGCCCGCGAACCGACTGAAATATTTAGCGCAAAGAGCACGCAACCGATTGACCGACACCTATAGAACCAGTGGAATGAGCGGCGACGAGCTCGACATCCTGAAGGCCATCCTGTTGGGCGATGACGACACCTTGGATCCTGAACTGAAAGCCGCTTATTCCTCAGCAGGCGTAAGTCATATTTTATGTGTTTCTGGTATGCATGTAGGCGTTATCTTTATGATTATCAACTTCTTGTTGAAGCCATTGGATTTATTCCCATCTTCTAAAATCATAAAGAGTATGCTGGTGATGTCCGCAATCTGGTTCTATGCGCACATCACAGGACTGGCGCCCTCGGTAACCCGATCGGCCACCATGTTTACCTTTGTAACCATCGGGCAACTGATGCGAAGGAATACCAATGTCTTCCACAGTCTTTTTGCTTCAATATTCATCCTACTGGTAATCAAACCATTGCTATTGTTTGAAGTGGGCTTTCAATTGAGTTATCTCGCTGTAGCGGGTATCGTGCTTTTCCAACCGAAACTGGCAACAATTTATCGTTGCAGAACACACATCGGAAAATATTTCTGGGAGTTGCTGACCGTTTCTGTGGCGGCACAACTCGGCACTTCACCCATCTCCATATACTATTTCGCGCAATTCCCCAATTATTTCATGCTCTCGAACCTGAGCGTGATAACTCTCTCTTTTGTAGTGATCGTCACCGGGGTAGCCTTGCTGCCTACTTCCCTATTTCCACTCATCGCGCAATATCTGTCCGCACTGCTAATGATGGAAATCAAATTGATGAACAAAATCATCACTTTCATTGAACAGTTGCCTGGTGCCGTAACGGGAAACTTAGACTATCAATTGGCGCAAGTATTGCTACTGTATGGAGTGATTTTTTTGTTCTGTCTTTGGCTACATCAGGAACAACGGAAATTCTTTTGGGGCACAACTGTCTGTTTTACATTGTTTTGTATTTCATTTCCAATCAAAAAATGGCAGCTTTGTCAGGAGAAGACTTTTTTTGCCTACCATATTCGCAAAAGCAGTGCCTTGGAATTCAACTATCATGGGCACACGATTCTATTCGCGGACTCCATACGGAATGGGAAAGACAAACTATACCAATACAACATACGGAACCATGCCCGCCGTCATCATCTACAAACGGAAATTGTAAAACTAGACACCATGCAGTTTGACCGCCCGTTTTTATGCAAGCGCAAAAATTTCATCCGTTTTGAAGACAAGAACTTCTATATTCTTGCCCATAAGGAGAAAATCATCCGGCATAATTATATGTCAGGTTTGCGTATTGACTGTTTGTTTTTAAGACAAAATCCGAGGATGGACCCGTCAGAATTATTTGCCATAATACCGTTCGAAGAGGTGGTGGCGGACGGTTCAAACTCCCCGTTTTATATTGACCGTTGGCGGGTTTTCTGCAAGAATAACAGAATCCCTTTCACCTACACTGGGGAACGTAAAATGTTGATAGGAAGATAGCTTCAATTTTTGTATTTTTGCCGCTTGTTTTTTGGAATATGATCAACCACATCAAAGGCATAATAGAAGAAGTGAATCCCGCATACGTTGTTGTCGAGACAGCAGGCGGTGTGGGTTATTGTATCAACATTTCCTTGGCTACCTTTTCTGAAATCAAAGATCGCAAGGAAGTTAAATTGCTCACCCATTTCATTGTCAAAGAAGACGGTCAAGTGCTGTATGGATTCGCTACCGAAGAGGAACGCGAACTGTTCAAGCTGCTGATTTCCGTCAACGGCATTGGACCGAACACATCGCGTCTCATTCTTTCCTCTATGAGCGTAGGTGAGGTATTGAACGCCATCGCTACAGAGGACGTCAAGACGATTCAGTCGGTGAAAGGCATTGGGGCCAAGACTGCGCAACGTGTGGTGATTGAATTGAAAGACAAGGCTAAGAAAGTTTCATGGGCCGAAGCAACAAAAATTAACGTCGCATACAATAATAATAAATATGAAGCGTTATCCGCCCTGGTCGCTTTAGGTTTTCCGAAAAGCGGCGCAGAATCGGTTTTGGATAAGATTATTAAAACAGAAGGCATTCAACTAACTGTAGAAGAACTCATTAAGAAGGCTTTGAAATTATTGTAACCAAAAAAAAAGAAGTTTGAAAGTAAAACATCATATACTATATATAGTATTAGCGTTCATCCTCAGCGGATTCGTGTTTGCGCGCCTCTATGCCGCAAACCGGTCTGATGAACGTATAGCTATACCCGCCAAAGTAGCTCTGGCAGACCCGATTTGTCCGCCAGACACCAACCCTCCGGTGCTTCCGCAACCGGAGATTAATCCTTTGGCACCTAATCCTAACAATCCTTTTTTCCTGCAAACCCCACAAGGGATTGGACAGTCCATCATCTACGATCCCATTACCAATACATACAATTTCCAATACATGACGGGCAGTACGCCTTTTGGGCCCAGCTCGTATATGAACATAAATGAATACATCGACTACGACCTGCAACAAAGCATTCACGACTATTGGCAAAATCAAAGCCGCAGTATTGGTTCCAAGGGAAATTCACGCACAGGTAGCGGATTGATTCCACAACTTCACATTGGCGGTGAAATTTTCGAAGGCATTTTCGGCAGCAATACAATCGATATACGTCCTTCTGGATCAGTGGGATTGAAATTGGGTGCCAAATATACCCAAAACGACAACTGGAACTTGCCTGTAAAACAACGGCGGCACCTTGCGCTTGATTTTGACGAAGACATCCAACTGAACCTTCTGGCTAAAATCGGCGAAAAAATCGAATTCAACCTCAACTATTCGACAGATGAACTTTCGGTGGCCACCAAAACAGACCAAATCAAGCTCAAATATAACGGTAAAGAAGATGACATTCTTCAACTCATTGAATTTGGTGACATCACATTTCCTCTGAATAGCACGCTCATCACCGGTAGCCAAAGTTTGTTCGGTGTTAAAACGCAACTGAAATTCGGCAACCTCTTTGTTACAGCAGTTGCTTCCCGCAAGAAAGGTTCCACACAAACCATCACTGTGAGCGGCGGAGCTGAGGAGACGGATTTCTATTTCCGGGCAGACGAATACGAAGAAAACAAGCACTTCTTCCTCGGACAATTTTTCGAGGAGCATTATAATCAGTATTTAAGCACATTGCCACTGGTCAATTCCCCCATTGTGATTACCAAAATCGAGGTGTGGAGAACCACGGTTGGTGCTGCCACTACTAACAATCGTAATATTGTGGCTTTCACTGATTTAGGTGAACATGACCCTCAATTCTACAACATTTCCAATAATCCGGCATATCCCGGCGGGCAATATCCGGATAATTACATCAACACTTTGCCTATTTACGTCGACAGTTCTCTCATCCGGAACATATCCACTGTTTCAAGCAACTTGCAGGCATTGGGAATGAAATCCGGAACCGACTACGAAAAAATAGAGAGCGCACGACTGCTGAGTCCCAACGAGTACACGGTGAACACGAAATTAGGTTTCATCTCCTTGAACTCAGCTTTGGCTTCCGACCAAGTTCTGGCCGTAGCATTTCAATACACGATAATCGGGGATGACAAAGTCTATCAGGTGGGTGAGTTCTCCAACGAAGTAGCCACTCCCAACTGCATAAGAGTCAAGTTGTTGAAAAGTTCTAACCTCAACACCAAGTCTCCTTTGTGGAAGTTGATGATGAAGAACGTCTATAGTCTTTCCGCCTATCAAGTCTCACCTGAAAAGTTCCGCTTGAACATTTTGTATACAGGCGATGCGGAAGGTACTCCGAATGGTTTTTTCACGCAAGGTGCGCAAAAGGGCATCCCGTTGATCCGCTTGATGGGTTTGGATCGATTGAACAAGCAGTTGGATCCCACTCCTGATGGTATTTTCGACTTTATTGACGGTGCCCAAATCACGGGCGGTACCATCAATTCTTCAAACGGCCGAATCTACTTCCCCACCACACAACCTTTCGGTAAGGATTTGCGAGCTGTCATTGATGAGCCTGAGTTGGCAGACAAATACGCATTCGACTCTTTGTATACCATGACAAAGACGATGGCTCAACAGATCACTAACAAGAACAAGTATTATATTGAAGGTAGTTACCGTTCTTCTTACGGCTCCGAATTCCATTTCACAGGCGGAGGTGCCACCAAGTCCGTGAAAGTGACCGCCGGTGGTGTCACGTTGACTGAAAACGTGGACTATACGGTCAACTACGACATGGGTGTAGTCACCATCATCAACCAAAGTATTTTGGCATCCGGAACCCCCATTCAGATTTCGCCTGAGGTGGACGATGCTTACCAAACCGACAAGCGGATGTTCGGTGTGAATTTGGACTATGTCTTCTCTCCCGACTTCACCGTTGGTGCCACTTTGTTGAATCTGCGCGAACGCCCTATCACCAACAAGGTGAATTACGGTGACGAGCCTATCAACAACTTGATTTGGGGTATGAATTTCGCTTATAAGACCGAACTGCCTTTCGTCACGAAAGCTATCGACTTGTTAAGTTTTCACCATACGACCACTAAGTCATACTTGAATCTTGACGGTGAATTTGCTCATTTCATTCCAGGTCACAACCGTCAAATTGGTAAGAGCGGTACGACATATATCGACAATTTTGAGTCGGCAAAGTCCACCATCGATTTGATGAACATCAGCAACTGGGTGATGGCTTCCACCCCTCAAGGTCAGCCAGACCTTTTCCCTGAGGCCATGCAGGTGCCCGTCACCGCTCCGGCCCGCCGTCAGCTGGCCTACGGTTTCAACCGCGCCCGTATGGCATGGTATATCATTGACCCCATGTTCTACAATAGCGGCTCTGCAGTGCCATCCAACATCACGGCAGAAGACTTGTCACAGCCTTACGCCCGTGCTGTATATGAAACGGAGCTTTTCCCCTATAAGGAACACCCCACCAGTCTTTCCACGCAGATGACCGTTTTCAACATGGCGTTCTATCCTTCGGAAAGAGGTGCCAACAACTATGACGTGGACGGTTCAGAAGGCTACTCCCGCGGTTTGAACGAAGACGGTACTCTACGGGATCCCGAGACCCGTTGGGGCGGTATCATGCGTAAATTCGACCAAACAGACTTCGAATCATCCAACTACGAATACATCGAATTCTGGATGATGGATCCTTTCATCGACAATCCTAACCATAAAGGTGGTAAACTTTATTTCAACTTGGGTGACATCTCAGAAGATATCTTGCGCGATGGCCACAAATTCTACGAAAACGGTATGCCCGGCGATGGTTCCGACACTGATGTAGACTACACCGTTTGGGGTCGTGTTCCTACTAAGCAACAGATTATCAACTCTTTTGACAATCAAGCGGGCACCCGTATTTATCAGGATATCGGTTATGATGGTTTGTCCACCGAACGTGAAATCGAATATTTCGAAGATACTTATCTCAATCGTGTGGCCGCAACTTTTGGTGCTGGATCACAAGCCTACCAAAAGGCTCTGACTGACCCGTCTGCCGATAACTATCACTATTTCCGTGGCAGCGACTACGATGCCGCTGACGTGAAAATTGTGGAACGTTACAAATACTTCAACAATGCCGAAGGTAACTCTCCTGATGAGAACAACAGCATTGAAAGCTATCCTACTGCTGCCACCAACCTCCCGAACATGGAGGACATGAACAACGATAATACCTTGAGCGAAGACGAACGATATTATCAATATGTTATCGACCTCTCTCCTGAAAAGATGGTGGTAGGTGAAAACTATATCAACGACATCTACGATGCCCACCCCGACCGCTTGCCCAACAACGAACGCCCGATTACCAGATGGTATCAGTTCCGTATCCCCATCCACAATCCTGACAAGGTGGTGAATAATATGACGGGATTCAATTCTATCCGCTTCATGCGTGTTTTCATGCGTGATTTTGAAGAGCCCATTGTCTGTCGTCTGGCAACTTTCGAACTGGTACGCAGCAGTTGGCGAACCTATAATCTAAGTCTCCGCGAGGATGGTGAATATCTCCCGACACAAGACGACGGAGAATGCTCTTTCTACGTTGGAACGGTGAGTTACGAAGAAAATTCGAACCGAGTGCCTATTCCTTACATGTTGCCCCCAGGCATCGTGCGTGAAACTGCCTACGGAATGACGGCCACTTCATACGAAGAAAATGAACAATCCGTCACTATAAAGGCTGTTGATTTGCCCGATGGTGATTCCCGTGCTATCTACAAAAACACCTCTTATGATTTGAGACAATTCAACAACTTGCAGATGTACATTCACGCAGAGGATGTTTTCTCCTCTGGTGATTTAAGACCCGGCGATGTAACCGCTTTTATCCGTCTCGGTTCAGACTTCACAGAGAACTATTATGAATACGAACTACCCATCGAAATCACTCCTTGGGGTGTTGGTCGTGACACCAATGCCATCTGGCCTGAGAAAAACCGAGTTTTCATCACACTGGATTCTCTCGTTGCTTTGAAAATGCAACGTAACCGTGATATTCGTGCGGGCCTTCATCCCAGCATTCTGGTACCCTATACTTCTTCACAAGGCTTTGATAGTGACGAGCCCCGCATGAGGGTGGTAGGTAACCCGAACTTGGGTGAAGTGACTACCATCATGATTGGTGTGCGAAACCCGAAGAAACGGTCTTTGAACGATCACGATGATATGCAGCCGAAATCAGTGGAAATGTGGATTAACGAATTGCGACTTAGCGGATTTGACGACCGCCAAGGTGTAGCTGCTTTGTTACGGGCCCGTACCACTCTGGCGGATGTCGGTGATCTCACGATTTCCGGCACCTACTCAACACCAGGCTTCGGTGCTCTGGAACAATCTATCACAGAGCGTTCCCACGAAACAAACATCAATTTCGACATTGCCACCAACATTGACGGCGGCAAATTGCTTTTCCCTGAAAACTGGCATATCAAGATTCCTATCCACTACGACTATTCTTTAGGTGTTGTTCAACCTGAATACAACCCGTTGAACCCCGATGTGAAGATGAAAGATGATTTGGCAGACCTTCCGACTGCTGAAGCTCGCGACTCGCTGCGCTACCTCACCAACCAAGTGACACGCCGCCAAAACGTGAACTTGATGAACGTGCGCAAGGAACGCGACTTCTCCAAAGGCAACACCAAAATGCACATCTGGGATGTGGAAAACCTTGACTTCTCTTACTCTTACTCTGAACTGGTTCAACGCGACGAGGATATGGAGATGAACAACGAATACATCCATAACGGAGAAATCGGCTACACGTTCAGCACAAACCCGAAAAACTACAAGCCTTTCTCCCGCGCTAAGTGGACCAAAAGCAAGTGGCTGCAACTTATCCGTGACTTCAACATCACGCCCATGCCGAAGAACCTCACCTTCCGCACTACCTTGCACCGCGATATGCAACAGTTCAAATACCGTCCCAAGAGCAAGGGTAATATCATCATCGACACTAACTATGTGAAGGCTTTCGACTGGACGCGCAACTATGCCATTAACTGGGATATTTTCCAAAGTTTGAAGTTGGAATTCCGCGCTGATGCCTCCGCCCGCATTGACGAGCCCGATGGTCTTATCGACACGCGTGTGAAAAAAGACTCCATCTGGCACTGTCTGGGTCGTGGCGGACGTACCACTGACTACCGTCAAAATTTCAACGCTACATACCAAATACCGATTAACAAAATACCGATTTTCAAGTTCGTGAGTGCTAATGTCCGCTACACATCCATGTATCAGTACACGGCTTCCGCACTTTCTTTGTCGTATTTGGGTAACACCATTCAGAACTCCCAGAATGTACAAGGTAATGCCTCTTTGAACTTTGTTACTTTGTATAATTCCGTTCCTTACCTTAAGAGAGTCAACCAAGGTATTGCACAGAACAACAAGAATCCGAAAGACAATTCAAAAAATGCAAAAGACAAAGCATCGGATGAGGTTGAAAAGGGCAGGAATAATAAAGACAAAAATGATTCTCTGAAGGAAAAACCTCAAATAGGAAGGATGATTTTGGACGGAACTGTGCGTGTGCTTATGTCCTTGAGAAATGTTTCCGCCAACTTCTCACAAGGCCGTGGTACCACTCTGCCAGGTTATATGTACTCGGCCACACTCGTTGGCCACACCAAAGAGAGCAGTGGTCCTGGCTTCCTCTTTATGTTCGGTGGACAACCTGACATTCAAACGATTGCAGCACGTAACAAATGGCTTACAACAGATACCATGATGAATTCCCCCTATCTGCGCACGAAAAACCAAGTGATAACCTTCCGTGCCACGGTAGAGCCCTTCCGAGATTTCAGAATTGATGTATCTGCAAACCGTAACTTTACAGAAAACTTCTCCGAATACTTCCATGTGGATGAGATGGGCAATGTGTCTCATTACACGCCGCAACGCTCCGGCTCATTCAGCATGACTTACTGTGCTTTAGGTACATTCTTCAAAAATCACGATGATTTGTTCGAAGAATTCCGCGATGTCCGTTCAGAATTGGCGCAACGTTACGCACTGAACAACCCTAACTACAACGGCGAAATCGATCCAGAGACTGGATATCCTGTGGGGTTCAGTGAGATTTCCCAAGACGTGCTGATGGGTGCCTTCATGACCACATACCTCAGCAAAGACAAAAACAATGGGAACATTTTCTCACCGTTCTTGAAGATCCCCTTGCCGAACTGGCGCCTCAACTATAATGGTCTGACCAAGATCAAAGGTATGAACAAAATCTTCCAAAGTTTCTCAATCACGCATAATTATACCTGTAATTACAACATCGGCAGCTATTCCACTAACATCGCCTACAGGCATGATGAAGAAGGCTACCCGAATGCATACAATGCCCTTGGCGACTTTATTCCCACTAATGAACTCAGTCAAATGGCTCTGACAGAGCAATTCTCACCGTTGATCGGTTTTGATATGACTTTGAAAAACAGCATGTTGCTGAAAATAGAATATAAACAATCCCGAAACGTTTCTCTCAGCTTCGCCAACACGCAAATCACAGAGACAAGATCTAAGGAAGTGACGGTTTCTGCTGGTTATCGATTCAAAGATATCAAGCTTGGGTTGGTATTTGCCGGTGTTAAACGTCAATTTGTCAGTGATTTGAACCTTACTGCCGGCTTCGGTCTGAAGGACAATGAAACGATGCTGCGTAGAATCACAGAAAATGACCAACAAGTCACTTCCGGTGCTCTTAACGTCACTATCAACTTGGCAGCCGACTACCAGTTCAGCCGCATGGTGGGTATCAAATTCTATTATGACCAAGCCATCAACAAACCTAAGAACCAGAATCAATACAATAATATGAACTTTGAGACAGGTATTCAGCTGCAACTGATGCTGTCGCAATAATCTATTGACTATTAGCAGTTAGCATTTAGCTGTTAGCGTCAAATACGGTTTCACAATTTCCAGATACTCTGGTGTATATTGTAATTCTGCGTTCCGAATGGAGAGATGTTCTTCTAACACGGGCTGTTGTGTTCGGACATATTCTCTGATTACACGAAAAACAGGTTTTGCTGATGTAGGACGGATAAAAATGACTTTCCTACAGAAAAGCTTATCTTTTATAAGTTCCTGAAATTCAATATCCTCTTTTGTAGGAAGAATAAGGGCAAACCGACCTTGCGGTGATAAGAGTGCATCCACACCGTCCATCAGCTCTTGAAAAGAGAGTTGTCCATCGCCGTGCTTGCTTTTCATTCTGCTGTTTTGCAACGGTTTAAGGTCATTATGAAAATAGGGTGGATTGCTGACAATCAAATCAAACTTCAAACTATTTTGTTGATTGACAAATTCTTGTAAACTGATACAGTCAAAATGTAAACAAGATTCTGGCAACAACGGGAACCGATGGGCATTTCCTTGGGCTTCCAATATGGAATCAACATCCACATCTATGCCGAAGATCTGCGGAAGAATTTGGTTTTCAGAAAGTTGCTGCGCGAGACAAAAGGCAATCACTCCGCAACCACAACCTATGTCCAAAACCGTCTTGGCAGGAGCGGATTGAGTCAG
>Ga0265301_10006196_pt1 | contig 11525 bp, 11 predicted proteins | sample AusTroGonzalo_MG_2_FD_193488 | JGI IMG/M metagenome (GOLD analysis project Ga0265301, IMG submission 193488) | Bovine rumen microbial communities from tropical cattle in Woodstock, Queensland, Australia - Gonzalo_04 | ecosystem: Host-associated > Mammals > Digestive system > Stomach > Rumen ...
AGCGCAGATGAATAGAAATATAGAAGCTCCAGAAAGGATTAATAACCCTATGTCGCATTATCCTATGAGAAGCGACTTGTCATCGTCCGATGCAATCTTCCAAGGCAGTGATTATGTCATGGCTCTACATCGACCAGAGATATTGAACATACAAGAATATGGTCCAAATCATTTACCGGTACAAAACAAGGTGTATATTCACATCTTAAAGAACAGGGATGCTGGTAAGCCTTGTATCCTTGAGTTCGAAAATGACCTTATGTTTAATAATCTCATCGAATGTTAATGCGTCGGACTAGTATTAACATTTTAAAAGAAAGGCTGAATTATGACAAAGTATACTTTTAATCTTAAGAACAACAGTAATAACACTTCTAACACTTGTCCCTTTTTCAATAAGTGCAATAAGTCTACAGATTATTCTAAGATTCTCGATGATCTTATTAATGCTGATATAAAGGAGAAGAATCCTTGGTTGTATACCACAAGTAGCAGCTATGCTCCTGGTAATACCATTAAGATTAACTATAATATCAACGACAACGATGATATTATTACCACAGCATGTAAGACTCTGGAGTACAATGATGCTCTGAATAAGGCTTTCAAGTTCTTTGCTAACTATAACATTGGTACTTGTCCCTTTAAGACTAATACGTTGTACAAGATTGGTGATGATATTAAGTTTATGATTCTCATCGACGGTATCCTCATCAACGACAAGATGTTCTTCTTTGATGATTTCAATGACTATTCGTTCTTGAATCTTCTGACTAAGAAGGAGAAGAAGACCATTGCTACTATTTATACTAATGGTCTGAAGATTACGATTAAGAAATAATTTAGTAATACGAAAATTATGAGCTTAGTACTACCTACACAACCCGTTCCTGCGACATCGATAAATCCGCAGTATTTAATACTGTATGGTCTACCGAAATCAGGAAAGACCAGTTGCGTAGCTCAAATACCTAACAACCTGATTATTGACCTCGAAGGAGGTTCTACCTTCATAGATGCTATGGCCGTACAGGCTCGCACCATCGAGGACTTAGGTCAGATTGCTCAGGCCATTCGAGCGAAAAACGACGAAGCTGGTCATAAATTCTATAAACATATTACAATTGATAATGCTACTCGCTTAGAGGACATCTGTATGGGTTATGCCTGTACGTTGTATCGTCAGACTGAACTAGGTAAAAACTGGAAAGGTACTGATGTGACAACATTAGCACGTGGTGCTGGATATGGTTACCTACGAACAGCAGTGAAGAAGGTAATCGATATGTTCAAAGACCTCTGCGAGGAGTTCATTCTAATAGGACATGTCAAAGATAGTATCACGGATAAAGATGGCCAAGAGGTCAACGCCAAAGAAATCGACCTGGTTGGAAAGCTGGGAAAGATCGTATGTGGCATGGCAGATGCGGTTGGGTACGTTTATCGCAAAGATAACGAAACCCATATCTCATTCAAGTCTGGAGGAGATGGCACTATAATGGAAGCACGAGCCCGTCATATCGCAGGCAAAGACATCGTTATTGCCACTGGCAATGAGGATGGTAGCATAACAACATATTGGAATAAAGTTTATAAACCTGAATAATCTAAGGAACTATGTATAGTACAAAAACAGCAACTACAAACAATACTGAGTTTAGTAGTTCATACATGCCCGTGGGCATCAATGAGAATATTACCTTGAAAGAGGTAAACGTAAATAAGACACAGAATGGTCGTGACTTCTTGGAGATTATCTTCGAGAATGAAGACGGTCAGACAGCAACGATGACTGAGTGGAAGAATGAGAAGAATATGTGGATTAAGACTGACGAGGATTTACAGCGTCGAGATGATGCGCAGTTTGGTCGTATTCTGCAGGTATTTGATGCTGTTAAAGGTGGACATCCTGATTTCGAAGGTTCTTCATTTGTAGAAATGATTAACTGGGTGAAAGCTAACCTCGCCGATGGTGAGAATAATAAAGTTCGCCTTAAGGTTGTTTATGACAAGAATGGATATACTCGTGTATCTAATCTTGGCGTTTTCGTTGAGTCTATGAGTGTGACAGAGTCGCAGATTAAGCTTTGGAAGAACGATCTTCTGGAGCGTCCCGTCCAGCCAGATAAGGAGGACGATCCGCTCGGTACAACAACCGCTCCGGTGACTGCAGACTCTAATACAGGTGCTGACGACCTGCCTTTCTAATAGTATGACGATACCCTAAGTCTACAAACTATTATAAAGAAAACAGAAAGCGGTGCTGACAACCGTTCGGACAACAATTAAAATAGGTAACCTTATAAATGCAGAAGGCCCCTGCACGAGAATGGTCAGTGGTGCTGACAACCAAATAATCCGCCCAGACAGTTAGTTTTCTGTCGTTAAATAAAAATGCCGAGTACGGGACGAACCTACAGACGTTTAGTTTCTTTAGTGTATGTTTAGATTAACTGTAGTGAAACGGAAGGGAATTATGAAAGGTCAGTGGTGGAGGACTGGAGGACTGCCATGCAATATAGCTGTGTTTACTTATGTAGACACTGATCCGCCAGCCCCTAACAAATTGATACGAAACTTGAAATTTGTGATACTAATGGTTTAAAGTGCAGGAAGTAAGTGCTACCAAAACAAGCAGATGGGTTAAAACGTGTCTGGAATGAGTAATAAAGGAACTTTGACTGGTTCGAATCCAGTGCTCATTACAATAAAGCTTAAGCTTATGAAAAAGAAAGTACAACCAATAAAAACGCCCGCTATAAGCGAGTGTTGTGCTAAGTGCTTTTACAAATTTGACGATGTACACAGTGAGACTGGTTTCTACTGCATTAAATTGCATCAGCCAGTTTCGGATAATGGAAGTTGTTAATATGTATAGCACCAAAACCGCTATCACAATGAGTCTTAGAGACTTATTGGATAAGGTGAGTGATTATGACATCTATAGCTATTACTTAGGGTCTATAAAGCCAAAGAAGCTGATTAACAGCCCTTTGAGACCCGACGATAAGATACCTTCATTTGCTATATTTCCTACAAATGATGGTACTTTATTGTTCAAAGACCATGGAACTGGAGTAGCAGGTAATGCACTAAAGTTCCTAAAGCTGTACAAAGGCATTGATAACCGCGAAGAACTTGAGCGTGAGCTCTTAAAAATAGTGAAGTGGGTAAATCCTAGCCAGACAACACAAAAGGCCGTCAGAAAGGCTGAAAATGGCTCTAGCGAGCTCAATTTCGGCATAGTAAGACAAGCCTTTACAGAAGTAGATAAACAGTACTGGAAGCAGTTCCATATATCTATGAATACTCTTAAGAAATTTGATGTGTTTAGTATTAAGTATTTCTTGTGCAATGATGTTGTACGAGGGATATATAAGGATGATAATCCTATGTATGCTTACAAGGTAGATAGTAGATTCAAAATCTATCGTCCGCTTGCAAGTAAGTATACAAAATGGAGAACAAACTTAACTAATGCTAATATACAAGGTTATGCTCAACTACCGCCATTTGGTAATCTGTTGATTATAACTAAATCTCTTAAAGATGTAATGTGCTTGTATGAGATGGGAATTGCAGCGATATCACCCTCCTCTGAGACTACCTTTATATCGGAAGATATATTGGAAGAACTCAAGAAGAAATTCAAACACATCGTTATATTATTCGATCGTGATGAGGCGGGTGTCAGAAATGCTAGACAGTATAGCAAACAGTATGGCTTAGATGCTATATTCGTTCATAAGAAGTTTAAGGCAAAGGACATATCCGATGCTGTTAAAGCTAACGGGTTCTTTGTCGTTAAAGAATGGTTAACTAAAACAGTAGAAAGATATGATTAACTGTATAATTGGTTCCATAATTGGAACGTTAATTGGCTTGTGTGGTTGTGTAATATATGCTAACTACACGTTTAACTCTTGGAAAAAGAAGATTGATAAGCTGATTGAGGACGCAAACACTTTTAAGATAACTCTTAAAAATGAAATCTACAGGGAGGGTTAAGAATGCGACTAAGGTCGATGCGTATGGGCTACATTTTCGTAGCAAACTCGAACTCTATACGTATGAAGCTTTTATAAAAGCAGGGATACCTGTTAAATATGAGCCAAAGCATTTTACTCTTCTTCCTAAGTTCGAATTTATGGGCGAAAAAATAAGGCCTATCACATATCTACCAGACTTCGTTGGACGAGGTTTCATAGTAGAATGTAAAGGCCTTATGGGGGATTCTTTCCCACTTCGCTGGAAACTATTTAAGTATTATCTACACAAACATCACGCTAAGACTAAGCTGTACCTAGTTAGAAACCAAAAGCAAGTCAACGAGATGATTGAAGAACTGAAGAAAAGATGACACTTGAAGAAACAAACAAAATAGTAACACTACATATGACTTATAATGGTTCTGGATGGTATTGGGTAATAGATACTCATACGCCATATAAAGCTATTGTGGGTTATAATATTTATAGTACACCAAATGAAGCATTAGAAGAGCTTAAAGAGTTCTTAAGATACTTCACTAAGAATGTACTAAAAGATGGCGATACTATACGTAAATATGTTGAGAAACATAAACCAAAAGAATGATGGATATTTCGATTCCATACTACGAGGATTTAACTCGTATAAGTAATAGCAATATTGGCTGGTTTCTACAGAAGGGACCAGCCTTTTTACATAAAATGCTAACTGATCCACCTCCTGAGGAGAAGAACAGTGTGTTGGAGAGAGGTACTATGATACATGAGTATCTTCTTCAGCCAGAAGAGTTCCAAAAAGACTATGTGGTCTGGGACAAAAGTAGACCTTTTTCTGCACAGCAGGAGAAGTTCTGTCAGGCATTAGCCAATACACTTGAAATAGAGCCCGATAAAGCTGTTCTAAGCGCTTATAAAGAGGCGTATAGTACAGCAGGAAAGTCTGAGGACAAAATGCTCTCAGAAGGGCTTAAAATAGCCTCTACGTTGAAGGATTACATAGATTTCCTGAAGTTAAATGATGGAAGAATTATGATAAGCCCTTCAGATGCTAAAATGCTTGATAAAATCAAGCAAAATGTGAGGAATCACAAGCTCGCTTGGAAACTTCTGTGGCCATTAGGTAGAGTTGAAAATGCACCCTATTTAAATGGTTACTTTGATGAAGATATAAAGCTTCGTACAGAACATGAGTTTCATATTAACTGGGAACATATTTGCACAGATACGCCTGGAGATAGTATAATACAATGCAAATCTTTATTGGATAGTCTTACATTGGACTACAAAAGAAAGAAGGCAACTATAATGGACTTAAAGACTACAGCTAAGCTGTGGCACTTTGAAGAAAGTATAGAAATGTATGATTACTGTAGACAGTTATGTTACTATGCAAAAGCTGTAGAATGGTATTTAAAAGAAGAGTTAGGTGAAACGCCTGATGAATGGACTTTTGAATACTATATCATTGGTATAGATACTACTGGTTCAAATGAAATCAGAGTATTTAACATCGATGAATCTGCAGTGTTTCGTAGAGAATCTGTAATAGATGATGCTCTAAATAATATACGATGGCATCAAAAGCAAGAGAAATGGGAGCATAGTAGAGCCTATTATGAAGGAGATGGAAGTGAAACCTTAAACCTATGAGCAATCTACTAAAACTTGCAATTCCTTTGTTGAACTCTGATATTAAATTGTCAGATATAGATTCAACAACAGGTTTTGTGGGTGCATATTTTGAAGACATTAACAAACCATATTTAACGGATCATATGTTCTTGATGTATGACGATGCTGTTAAAGGTAATAATGTAGCCAAACGGTTTTACAAATTAAGTAAACTTAATAGTTGTTATGGCAAGCGTATTGTTACTATAAAAGGTAAATTATATACTGTGTATATATTTACTATTAACAGCACCATCAAACGACTAAGAGACGGTAATATAATGTTATCTGTAGACCAGAAACAGCGTATACTAGATTTTTGGGACCATAAAGATCCGTGGATAACAAATAACGTACTTCTTGGAACAATGTACGAACATCCAGAACCTCAGGTACTTCCTGAAGAAGATTATGTACCTGAGTGGCCTGGAGACGAAGAAGGGGAAGCGCTCTTTTAGAGTGCCTCCCCTTTATTCGTTTTATTGGTTAAATACAACAATCTACAAGATAGCTAAAGTTCAATAAGCGAATCCTGAAGATTTCTTTTTCTTCTTCTTAGAATCTTTCTTCTCTCCTCCATGTTTACCAAGTCCTTGTTGTTCGTTCCATTCTGATTGTGATGGAACAATAGCACTTGTAGGAGTAAGCTTTCTATAGTAGTTAAATGTAGACTTAATACCGTCTGTATGCCATTGTCTTACTAAGTTATCGAAACCAAACGCAGATGTTAATTTTAGCACATCACGAGTTCTTCGAGTCATATGCTTGTAACCACCAGTTTTAATTTCGTCTCCTCCATGTTGACTGAACATATCCATACTTAAATCCCAAATACTACAAACGTCGTCAAGATAAGATTTTGCTGTTGATGGCGAAGTAAATAGTTCGAGTACGGTAGGCGGCCACCACGCGGTAAGACGTTCTGTAAATCCTCTTGTTGACAACAATGCTAACTTCCATCTAAGGAAATCAAAGAATTTTTTATCGGCGTTGTCAAAATCAAAAGTAAGGAACTTCTCCTCTGTCCATGGCATTAAACCAGCTATATTGACGAGCCATACAGGATCTTTGTCATCGTCATAGTCATTACTTCTTGCAAAACCTACACTCCATAACATTAAGAACGCCAACGCAGTAATAGTACCGAGCTCAGTAAGACATCTTTTTACAGCATATGATTGAGATTCCGTAAGTTTCTCTGCCATTCCGCTTCTGAACAACATCTTATAGTTTGATGCCAATTTATACATTCCTCTACAGAAGTCTTTAAATACAGCACCTTCAAATTCTCCTGTTTCTAAATTTACAAGACCCAAGTCATCACGTTTGTACTCAGATGTCCATCCTATATGATGATCTCCATCTTCAGTAACGTAATCACCGCCAGTCTTAAATTTATCCCAGTAAGTATTAATGTAGAAGTTACGCATCAGAGTTACAAACGAACCAAATACATTCTACTGCATTTTAGCCTTTTCTGTCATTGGGATGATACCATTATAAATAGCTGTCCTATCTCTTAATCTACCTGCTATCTAGTCTTCAAGTTTCTTTGTTATAATATCCTTATATTGATCTTTCCTAACAAATAAACCATCCTTCTATTCGTAAGCATCCCATAACGTGGTTTTAGACTTTTTCCATAATTTTACAGCTTCCTTCTCAGTATAACCCACAGAGGTAAATATATTTATAGCATCTGTCTTAGACATAAACTGTTGTTTACCTGTTGTAGGATTAGTAAGAAGTTTATAATGGTTATAAGTAGCTGTAAGCATCATAGAATTAATCATATAATCAGCAAGAGTATAACCTCCCATGAGAAGATGGTCATGTACAAATCTATCGAGCTTAAATTTATCTGTTGAAGAGAATATTTCAGAGTTACTTCTACTCAATTGATTAAATTGCATAGCAGCAACAAGTTTATCTTCCACTACAGGATTACCTAGATTTGTTAACATCTTACCAGTATGTGCTATACAATAAGCAAATGCTTTGCGCATATCCGCAGCAGTAATATATTTACCGCCCATTGCATCTGCAAACATTGAACATAACGCGTCTAAGTAACCAACTTCAATAGTAGTAAAGTTGACACCAAGCATAGCAACGGCTGCAAGATTTCTAACGGTCTTAGTAGCTTGTATGGTACGCTGTTTAGAAGGTGTTATCTTCTCTTCACTATTAAAGCCAAATGATGTCTCTTTACCATAATAACGCTGGTCAAGAAGATTCTCGATCTTTCTGTATTGATCGTTCATCTTATTACCGCTCTTCGCTTGCGAAGGATCTACTGCATATTTGATAAGCTCCAATGTAGGAAGGTTCTGAGACTTATTGGCGTAATTACATGCCATATCGAAATATGCTATCACAGAACCCATTACATCTGTAGTCTGTACCGCAGGATTTGGAAGTTTCTCAACAAATCTTATAGGTATATTATTAACTACAGATCCATCAGGTCTTCTAGCCAAATCCATATTTGTAGTAACATCTACATCTGTTTCGGAGTATTTAACGCCGAACTTCCTAAATGGATATTTAAGAGCAGTTTCCCACTCCTTAGCTCTAAGTGTATTGGCTAACACAGCCATTGTACGACCACTAATTTGAGGAAGTCTTCCATCTCTATAGAGAGACTTATTAGGAATCTTCTCATTAGCCTCGTCCATAGTATCTGTAAGAGCTTTTAAGAATGTCTTCTCATCATCCGTAAGTTTATCGAACGCCCCATTCTTATATATCTCTTTCTTAACCTGTATAGATTTACCATTCTTAACGAACTGATCATTTACAAAGGGTGAACTCTCATCTAATTCAGAATACTCACTACCAGGAAGAGACTCGATGCACGATATTTCTTCTCCATTTATCTTAACAGTCCAATCTTTTGGTGTAAGATACTGGAATGCTTTAAGATATCTAATCTTACCTTTCTCATCTTTATACGTGAACAATTCATTGAACACATTATTAAGATTTGTATTAGATACAGCAGCAGATTTCCACTAATTTATAAGAGTAAATAAGAACGAGGAATCATCCGTATCACTGATAGGAACATAAAGCATAGCGGCTACATCTGAGAAACCAAGATTCTCTATTTCTCCAGGAGTACCTGTAACACCAGAAGCACGTAATCTACGCTTCTCGTCCGCCATTTCTTGTTCTATGCGCTGTAACTCTTTCCAGCCAGAAGTATCTGTAGTAAGACCAGAACCAAGTTTTGTAAGGTTATGACGACCAGCACCTTCACGTTCTTTAAGAGCATTGATAATCTCAGTATGTCTTCGCTTAAGCTGTTCTAGCTTCTTACTAGTAGCACCTTTACCAACAACTCTATGTAGAGTATCATAGAACTCTGGTGTAAGACGCATTACTGTATTATTACGCTTAAATGCTTCTATCTCATCCTGAGTAGCACCTTGAGCTTGCATATCTGCAATAGCTTTATTAAAGGCTGTCCAGTCTGGTTTATATTTAACCTTATCGGTTATATATTTGTTCCAGTCACTGATTTCATCAGCCATCTTTAAAGCATCTCCAGTCTTAGCTTCTACTCTAAGTATACCGTCTGTGCCTTCTGTAAAAATATAATGACTACCAAGATCTCTCTTTTGTCTACGATACTGGTTAAGTTGACTACGTTCGTTTACAGTAAGCTTTGACAAGTCTACTAATCCAGACTCCATACGACACTTATCAAGAATAAGATCTATCTGGCGCTGTATTCTGTTCTGTGCTTGTAATGTTTTAGGAGATAAGAATCTACGTCTAGATTTATAATAGTCAAGAGTATAGCGTCTATTACACCTACTATCTAACCATTCATCAAGCTTGTCGTTGTACTTATTGTATACGCTATCGTCTTTAGTAAACTCTTCTTCTGGGAATATTGTATGACCATCCTGATCGGCAGTTAAACCAAATTCTGCACGGAGTTTAGCTTCATATTCATCTTTATCCTTATAGAACAATCCTTCGTTTACTTCACGTATAAAATAGCCAGTTGGAAGACCATCTCTATCAAGCTCCATAAAACGCTTTTGCCAGTTGTATGGGCTTACTTGAGATCCAGTAGGACGTATCTTGTTATACATCCTCACAAGTTCGTTACCTTTCTTGAGTACTTCTCTATTAGTATCAAACTCAGCCTCCGACATCATTTTTTCTACTATACGTACAATAGGACTCTTAGATCTAGAAGCCATACCTATAAGTACTTCTCCTGCAGCAAGATCACCATAAGTAGAATCTTGTTCAAACCAACGTTCCATATTATAGATAAACGTCTTCTTGTCTGTTATAACATCTTGTTCGTTTACATAGTCTGTGAGAACTTTACGAACATATGGTTTTACTATATTCTGGTTGTAGTCTTTCTTTATGGAGTCAAGAGTACGAATAAGTTGAGATATATAATGAGCTATATCAAACGCATTTGGATCATTAGCTACTTTATATTCGTTGTACTTATTTATAGCAGAATTCTTATCTGAGAACAGCTCATATATAGTTCCCAATAAGCTGTCATAGTGGCCAATAAGGTCTTGCTGAATAAAGTTGATCTCTTGAGGATTCCAAGAATCCATAGATGGACTTGACAAGAACTCGTGGTCTATGTGATGTCTGGTTTCTCCAATTTCTTGGTTTGCAAAGATAGTGAAATCTCTTATAATTTCGTACACATCTTCTACAGAATCTTGATCTTTCCCATCTATAATTTCAAGTCTACTCTTAAGATCTGCAATAAGCTTAGGATCTTGTGCTGTTCTAGACTGTTGAGAACGTAATCTAGTCTTAGTACCTTGATAAATATCAGATAGCACTGTCTTATCCTTCTCTGATAACAGATCCGATGTTGAGAAATCTCCATCAAGTCTATCAAGAAGTCTAGAGGTATCATCTGCTATTTCAAGATCTTCAGATAACATAAATGCAGCATCGACACCTTTAAGAATATCTTCTTTTTGTTGGTCTGTAAACGTATGTACACCAAATATTTGATGTATAAGACTATTTAACTGCTGCCAGAAATTTCTAAACCAGTCGGCTATAGAAGTATCTCTAGACTCAACGGGTTCTCTAGTCATACGATCTACAAGAGCGTCTTCGGCGGCTTTGGCATCTCTACTATTATTACTTACTACTTCTAGTGCAGATTGTATTAATGGAGACATCCAGAACATTCTGACATAATCTCTAGCAAGCCCTTTATCAAGAGTAGTAAGATCGCCATCGTAAATAGCGTTGTAGAGCACATTTGCGGCGCTTGTAGCGCTTTGTACGGCTCCAACCTATTGATATTTACCTCTATTGATATTCTCAAGACTGTAGGCCTTAAAAGTGGCTTCCTGGAGGCTATTTATAAAGTGTTCCAACATAAGCTTCTTCTGAGACGTTTCTGTACTCTCAAAGAAGCCTTTTGTGTTCATAGTAAGACCAAAAGTTTGTGCTAATATAAGCTGATGTTGTTGTATAATCTGATTAGATCTAGATGTATCAAACTATTGCCTAGCACTAACGAGTACTCTGGACTCATCTTGAGCGGTGGCTCTAGGATTGCTTTGTCTGTACTAATCTAATACATTTCTAATGTATTGTTGGCGTTCAGTGTTTAACTGTACTCCAATGTCGTACATCTATTGTGTTATAGAAGTAGCTTGAGAAACATGCTACATATTTTCTTGCATATAACTACTATCTACTTCTGTAAACTCAATTCCCTAAGTATTCAATATATCTACTATAGATTGTAATGATGATATTACAGTGGATAAATCTTCGTTCTTTACAAGAATTTTGTCACCATTAATCAGCTCTTTTATTTTATTAATCCACTCGATAATGGCTCCAATA
>Ga0265301_10006198_pt1 | contig 11524 bp, 8 predicted proteins | sample AusTroGonzalo_MG_2_FD_193488 | JGI IMG/M metagenome (GOLD analysis project Ga0265301, IMG submission 193488) | Bovine rumen microbial communities from tropical cattle in Woodstock, Queensland, Australia - Gonzalo_04 | ecosystem: Host-associated > Mammals > Digestive system > Stomach > Rumen ...
AACGCGATGAATACTTGCGCATCAGCTCAGCCATGAAACGTATGGCTCAAGAACAGGGCACGGATGTGTATGTCAGCCCGGAACAAACAGGTTTACTTAATCTCTTAACACCTGAAAAATATAAAGAAATGGAGCAGAGAGAAGAGTTCATCTTAACGGTTACCGTTACGGGTTACGGAAAACGTTCATCTTCTTATGAATATCGTGTCACAGGCCGTGGCGGACAAGGCATAGCCAACATGGAAATGTCGCCGCGCAATAAAGAAGTTGTCAGCTCTTTCCCGATTGAAAATGACAATCAGATTATGATGGTCACCGACGGTGGTAAACTGATCCGTATGCCTGTTGAAGACATCAGAATTGCCGGTCGTAAAACGCAAGGCGTTATCTTATTCAGAACAGCTGAAAATGAAAATGTGGTGTCAGTCACATGGCTTAACGCTGATGAAGGTGACGAGGAAGATATTGAAAACTCAGAAGGTTCTGAAGTTTTCGGAGAAAGTGCAGATGAAATGGAAGAAACAACTTTTGTTTCAGAGCCTGAAACAACTTCCGAAGAATAACCGACACTTGAATATAATAGCAAAAAGCTCCGTTGAAAAACGGAGCCTTTGTTTTTAAAAGAGTTTACGGATGTTCTGTAAAGCGGCTTTCTGTTCCGGCCTCATCGGATAGTCAGGCCTTAAATGCCTTTCTACCGTCAGCTTTATAATCCCACTAAAAACATCCTCCTTAAAGAATTTGTCTTTATGTCGTTCCATCAAGACCTCGAGATTATGATTAGCCTCACAACCTAAAATCTTGAGGATGGAATTTCCTGTGAAAGAGGTGTTAGGTTTCTTTAACACGTCATCCCAAAATTTAAACGCACTATCACACAAACTCTCAAATTTCCACGAGTAGAAGATTAAATCCTCGTACCCTGGCAAGTACATCCGATAAGCCTGCGACTTAAAGTCAAGAGACTTATCAGGTAAGAAAAGAGCCTTAATGTCTTTCTCGAGCTCCCCTGTCATTTCTTCGTATCCCAAATGGACTCGAGATAAACGAACGACAGTGGTTTCCAACTTTAACGAAAGAGCTTTGAGCTCTTTTTTTTCTGCACGCGCTTGACGCTTTGCCTCTCCGGCTGCTTTCAAGCGCTCAATCTCTTCTGGTCTCAGGCGTGCCATCTTCTGTAAAACTCAAGAGCCTTGCTCTTTATTTTTTCTGAGCCGACAGAAGACACCTTGTTAATGAGCCGAGCATAATCAGCCTCACATCCAAACAGATAATCTGTTTTTTGAAGCAAGATGGTGAGACGAAGCTCGTCAGACTCATCGTAAGAAGTTTTAACCAAAAGGTCATTGATTGCAGCCGCTCTTTGAGCTGGCATAACAATCTCCTGGCGGAACTTTTCCGCCTTTTCATGTTTTTGTTTCTTGTCCATAAAAATATGTTAAAGGTTAATAATTGTAATAGACTTAAATAAACTTTTCTTAATATAATCCAAAAAAAGCTCTCTTGCAAGCATAATTTAAAATTATTGTTGTTTTTTATCCTTTTTTAAGTATATTACCCTCATCTGAGCTCAAAAAAGGAAACAAAATGGCAGAAGGCAAATTTATTGAAATCAAAGGGGCGCGTGAGCATAACCTCAAAAACATTGATATCAATATTCCAAAAGATAAATTAACTGTGATTACCGGCTTGTCCGGAAGCGGTAAATCTTCGCTTGCCTTTGATACCATTTATGCCGAAGGTCAGCGCCGTTATGTTGAAAGTTTGTCATCTTACGCGCGTCAGTTTCTTGATTTGATGAGAAAACCTGATGTTGATTCGATTGAGGGTTTATCGCCTGCCATTTCTATTGAACAAAAAACGACCTCTCATAACCCGCGTTCCACCGTTGGAACGGTGACAGAAATATATGATTACATGCGTCTTCTTTGGGCAAGAGCCGGAACGCCCTATTCTCCGGTAACAGGAAAACCCATCGAGTCGCAAACGGTTTCTCAAATGGTCGATAAAATCTCAGAATTTGAGATTGGCACAAAAATCATCTTACTTTCCCCTATTGCCAGAGGCAAAAAAGGTGAGTTCAAAAAAGAGTTTGAAACACTTCAAAAACAAGGTTATCAACGTTTAAACATTGATGGAAAAATATACAACATTGAAGATGTCCCTGATTTAAACAAAAACCAAAAACATGACATTGAAGTTGTTGTTGACAGACTAATCATCAAAGAAGGAATAACAGAACGCCTGACCGGGTCCGTTGAAACAGCCTTAAAGCTTTCTGACGGTCTTTTATTTGTTGATTTCCCTGATAAAAATGAGCGCAAAATTTTTTCATCAAAATTTGCCTGCCCTGTTTCAGGCTTTACAATTGAAGAAATCGAGCCTCGTTTGTTTTCGTTTAACAACCCGTACGGTGCTTGTCCGCACTGTGACGGACTGGGCGCCAATCTTTATATGGATGAAGCCCTGATTGTTCCGAACGATAATTTAAGCATAGATCAAGGGGCAATCGAGCCATGGTTCGGTCTTAAATCATCCTTTTATATGCAAGCCATCTCATCCTTGGCAGATTATTTAAACATTTCCACCAAAACACCTTTCAAAGACCTACCACAAAAAGCGAAAGACATCATTTTATACGGATCAAACGGTAAGAATATTCCGATTTATTACACCAAGTTTTCAACCAACCGACCTTTTGAAGGCGTCATACCAAATATGGAACGGCGCTTTATGGAAACAGATTCATCCGCCATCAGAGAAGAGCTTTCAAGATACCAATCTTCTGCGCCTTGCGAACATTGCCATGGCAAACGCTTAAAAGAGCAAGCTTTAGCCGTTAAAGTGGCGGGGCTTGATATTATAGAGGCTTCTGACATGTCTGTTAAAGATGCGCTCAAATGGTTTTCAGCTGTTGAAAATAAACTTTCAAAAGAAAAACGCGAAATCGCACACAAAATCTTAAAAGAAATCATTGAACGCTTGCAATTTCTAAACAACGTCGGGCTTGAATATTTAACGCTCTCTCGCCAAAGCGGCGGTTTATCCGGCGGCGAAGCACAAAGAATAAGGCTTGCCTCACAAATCGGCTCAGGCTTAACCGGTGTGATGTATGTTTTAGACGAACCGTCTATCGGCTTACACCAGCGTGATAATGATAAACTCCTTGACACCCTCACCCATCTGCGTGATATTGGCAACACCGTGATTGTTGTTGAACATGATGAAGATGCCATCAAAGCGGCAGATTTTATTGTTGATATGGGCCCGATTGCCGGCTTAAAAGGCGGATATGTCACAGCTTCCGGCACATTAAATGACATCCTAAAAAGCAAAAGAAGCTTAACTGCGGCCTACTTAAACGGTGAAAAACAAATTGAAGTGCCTAAAAAGCGTCGCAAAGGAAACGGCAAGTTTTTAGAATTAAAGGGCGTTAAAACACATAATCTTAAAAACGTAAACTTCAAATTACCGCTTAACACCCTCACCTGCATCACCGGTGTTTCGGGAAGCGGTAAATCTTCTCTTATTTTAGAAACCCTCGTTCCGGCATTAGATAAAGTCATAAATGGCTCAAGAAAACCTGCCGGTAAATATGCTTCAATCAAAGGCTTTGAAAACATTGATAAAATCATTGATATTGACCAATCACCGATCGGGCGCACCCCACGCTCAAATCCCGCAACATATACGGGGCTTTTTACCTATATCAGAGATTGGTTTGCCTCTCTGCCGGGGTCTAAGGCCAGAGGCTACACCCCAGGCCGTTTTTCGTTTAACGTCAAAGGCGGCAGATGCGAAGCATGCGAAGGTGATGGTGTCAAAAAAATCGAAATGCACTTTTTGCCTGATGTCTATGTTGAATGTGATGTATGTAAAGGCAAGCGCTTTAATCGTGAAACATTGGAAATCAAATATAAAGATAAATCTATTGCAGACGTTTTGGATATGACAGTCGACGAGGCTTTTGCTTTTTTTGAAAACATCCCGTCTATTAAAAACAGATTAAAGGTTTTGCAAGAGGTAGGATTGGGTTACATTAAGCTCGGGCAACCGGCAACAACCTTATCCGGCGGTGAAGCGCAACGTATCAAGCTTTCAAAAGAATTGGCAAAAAAAGCAACCGGACAAACGCTCTACATTTTAGATGAGCCGACAACAGGACTTCATTTTGACGACATCAATAAGCTCCTAAAAGTCTTACACCGCTTCGTAGAGCAAGGAAATACAGTTGTCGTCATCGAGCATAACTTAGATGTCATTAAAACGGCAGATTATATCATTGATCTTGGACCCGAAGGTGGTGACGGTGGCGGCAAAATCATTGCAACCGGCACACCGGAACAAATCGTTAAAGTCAAAGAAAGCTGGACCGGCAAATATTTGAAGGCAAAACTAAATGTCAGATAAAGAAAAAATATTGCTTCTTTCTTGCTGTAGTCCCTGCTCTTGCGCCGTTATTAAAACCATGGCAGAGGAAAAGCGAGATTTTGCCGTTGTGTTTTATAACCCAAACATCAGACCGTTTGAAGAATATGAAAAACGCCGTGATGAAAACAAGCGCGTGTGCGATTTATATCATGTGCCGTTTATTGAGCTTGAATATGACAATGAGCGTTGGTGCGCCTTAACAAAAGGCTTGGAAAATGAACCCGAGCGTGGCAAACGTTGCTCTGTTTGTTTTGAAATGCGCTTAAAACGCGTGATGGAATATGCTCTTGAAAACGGTTTTACAGCGGTAAGCTCAGTTTTAGGCGTTTCACGCTATAAAAATTTAGATCAGGTGAATGTTGCCGCTCAAATTGCTTCCCAAAAAACAGGTTGTCCATACGTTCATATTGAAGGCCGCAAAAACGGTATGCAGGAACTTCGTGCGCAATTGATTAAAGAGCTCAATTTATATAGTCAAGATTATTGCGGTTGCAAACCTCGAATTGCATAAGTCTTCAAAAACGCTTGAAACTCCCCTTTTCTTCTGCTTTAATGCCATCAGATTAAACCTCTTTTGAAAGGTCAAAAAATGTTATTTTCGATTGTCTTGCTATGCTCTTTGTTAGTAATAAAATCAGTTCTTGCCAATCCGGCTTGCGCCGTTTGCACCATTGCTGTCGGTGCTTCGCTCGAAATTGCACGCCGTTTGGGTGTCGATGACAGCGTTGTCGGCGTTTGGGCCGGTGCATTCTTGGTTTTGCTCGGCTTTTGGACAATCAAATGGTTTGATAAAAAGGGCTGGAACTTCAAATATCGTGACCCGATTATTTTAATCTTGTCAGTTGCCATGATTGGTTTTATGTATCTCGGCAGATTAACATATCACTCTGAAGTGGTCGGATTTATCTTCTACTTAGATCCGTTCCTCTTTAGCGTCATCATCGGCGCTGTTGTGCTTGTTTGGTCATCAAACTTTTACCAATGGATGAAGAAAAAGAACGGCGGACACGCTCACTTCCCGTTTGAAAAAGTGTTTGTGCCTGTTGCCGCATTGGCTTTAACAAGCGCATATTTCTACTATTTCCCGATATGCCAAAAAGCCTCAGAATTATATCCGTTTTAATTAAAAAAATCCCCTCAAATGACATTGCTGTCAATTTGAGGGTGATTTTTTTGGCTACGCCACAAACCTCTTTGCTGTACATGCACACATCGACTTCTGAAATTCTTCATCCGTCGGGGCGTCGACATCGATACCGGCAGCAATATCCGCCAGAACGGACTTTGCCACGAAGAGCGTGACATGGTCTGTCACTCCCCATACCTTCCTGCGCAGGTCTTTATCAGAGTACAGCATGTAGAACTTGTACTCAAAGGCACAACTGCCTGTGTCTCCAAAGGCAACATCATTAAGTGTTACCTTCAGCATTTCCTCCACTATCAGAGGGCAAAAACCCTCTTTGAGGAGAGCTAGAATGTGAGGCATAACCTTAATGGCCGCTTCCATGCGCACCTTCATGTCAGGACTACCGAAAACGTCCGGATTAGCTCCAGACATTTTCCAGACAATCGCCGGCAATTTCTTTGAAGCAATTATTGCCTCAATTTTCGCGGCAACTTTCTTAGAGAACTTGATGTTCTCCTGATACCGCGTCCATGAAGTCCCCCACATTTTCATGTGGTTCAATTTTCCTTCCACGGAGTCTTTGGAAGATGAAATTGAAAAATAATCAAATTTCATTTTTCTGTGCCACGGAGAACGATTAACGCCCTTTATTACGTAGCCTTTTTAATATAAACATAATTTTATCTTTTATGACAAAAAAGTAGCATAAATTTTTTATTTCGTCAAGCACAAAATGTAATACCTTCCGTCCTTAACTTCCACACCGTGGATATCGTGCGAAAATTCAGGAAAAGCTTCATCAAAAGCCTCTCATCCGAGAGGCTTTTTACTACTTACTTATCTTTCTAAACTTTCTGCTTCATTGCATTTTTAATTCTTGCAATCCATGCTGCATTCTGTTCTACATTTTCTTCTATCTTAAATCCTGTCTGTCCGGGAAATGGAATATTAATTGAAGCACCAGTTTCATACTTCATTTGGCTATAATATTCACCGTTTTCACTTGCAAAAGGAATAGAGTATTCATGATTTTTGCCAAACTTGATAACAGATTTTCCATCTATTTCTTCTCTGATAGGTTCTTCACCCTCTTTAACAGGGATACGGGCATCATAATGTATAGAATTTCCCCTGCTATCAACGAATTGCGCTAAACCATTTTGTTCATCAAATAAAGGATATAATTTATCTTGGCATTTAACCATACATGTTTTGCTATATTCGTCCAAAACAAATTCCAATTCAGCACCTTCTTCAATCGTATAAGTTTTTTTATCTTTATAAGGTTTATCTGTTCTATGTATCTGCCCATATTGATTAAATCTTCTTCCGCTTAAAGCCAAGATTTTAGAAGCCTCAATCTCTTTTTCATCAACAATGACAGGATATTGATTGGGTTTAGAAAGATATGTAATAACCTGCTCAGGTGGCTGACAATCTTTACAACTATCTGAAAGGTGATCATTTTGTGTTTGTGTTAAGATTAATTTTTCTACATTCTCCCAATTTTGATTTTCAAAAACCAACTTTGAACAATTTGTTTGGCTGAAATCAAGAGTCGTATTTTCTGCAAATGCAACATTACTTAAATAGATTGTATCACAATTTTTCGGAAAAATGATTCTTTGAACACTGGATAAATCACAATCGGAAATGCCGCATATTCCATCACATTGAGACAAATCCAACACATCCATATTTTGAGGCATTTTAGAATGGTGTAAAGCAAAGTTGCCTGTAAAATGTACTTTAGCCATATCTTCGGGAAGTTCAAGAGATGTTAAAGAAGCATCTTTGATGTGACAACTTTCTGAGCCATCAACTTCAGTTATTCTTGTTACACAATCTTGATAAGCATAGCCTTTAATATCATGTGTTGGTTGATAAGGAAATAGATCAGATTGCTTTTGATATGAAAATGTTGGGAACTCTTCAATTTGTTTGTTGTTTCGGCAAACCATATAATCATTAAGCTCCGTCGTATTTGAAGGCTTATGTAATTTTGCAAATTCTTCAAAATCTATACCATCCTTTTTAAAATAGCCATTTTCATCGGCAATTTGGTAAATTTTATCATCAATGCGTAAATAAACAGCTTCTACAGGATTTCTTTCTTCTAAAATAGGCGTTTCGTAATCAGCTCTATTTTCAGATCTGCTTTCTGTTCCCCTTTCTTTTCTGCTTGCAAAAGGTCTTTCAGCTCCAGCCATATCATAACATTCCTGCCCATTATTTTTGTACGCAACGATAAATCCATATGATTTTCCATCAATCTCTTTTAAAGTCAAACTTCCTTTGTTTGATCCCTTAGAATATTCTATCGCTTCTGAAAATAATTTTGTTCCATAAACACAATCACGATATCTACGAAAAGATGTTATCGCATATGGTTCAGCATTTAATCCGCCATGGTAAAGCCGTGTCTCGCTTTTTTCTTCAGGAATAAGGGTTTCACTCATATGCTCACAAGCATAATTAAGAACAGAAGATATATAATTTTCAGTTTCCGAACTTCCTTTTGCAACATCAATAATGCGATCTGTTTGGTGATTGGCAGAGGCAGAAACTAAATTTGCCTTTGTGATAGGTAAAGCTCGGCTTGTTTCTATGCCATTTTGAGACATAACCTCAAACATATCTTTTGTTGCTTGAACGGTTTCTTCCGTTTTTTCAAAAAAAGGAGAACGAATACCCGTGCCATCCACAACAAAGCAGCTTAAATCATCTTGAACTCGTTTGTCATAAAAAGGAACGGCATCAATACCATTTGCTCGCAATAAATTAACAACATCTTCAACGGTTTTATCCTTCAAGTGCAAACCTAAAGACACAGCTGTCGGCTGATGAATATGTTCAAAATGATCAGACAGAACAGTTTTTAGTTGTTCTTGAACTTCTGCTCGAATAGATTGATCCTTAACACTTGAACTATTTCCCATCAAAATGCCTCATGTATAGATTTTATACTGGCATTTTATCACTTTTTTAGTCCTTATGCAAGGGTTTAGTTTAGCTGTTTTAGAAAATTTAAGCCCCGATTATTCGGGGCTTAAATTTATTCTTTCAAGCACAAGATGTGGTATTTTCCGTCCTTAACTTCCACACCGTGGATGTCGTGTGAAAATTCAGGAAAAGCTTTATCAAAAGCCTCTAATGCTTTGAGATAACTTAAAAATACACCATCGGTAGCGCCTGTTTTTTCACCCGGCATTAAAAGCGGAATTCCCGGCGGATACGGCACAACACCGGTCGCAACCGTCCGACCTGCCATTTCATCAAGACTCAAAGACTCGACCTCATTTTTCACAAGCTTCTCATAGGCTTCAACCGGTGTTACAATCGGCTCGGGAAGCTCTGAAAAAGCGGCCGCCAAAGCTTTGGTCGTTTGCAGTTCTTTCATCTTAGAAAACATTTCATCACTTAAATCTTTTAAGCCCATTTTAGCATAACGCTTTGGATCTGCGTCATAAATTTTAGGCAGTGCCAATTTAAGCTCAACATTATGATCATAAGCTTTTTTGAACTCAAAGAGCGCATTGAGCAAAGTCCCCCACTTGCCTTTCGTAACACCGAATGAGAACAAGAACAAACAGGTAAAATCTGTTGTTTTTTCAACAACAATACCTTTACTGTCAAGATAAGCCGTAAGCAATGTTGCGGGAATACCCCAATCAGCCAAGCTGCTGTCCGGCATCACGCCCGGTGTTGTCACCGAAACCTTAATCGGATCAAGCATGGCATAGCTTTCTTCCATACCCTTAAAACCATGCCAGGTATCTTCCGGATGCAACACCCAGCAATCAGGATTGGTTGCCAAAAGCTCATCATCCGCTTCAAAAAACGGTACTTTCTCTCCTGTTTTCGGATTAGTGACACTATCCGGCTGCCAAACATTAAAGAACCACGTACCCGCTTTTTGCATTTCATCATTGATACGTGCCACCGTTTTTCTAAAATAAATAGCCTCTCTGATTGCCCCGTCAGTCAAATCTTTGCCATGCGCATCCATCATCGCACTTGATATATCATTTGAAGCGATAATCGCATAAAACGGCGATGTTGAAGAATGCATCATCAGGCTTTCATTGAAACGCTCGTGTGAAATGGCGTTTCTGCCGTCTAAAATATGAATCATCGAAGCCTGTGAAAATGCCGCTAAAAGCTTATGCGTTGATTGCGTTGCAAAAATAGTCGGCTCATTTTGATCATAATTTGCCGGATTAAACGTCATGGCATACCGATCATGATAAATCGGGTTGAAGTGTGCGTAGCCATACCAAGCCTCATCAAAATGGATGCGATCAACACTTTCTTTTAACAAATCTTTCACCCATGTTGTTTGGTAGCACAGCCCGTCATATGTTGAGTTTGTAATAATAGCGTGTTTGGGCGTACGATCAATATGTTCTTTAACTAGCTTATTATTTTTAATGGCCTCTTTAATGGCGCTTGATGTCAAGTTCTCAGGCAAAATCGGCCCGATAATACCATATTGATTGCGTGTCGGCACCAAATATGTCGGAATGGCACCGGTCAAAGTCATAGCGTGCTCAACAGATTTATGGCAATTTCGATCACACAAACAGATATCACCTCTTGTCAAGCTTGCCATCAAAACCACGCGGTTTGAAGTTGATGTGCCGTTTGTAATGTGGTAACTTCTTGTTGAGTTAAAAACCTCCGCCATATATTTTTCACTCTCACCAATCGGTCCTGAATGGTCAAGCATGGAGCCGAGTTCGCCAACGGAAATTGATAAATCAGATCTGAAAACCTGTTCACCGAAAAAGTTAAAAAAGTCCCTACCCGCTGCAGTTTTTAAAAAGGCTGTCCCTCCGGTGTGGCCGGGGGTATGCCATGAATATTCATGAACTTTGGCAAACTTTGCAAGCGCTTTGAACATCGGTGGCAAAATAGATTTTCGATAGCGCCTGATGGCCGCTTGAACACGTCCGCTGATAAAATCAAGCGTATCTTCCAAAATCCAAATAAAATCACTGACTTGTTCTAAAATATGTGTTGGAATATCCGAGGCAAAGTTTCTGCTTGACATTAAAAAAATCGGCACACGCTTGTTTAATTTTCGAATATCTTCAACAACCTGATAGGTATTTTGACAATGCGTACATTCCACCCCAAGCATCACGGCTTGTATTGACGGATCTGAATTAAAAATAGCTTTAGCATCTTCCAAATGTTCAGCCACAATAACTTTAGAGCCTTCAATTTGTAAATCTTTTTTCAAGATACGCACGGCCCGTGCCGTTGCCGTATCTTCATCAATATGGTCATAACTTAATAATATTTTCACCTCAAACGGATTTTTAACGTCTATCATATTTCTCTCCTTATCCTAATGTTTCTGACTGAGTAACGGCCGGAAAATGGCCTTTGATATGTTGTTTTAAGTTGTGTTCGTCCTTAAAAGAAATCCAAAAAGTTAAAATAAGTGCCGCAATAGTCACAAGAAGCGTCAAATGACGCACCCAAGACGGTACAACGCAAGTAATTTTTTGGTTTTTACCTTCCATTTCAAGCTGACGATTAACGCTGAGTTCATATAAAATGATGGTAAAAATCACAAACATTAAAGCCCAACGCGTCTGCCCAGAATCAGAGCCAATCATGGCCGCCATGGAATAAAACGCCGCAATTAAGCCGACAACGGTGTAAAAAATGCCCTGATGCGCATTGAGCTTTTCACGCCCGATAATCTTAATTGAAACAGCGGAATAGATGTAAGGCAATAGCGTTAAAATAACGGCAATTGACGCCACTTTCCCGAATTGCTCCGAAGCTGTCGGGCTCATTGTGCCTAAAACTTGTATTGTCATAATAACGGCAACAATAGCAAGTCCGGTTGCAGGAACACCTTTTTTCGTTTCACAGGCAAACATCCTTCCAAACAAACCGTCATTGGCGGCAGCTTGCGCCGTTTGTCCCACAAGAAGTGTCCAACCGCCGAGC
>Ga0265301_10006200_pt1 | contig 11523 bp, 4 predicted proteins | sample AusTroGonzalo_MG_2_FD_193488 | JGI IMG/M metagenome (GOLD analysis project Ga0265301, IMG submission 193488) | Bovine rumen microbial communities from tropical cattle in Woodstock, Queensland, Australia - Gonzalo_04 | ecosystem: Host-associated > Mammals > Digestive system > Stomach > Rumen ...
TCACTTCAAGCGAAGATCAAGATGTGGCAGTGCTCGCTGCAGACCTCCTGAGCACACAATACAAACTCGATGACTGGCAACGTCATCGTATAGTGGTCAAAACCGAAGACGACGTCCTAAAAAAGACCGTCCTCTCTTCCATCCTCCGTTTCAAAGACATGGTTATCGAAGACCGTCGTGCAGCCGTCGTCAAGGAACTCCAATCCTGCACCGACCCCGATGACCAGCTCATCCTCCTTCAAAAGAAGAAAAAACTCGACGACATCCGCCTAAAGATCAACCACGATCTCGGAATCGTTATCACAAAATAGTTTATGAGGTTCCTCGTATATATCCCATTTCATTAACCAGCTCTCTCCATTCAGGATTTAGCTTATTTATCAAATTTTCCTTCTTTTTTCGGTTCCATTTTTTTAATTCAGTTTCTCTGTCAATTGCATCATTTATATAATCAAATTCTTCGTAATAAATGCAATATTCACAATTGTATTTGTCTGTGAATGAGTTTTTAAACTGATGTGTTTTATGTTGATAAACTCTCTGTTCGAGATTACCGGTAACACCAATATACAGAACTTTTCTGTATTTATTTGTCATTATGTATATGTAGTATTTTTTTGATTTCATATATTTTAGTTTTTTTATGAGATTCCTCGCACTTCGTGCTCGGAATGACAATTTTGTTTATGAGAAGAACTTGTTTGGAGATGAGGCGGCGCGACGCGCCGCCTCATCTCTCTTCCATTTTTATTTTTTAATTTTTGTCATTCCGAGCGTAGCGAGGAACCTCATACAAATCTTTCTACGTTTCTAACTACTATTTTTAATCGCTCTTCAAACGCTTCTTTCGTTGCAAACCCCACATGAGGCATCAACATCGTGTTCGGTGCTCCTAATATCGGATTATCATTACTCAGTGGCGGCTCTCCGTCGTAAACATCCAATGCGGCTCCGGCAATAGTGCCGTTTTTCAACGCCTCGGCAAGGTCGTTGGTGTTCACCACCGGACCCCTTGCGGCATTGACAATAATAGCCGAAGACTTCATCATCTTGAAATCTTTACCAGTCAGGAAGTTACGAGTCTCGTTGTTCAAAGCAATATGCAATGCAACGATGTCTGATTCTTTCAGCAGTGTCTCCTTGTCAACAAACGTCACACCCTGCACCTGCTTCGGTGTGCGGTTCCAGGCTATCACTTTGCACCCGAATGCTTGTGCCAGTGCAGCAGTCCTCTGTCCAATGGCCCCCATTCCTATGATGCCTACGGTCTTCCCCGCAATCTCTCTTCCAGGCGCCATCGATGGTCCCTTGCAGCTGCGTGTGATCCTGTCATTCTCGATAACATGACGATACAGCCCTATCATCATGCATATCGTCTCTTCCGCCACAGCCTCGGTTGAATAGCCTGCAGCGTTCATCACAGTGATGCCACGACGCTTGCACTCGTCCATGTCGATATGGTCGAGACCCGTAAACGCTATCGAGAGCATCTTCAGGTTCGGACACGCATCCAAAAAGTCCTTGCGCAACGGCATGTTGCTCTCTACCACAACATCCGCTCCCGCAGCACGCTCAATGTTCATTTCAGGCTTGCGGTCTGGATATATCACAACCTCATGCCCTTGTTTCTTCAAATTGTCACAAGCCTTATCAATGGCTTCAACCGTCAGTCCTAACGGCTCCAAAAAGACTATCTTCATCGTTTTCAGTGTTTGTTTCAAACAACAAAGATAGTCTTTTTTTCAACACCGTCGAATATTTATTCATGGAGGAACCCCTCCGACCTGTACGAGATTATAACCATAACCGTGGATGAATCAAAATTTATGAGCATCGATCGTAAAACAAAATATATCCAAATGAAATGGAACGAGTGTCCCATAGCGGCAGGCCCCTCCCATGAATATTATTCCACCTCGTTTTTCTGCTCCTCTTCATTGCTCATCCTGTCGATAAGCATGAATTCGTCCATTAAAACCTCCGTAAAATAACGTTTGTTCTTGTCCCTGTCCTCATACTGTCTCGTCTGTAATTTGCCCTCTAAAGCCATTAAACGGCCCTTCTTGACTATTTTCTCCACCGTCTCAGCTGTCCTACCCCACGCCACAATGTTGTGCCACTCAGTCTCCGTAACAAGCTCGTTCTTGTCGTTGTAATGTTTCTCGTTCGTCGCTAATGTAAATCTTGCCGACTTTCTGTCACCAAACTTCTTAATCTCCGGATCCGCACCCGGCCGTCCAATCAAATGAACAGAATTCCTTAATGTTCCCATAGTAAAATCGTTTTAAGTTATTAATAATTAATTTGTATCGCAAATTTACAACCGACAAAAAAGATTAGTCGTACGAAAAACGACTAATCTTTCAACATACTATCTAAAACACTAATTATCAATATCTTACATTAGATTTTACCAATCTTCTAACCCCACTGAAATGTTAATAAAATTTAACAATTCATCTCAATCCATTGATTATCAATAATTTATCTTGCAAAAATCCCAAATATTCGTATCTTATTGATTATCAATAAAAAAGTAGAGACGTCATACGACGTCTCTACTAATGTCTAAAGTCTAACGACTAAAGTCTTATTTAACAACGTTGATTCTCTTAACGTTGCTGCCTGTCTCGGTTGTAACCTTGACCATGTAGACACCTGACTCGAGCTGACCCATGTTGAGGACCATGCTGTCGCCGCTGACTTCTTGATCAAGAACCATCTGACCCATAGCGTTGAACACTGTCACGTGCTTCATTGCTGTAGCATTGATGTAGAGATCACCACTTGTTGGGTTAGGATAGATTGAGTTGATAACCTCATCGTTCTCTGTAACACCAACGGTAATATCAGCTTCAGCCTCATCGCCGCATGACATTGCATAGTATGTAACGTCTTGCTCGCCACCGTAGATAACTCTGATTGTGTAATCATAGTGACCTGACTCTAAGCCTTCATCAACGTATGATGTTGTGTTAGCATCGAACATGCCGACAAACTCATCGTTACGATAGAGGACGACACCAAGGATACCCTCAACTGGTGTTGGAGGCACTGGACCTGCGTTGAGATCATAGATACCTACAACGTTAGGTGACTGCTGAACGTTAGCGAAGAAGCAAGTCTTGTTGTCGTATGTTCCGATGAAGCAACCACCTGCAATACCATTCGCTGAATCATATCCAGGAATATCGTTGCAGATATGGACTGGATCTGAAACCAATGTGTTAGTTGTGATGTTGTAGTCAATCACCTGAACTCTATTGGTTGATCCGTCTGGAGATGTCTGGCAGAACAGATAGAGGTGTTCAACACCGTCAGCATCCACATAGTATGATGAACCGTATGCACTTGTTGTTGCTGGACCGTTCTGGATCAAAGCACCTGTACGGCTGTACAGAGCCAATGTTGTCCAGTTACCTGACCAGAAGCCATCGCGTACTGGGTCATATGTCAAGTGACGTGATGTCAAACCTGAGCAGTTGATTGTGCTTACCAATGTACGTGTTGTGAAGTCCATGCAGAAGATCTGTGTACCACCTGATGAACCATAGAAGTACTGACCGTCTGTTGCGAGGTCGCGGATACCTGTTGCACCAGCGATGTCGAAGCCTTCAACAAATGTACCATCCATTGTGTACTGGTAGAATGTGTAACCACCTGTTGGAGTTGCCTGCCAGCTTGCTGTGTAGATGTAGTTGCCATCTGTTGCAACTGCCTGCTGACCTGCACTTGTACCTGTTAATGAACCTACGAGATCCCATGCATCGCGGTTGCCTCTTGCGATATGATCTGCAGAGACGTTACCAGCATTTGCACATGCGTATGTAGGAACTGAAATCTCAGTGACTTCACCCTTGTTAGATGTTGCTACGTAAGCCTTAATAATCCAGCTGTAACCTGACAAACCTGCTGCTGCAAGATCCATCCAGCTTGAACCGTCGAGAGAGACCCAACGTGCGTTAGGATCGCCTGCGTCGACGCATGCTGCTGCTGGATATGATGTGCTTGTCTCATTGTAGAAGATAATCCAGAGGTTCTTTGAAGGATCGATTGCGATTGGCTGTGCGAACTCGAACTCTGCCCACTGGTCTGCTGCACCTGCCACTGAAACTGGCATTGTACCGACTGGTGATGCAGGAGCTGTTGTACCATCGTTGTATATAGTAACATTACCTGAGAATGGATAGCCGCTCAATTCATATGTAGCTGCCTTTGTGACAACGTTGCCCTGGTATGAACCTGCTGGGAACATAACACCCCAGTAGAATGCACCACCTGCACCAACGCCTGTTGCAACCTCATCTGTACCATACTGATACCACTGACCTTCACCTGGTGTTGGAGGTGTTGGAGGTGTAGGACCATCAGGCAATGTCCATGTGAGTGTTACGTCAGCGTTGTTAGCTGTTGCATTGAATGATGTTGTACCGGCGAAGTTATCGCATGATGTGTATGTGAATGTGTAAGACATCCATTCACCCATACCTGATGCATAGAGAGGAGCGATAGAAGCAACGTGCTCTGAACCTTCTTCCATACCTTCAACTGGCAACTGTACGAATGGGAGGTATGTTTCACCAATGTATTCACCGTCGAGCATAACCTTGTAGCTCAATGCAGCGCGATCAGCTTTTGCACCTGTTGACAATGTAACGTCGTCAATCCAGATCTCATACATGTCGTAGTTGACATCGTGGAATCCGATGTAAACTGACTGACCTGCGTATGCACTCAAGTCGATGGTGTGCTGACGCCAGTTTTCATAACGTGTGTCGTTGTGACGTACGATTGCACCGTCGCTGCCTGTACCCTTAGCACCACCGTTCCAAATCTGTGTGAAGTCGGCTGCTGTTGGGTTATCAACTGTTGCAATGACCACTGAGAAGTTCTCTGGATAACTGTCGTTAGCGTTATCTGCAAAGAATGTCAATGTTGAACCGTTAACGATGTCATACTTCTGAGGAGTATACATGTAGCTGTCTGTGTTGAATGAACCAACATAGTCAACGAATGAGTAGCACATTGCGAAGCCTGTACCTGTGTGTGCAAGTTCTGTGTAGTCATAACCACCGAGGTTCTGGCTGCTGTGGATCCAATCACCACCGTCTGTGTTGACTGTGAGAACATTCCAACCATTCAAACCACCTTCGAAGCTTTCTTCGAATGAATCATCACCTGTAGGACCTGGAGTTGGACCAACTGATCCGCCTTCCCACATTGCCCAACCTGTAGGTGAAACATACAAACCTTCAACTGGAGCGATAATCTCGTTGAGAACGTATGTTAATTCGATTTCGTCTGTATCAGCTTCCAAAATATCAATGATTCCTGTATAACCTTCAAGTTCAACCTCAACAAGGTATTCACCCTTGCGGATTTCTTCTGTGATTACACCTGTCTCATCAACTGTGAATTCATATTCTAATTCAGCTGCCTCGAGTTCAACCACAGCACCAACTGGTGACTGACCGTTGTTCAAAGCAACATTAATTGTCAATGTAGCAATCATATCCTTGTCGATCACATTTGACCAGAGGATCTCTGACAAACCGTCGCCTGTTGGACCTGGTGTTGGAGGAACTGGAGCGCTGCTGCCGTTGATTGTAACATCGTCGATGAACAAGTAGTTCATGTCATCGCTGTTCCAGTGACGGAATGCAACATACTTAGTACCTTCTGGGAGGTCGATGTTCTTTATCATCCAATCGCTCATAGCGCGTGTACCGGCCTGAGTCATTGAGCTTCTTGTACCATTGCCACCCTTTGAACCAGCTGTCTCTTCAAACACTAATGTGAAGTTGCTTGTAGCTGTACCTGTTGATGAAGCATAGACGCCATAGTGATCTGGATATGCTGTATTTGTAGCAACATAGTACTGGATGCTTGTTGCACCTTCAACCATTGGAGAAATCATCCAGTTGTCCGGATACATTGTGTAGCTGTTCCATGACCATGAGCTTGCGCAGTTAGTGCCGCTGTGAGCGTCACCGATGCCGTATGCAGCTGGTGTAGCATTCTGCCATGTGTCACCGTCGCCATCAGCGTCAACTGTTGACCAGTTGGTGAGAGCGCCATCCTCGAAGTCGTCTGAGAAGAGGACGTCACGGTTAGGAACTGGAGCATAGCCTTCGTATGTAGCCTGGATACCCCACTGCCATTCACCGAATGGTAATGCTGGCCATTCTGTATCGAGATATTCATAAACATCACCTGCGATACCTTCAGCGAGGAGTGTTGGATTCTCAACTGACTCAGCGTCGATGTTGTTACGACGATAGAGGTTGTAGCTTACGAATTCACGGTTAGCACGTACACCACCCTTTGCAGAACCATCATACAATGTGATATCGTCAACGTTCAAAATGAACATGTCTGTGCAGTTGAAGTGACGGATAGCAACCCAGATGTCCTGACCAGCGTATGAGCTGAGGTCAACGCTGTAGTTGTACCAAGCACCCTGTCTTGTACCACGAACTTCTCTGTGTGATTCTTCAGCTGGAGCGTTCTTTGCTGTCATTGTCCATTCCTGGATAGTTGTGAAGTCGTTACCGCTTGTGTGACCAGTTGTTGAAACTGCAACACCGAAGTGTTCTGCTGCGTAGCTTGCATCCTGTGCGCATGCATAGAATGAGATAGAAGCACCGTCCTGTGCTGAAATCTGTGCAGGAGCTACGAGGAAGTTATCTGGTGTCAAAGCTTGCTGTGTCTGGTTAGCATATGAACCTGAAATCACATAAGCTTCTGATTCATTATGACCTGTACCTGAGAGGCTGACACCTGAGTTGTGGTAAATGCCAGGATTTGCACTTGAAACCCAACCGTTACCGTCGCCATCAGCGTCGATTGATGTCCAACCCATCATTGTATCATCATCAAAGTCGTAAACTGTTGCACCTGGTGTTGGTGGGACAGGTTCGTCTTTTCTGAACATTGTGATGTTATCAACATAGATACAGTCATCATTGCTGTTGACTGATGAATCCTTGGTGTATTCCCACTTGTATGTGTGGACACCGCCTTCTACTGCGAATTCTTTGTAGACGTAGTCTGCCTGGCCGCTCAATGCTGAACCTTTCTCAACGCCGTCAATGTAGAAGTGGAACTTATCGTAGTTAGCTTCTGAAGAAACTTTTACATAGAAGCCCATCTTTGCCTCTGCAAATGGAACCTCAACGGTTGCTTCAATGTATGAAGTTGCACTTGCCTGACCTTCGCAGGTTGACTTCATGCAGTATGTGCCTTCGTATGGGTTAGTTGTTGTGATAGCCCATGGATACTGTGCTGGCAATGTGAATTCTGCCTGTGAGAAGTCGCCTGTTTCGAAGTCAACGATCATCTCTGCTGGATCCCATGACCACTCAACCAAAACATCAGCTTCTTCTTCAGTTGCTGTGATCTGACCGAGAGGATAGTAGAATTCGTGTGTGATGATGTCTTCAACTTCTGTCAACTGATCGTATGCAACATAGATCGCAGTTGCTGCAGTCTCATAACCTTCTGTGAGAATACCGACAGCATAGAGACCAGCGAGGACTTCGCCTTCATAGAAACCAGTCTCGTCTGTTAAGAATTCATACTGCTGAATTGCACCGAATTCATCAATACCTACTACAACCATTGTAGCATTAGCAATTGGATGTAATGTGTCTGTGTCATAGACATAGCCATTGACTGAACCAAAGCCTGTCATATAAGCTGTATCAGGTGTTGACAAAGCTGATTCACCAGCGTCAAACACTGCTGAAACCTGGAATACATAACCATCCATGTTGTATGGAAGATCTTCAACTGCATATTCTGTAGTTGTAACGAGTGATTCGTTGATCTTCACACCATCCTGATAGACGTTGTAACCCTTGAATGAACGTTCTGGTGCTGTCCATGTGAGCATTGCTGCATCGCCTGGGTAAAGTGCTGGGTTTGTAACGATCACTTCATCAACAGCGTTGATAGGTGTTGTGAAAGCAATGATTTCACCCATTGTTGTACCGGCAGCGTTACGCTCGTTAACCTGCATGAAGTATGACTGGTTAGGCTCGAGGTCCAAAATGAATGCTGACTCAACGAGATAGTCTGTCCAGTCGATCAATGCTGTTTGTGGAGGATACTGTGTTCCTAACAAAACCTGCATCTCTTCTGTGTAGTTACCGAGGACCCACTCAGCGAGATATGGAGTGGTAATGTTTGTCATTCCATCGTATGGAGAAATGATGTATGCCTGCTCAGGAGCTGGAACTTCAGCTGTCATCATGTTAACATTGAAGTTATCTGTTGTTGAAGCAGCGACTACATAGTATGTACCTGCTGGGACATACATATCTTCAATATTGTTGCCAACAACATCACGGCTGTTGTTATTAGCAATCTGTGCTTTAGCAACGTCCATCACGTTACCTTCTGCCTCAGCGACTTCGCTGACAACGCCATTACCTTTCTTAACTTCCATCTTGGCGAGATCCATTGTAGCTGTACGGCCTGTAGGAAGCTCGAGCATATGGCAGTAAATCACAGGAGTGTAATTTGTGTTACTAGTCCATTGTGGTGTTGTTGCGTTAGGATTGCATGTCCAAATCTTACCATTGGCTGTATTAACTGGATATCTGCCGCAGTATGCTGCGTATGGACTGTCTGAATAGAAGATAACCCAAATGTCAGCGTTGCCAGTGATATAAGCAGGGATACTAAGGTTGATATCGAAGAAATAAAGTGCCGTTGGGTTTTCAATGGTACCCATGCCAATCAAATTACCTTCGAATGGATCTGCACCGCCTTCGATGATAAAGCAGTGGTATGGATAAGCCTCACGTGCTGCTGCCTCAACTGTTGTGATTGTAAGACCTGCAAGATTTTCAGCTGCGATCACATCAGTTGAAATCTTATAACCGAAGTAAAAGCCGCCACCTGCTGAGGTACCGTACCATGTGTTGCTGCCAGTGTAAGCGTAGTTGAACCACAAGCTTGTTGGGCCTGGGTTAACTGTTGGGCCTGTGTATTCGTAGTTGTTGAATGACATAGGACCACCTTCGCCTTCGAAGTCTTCTGTGTAGATAGCAACTGAAGCATCTTCACCATCTGTACCTGCGCTGAAGAGGACATCATTGTCGAATGTCACTTTGTAAACAGCGTCAGCACCTTCTGTCTCTGTTGGGAGCTCATAGTTCTTATAGATACCATCAGGAGCTGTGCCAGCGTATGGGAATTCTGTAACTTCAATAGCATTCTCATAAACATCACCGTCAACTGGGTCGTAGGCAATAGCTGTCATAGGAATCATTGCAGCTTCTCTGCTATCGCTATAGAGGACAACGAGGTTGCCTTCCTGTAAACCAGATTCACCTGTTGTTGTTGTAACTTCAACTTCAGCTGTAGTAAACTTGTTCAATGTGAAAGGAACTTCAGCGTTAACTGAGTAGAAACCGTTCTGAGCACCAACTGCTGAAACTTCAACTGATTCAGGCATGTTGTAACCAAGTGTCACAACGTATGGAGCCATCCATGCGCCATTAGGACGATAACCTAAGTCAATCGGATCAGGTAAATATGTAATCTCTGGGTCTGTCGGTCCACCACCAGTCATGATGCTGAGTCTGATAACGTTCTTCTTTGCAAGAAGAGTACCAGTAACACCAACATTTGATGGGTCATAAACAGTACCGTCACGATAAGCGTAGAGCGCTTGGTTGCCAGCAGCATCCATAACAACACCGCCCAAACCGCTGCTCCATGAACCTGTAACATCCTGGAAGCAAATCGCCAGGTTGTTAGTACCTGAGTACACGAAAGGATTGTCGAGAGGAAGTGCAACCTCAATAGGGGTAGAATTTTCATTTGGCATGGTGAATGATACGACCATGTCAGCTGCTGTAAAGCTCTCCCAAGCGGTGTTACTTGCGAATGCAGTCGCCTCAACTTCCTTCATGTAAACATTGATGTTACGAGCGTATGAAGAAGAATTCTTCAGCCACATGGTGAGGGTGTTGATTGTACCGGCCACACCGATTTCGTCAGCAGTGTAAATCTGCTGTGAAATAGCATAGTCATACAAAGTGTATCCTGGAAGATATGAATTGGTTGTTGTTGAAGTAGGATCACCAATTGTAACTTCAACGAGTTCACCAGGAGTAGGTTCTTCTAATGTCACTGTGATGTCATCAACGAACAGATAGAACTGGTCGTTTGATGTGCAAGCGATAGAAACATATTTTACACCAGCTGGCAAGTCATAGCTGACTTCGTCGTATCCTGTTGAGTAAATAGTTGTGCAAGTCACTTCGTCATACCAAGTGAATTCGCTTGGGTCATTTGTGGTAAATGAATAACCGACTTTGTATGTCTCAGGATAGCTGCCACTATACCTTGCGGCATAGAAAGTGATATTACCTCCACCGTTTTCTTCAAACTCAGGTGAAATGAGGTACTGAGGATAATTAGTTGTGTAATAGAATCTGAACACTTTTGAACCACTGTGAGCCGTATAAGCGCTACTCACACCTGATGAGGAATGGCAATGGTTCAATGTCCAGTCGCCCAAGCCATCTTCGAAACCTTGTTCGATTACCTGGTCGGCGCGATTTTGCTGGACGTTAGCTCTCGTCACGCCTGTGAAAGCGAACAAGAACATCGTTAAAAATAGAAAAACTTTTTTCATATTAGAAAAATTTAGTTAATAATTATGTTAATTTCTCAATTTTTCATTTTAACTCCAATAAGGAGCGTCACTTTTTAGGGTGACGTTCCTTATTATTAATAGGTGTCTATTACTTGACAACTGTCACGCGTTTGACGCTTGAACCGTTTTCAGTAAAGATATTGACCATGTAAACGCCAGCTTCGAACTTAGCCATGTCGATCACAGCTTCGTTGCCGCTAACATTCTGTTCGTAGACAACCTGACCCATTGTGTTGACAATGCTGATGCGTGTCATGTTCATAGCGTTGATGTAGAGGTCACCGCTTGTTGGGTTAGGATAGATTGAATTCACAACTTCGTTCTCGATCACACCGAGGGAAACCTGATAATCGATTGACATTGGGCATGATACGCCGTAGTTAGCGTCGACAAAGTACACAGTGTATGTGTGGACTTCTGTGTCAGGAGCTTCGAGTGTGAATGTCTCGCTTGCTGTTGCACCAACGAGTTCGCCATCGAGTTCGATGTTGTACTTGTTAGGAACGATGCTGCCCGGTACTGGAGCAGGACCACCAGCTTCTGTGTAGATACGGAGGTTCCAGTTACCAACGATCTGACCGCTTGTTGCTGCTGAGATAGTGTTGTACCATGTTGAGCCGTCTGTTGAGATGCATGATGCGTTAGCTGCGCCACCTGCCGATTCATCGATAGCTGCGACATACTGACCATTGTTGTTATGCATCACTAACCAGAGGTTCTGAGCGTTGTCAATTGTGACAGCCTCATCAAGTTCGATCTCGATGTACTGTGATGTACCGCTCACGCTGTAAGCCTGAGTGTAGAGCAATGTACCAGGAGCTGCATCACCACCATTGTAGATCATGAAGCTA
>Ga0265301_10006201_pt1 | contig 11521 bp, 26 predicted proteins | sample AusTroGonzalo_MG_2_FD_193488 | JGI IMG/M metagenome (GOLD analysis project Ga0265301, IMG submission 193488) | Bovine rumen microbial communities from tropical cattle in Woodstock, Queensland, Australia - Gonzalo_04 | ecosystem: Host-associated > Mammals > Digestive system > Stomach > Rumen ...
GGTGAACCGTGCGGTCTAGGAAGATGAATAGGCAGGCGGTTATAGCCCTTCTCCAGCGGGAGCGTGGCACGGTCTACGGGCGCTATTCCGGGGACGAGGCGGCTGAAGTGTCCGCGATGTACGACTACGTAATCGCCGTGATGGACAGGGCGATGCTGCAGAACCGCACCGGTAAGCTGGTGCGCATGGCCGACGGCACTCGCAAGTGGTTCCCGAACAAGGAGGCGCGGAGGATGCTGAAGCGCCCCCGAGAGGAGCGGTACACCGAGGCCGGATCCGTGTGGGGGCTGGAAAAATGCAGGAAAAACGGGTGCCGGTACGGGGACTGCAAGGCGTACTGCGAGAAGCACACGGAGTGCATACATTGCGAGGATGCGTGGCTGTTCGGGGCAATGCCGGACAAGGACTGGTTTGAGGTAACGAAATGAATAAGATTACTTTAGAGCATATCAAGAACAGAAATCAGTACTTCATTCCCAAGGAAGTACTCCTGGAATTCCTGAAGCGCCCCGTGGAAGAGCGCATAGTCACATTAAGACACCCAAATTCTACTGATACGAGTCTGTTTGGTTCCCGTGAAGACCTTATGCAACGAGCGGGCGTGGGAACTCTTGATAGCATTTCTGATGTGGGTGGGGAGTTAGTCGCTGAGATTACTATCGACCCGTTGTTACCTTCCGGGGATATATTGAAAAAACTGCTTCAGGGTGATGTAAAGATGGGTTTCTCTTTTAGTGGTGTTGGGGATGTATCTTCGGAGGACCCTGATCAGATAGAGTTTGTGGATATAACGCATGTGGCTATTCTGCCTGAACCCGAGAATTTAAGAGGCTAAAATGAAAGGATTTTATATCTATCCCGATCCGATGTTTGATAAGGCTTGGAAACGTTTCTTGCGGAAACATAAGGAGCTTAGATGACGAATTTTGAGAAGTGGCAAACGACCGCTCCCGATAAGTACCGGGTAGAGAAGCCCGAGGACCTCATCGTGGACCGGGGCGACGTGGACGAGCAGGAGGAGTTCCGTTACTCGGCTCGGATAGACTGCTCCGAGTGTCCCTGTAGCGATAGGTGCCACAGTGAGCACGACATGTGGCGCGGGTGTGCGGAGATATTCTTGGAATGGGCGAAGGAGGAGGCATGAGCAAGGAACTTACATCATTTAGGATAATCCAGGGCGATACCGGTGGATATGGTGCGCCCAGCTACAAGTGTGACCCCGACGGCAATCGGCTGGAAGAGTGGGACGATGTCTGCGAAGTATATGAAGCGTGGGCGGTGGATGCCGTACTCGCAAAGAAAGATATAGAGATTCGCCGACTCAAGAGGGCATTGTACATTGTTCTTGCACGGTCATTTTGCTGCATGCGAGAACTTTCCGCACGCAATGCGTTATATGAGGAGGAATGCAAGTGGGATAACTTCAAAGAAAAATGTTTATCTATGGCAGAATGTTTTAAGGAGGATATGTAATATGTTGTATAGTAGTGAGCTACCTAAGAGCAAATATGGGTTGCCGGAATTCAGATTTGAAATCGGATCAATGGACGACTATAGCGAGACTGTTGCTATTGTAGGACAAGAATATTCTGACGTTGATTCTCGGGATGTCTTTCATAGCCAGGAAGATGTTGAGGCATATATTGCCGAGACGGAAGAACAGCACAAGCATGAGGTGAGCTTACTGCTTTTGCAACTTGCCGAGAAGGACAAGGAAATCGAAAAGTGGAAAGCGGCTAGAGATGAGTGCGAGCGACAGTTCCAGGAAAAGGTGGAAGAAATCTCGGGGCTCATTTCCGAAGTGAATGACTTCAAGGTAAAGTACCGGGACTGCAAGCGTGAGCTGGACCTGCTCAAGGACACGCAGGCGTTCTACCGAGGCAAGGAATGAGCTATAGGCCGAACTATAAGGGCGGTCACCGCCATAATCACGTGAGGAACGCCCGATTCCGTGGCAACGTATGCTCCTATTGCGATGGAATCATTGCCAGGGGCTTCGGGGTTCGCCGCTACGACGGGGTACTCTTCTATTCGGGCTGTATTTTGAAGGATAATCAAGATTTTATTAATGAGAAGAAATATTTGTTGGCATTGAATCGATAGGAGACACGGACATGGAACTAAATCAAGTGCTGGACCTGCAACTCACGCAGGAAGAGGTGGGTATGATGTCGGAACTGCTCCGCTCCGACAATGCTCCCAAGATTCTTTTTCTTATGATGCGCACATTCGCTTCCCGAACGGACGAGAACGTGAAGTTCCTCATGAAGACCATCACTGAACTCGCCAACACGACCATAGACCGCGCAAACACCGCAGTTCTCAAGAAGCAGAAGGTCATCGAGACTATGGAGGTCATCATGCCGCCGGGATTGCAGAGATACCCGTATGGAAATGTCGGTGTCCTAACATACATCCTTGCCCAGTGCAACTTCAAGGAACTCTACGACCCGGAACACCCCTACCTTGCGCTCGCAAGCCGTTATATGCATGGTAGTCCCGCGGGACGCATGATGGTACCGCAGTTCAAGGAACTTCTCGACCGAGGTGAAGATCTATGGAAGGACAGCGCATGGCTCCTACTCGACCAACTAGGGTACGGGGACGAGTGCCGCGACCTGGTGCGGTGGTGCCTAGATAACCGCGAGAAATGGGACGACATCGCCGATTTTCAACCCGCGGTCTTCGTAACCGAAAAGTCCCGGCGCGGCAGGAAGCCCAAGGATAGATGAATTATGCACTGCAAATATTGCGAACCCTACAAGGAAGAGTGGATCAAGGGCACGAACGGAGATGCTGTCGTCACGAAGGACTCCGAACTCGTGGTCTTCCCGGACACGGACTTCGAGGTTGCCGCCATCCACATCCCTATCCGCTACTGCCCCTTCTGCGGCAGGCCCATGAAATAATTTATTACTTGAACCTATAGGTGAATAATGATTAAAGTTCAGCCTAAAAACATTACTTTTGACGGGAGCCATTTCAGTTTAGCCTGCGAGACGCAGGAGGAGATGGACTGGCTCAAGGACAACCAGGATGATGTCCTGGACAGGTTCGTGCAGGGGAACTTCAAGAACATCGGACACTTGAATGTCCAAACCTATAAGGACTATCAAGCCTTCGGGAAAGGGACCTTGCAGGAAAACCTTGAAGATTACGAAGGACATGCCTGCCGTGATTTTGGAAACCTTGAAAGAATAAATGCAGGGTTTATTCGTCAAGCAGCCATGCAGAATATGGCATACACTCCACTGACCTGTGCCAATTTGGAACGGCTCGTCAATGATATGTTTTTGAGCAGTCGTCGTGAAGAACCTACTGTAAAGGTGTGCGAATATCTTGACAGCCTTGGTTGCACCGTCGTTATGGATAAACACGCAGGGTCGAATGGAACATACATTAGCGTGTATTACAATGGGACTAGGTTCGGGCGTATGTCTATGGAGGGCGTTTATCTGTATCTGCTGAAACCTACGCCCACGATGGAGTTCTTTAAGTTTAGCCCCACGCTCTTGAACGACAGCAAGTTCAAGACTACCGTGAACGACTGTATTGCCGCCCTCAGCCTAAAATAAATATTACTTATTTCTTACAATATTACCCACATACGGAAAATTAGTTATATTATAACCACACAAATCAACAGGATAGCAACACTATGAAAAAACATAACACTTTCAGCGCCCCGATGCTCATTATCCGGGGCAACGAACTCCATGTCGCCCACGTGCGCATCCCCGCAAGGAGGGCCTAGCCATGGTTATCAAGTACATTACCGAGCCCCTTCCGCAGTACGTCACCCGCACCAAGACCAAGGATATGAAGTATGCCCGCACCACGTACCAGTGCCCGCTCTGCAAGGTCCCCTTCAGCGTTCGCGAGTTCGCAAAGCATGTGGACACTACGCACGGCGCCCGCAAGGACGAGTGCTACGCCATGCTCTTCGGGGTCCCGTACCCGGCACGCTGCACCTGCGGCAAGGAACTGCACTACAGCGAGGCCAACCGCGGCTACCCCAAGACCTGCGGCAACTGCGCCACGGGCACCACGTCCAAGCTGAACTACAAGAACGCAGAGGATGCCCACAAGCACATCGCACAGCTCGAGGCCATGCTTGCTCAGGCCAAGGAGGAGGAGAAGCGCCTCAAGCAGGAGGCCGAGCTCTCCCGCATCCCGCTCGCCGATCTCCCGTACCCTACGAAGAAGGATACCCGTTTCCTCAAGCGCCTCGCCATGTCCATCCGCACGTATGCGGTAAACTGCGAGAAGGAGAAACTGCAGGAACTCGCCAACGTCATCAACGCCAAGGTGTCTTCCCTATGATCTACGACATGCTCCCGTACGAAACCGTCAAGCGCGTCTGGGAAACCTTCCAGGCGCACTCGGCGTGCATCAACAAGAAGTACGAAACGTTCAAGGGAAAGGATACTTATTGGTATTCCGATCGCGATCGTTTCGTGGGTCGCTTTTTCCGTAAGCACGTTGGTAAGTGCATTGCCTTCATCGACAAGCTCGTCCGGGGGTACAAGTCTGAATACGATGGCCACGCATTTTATTCCTCGTGTAGTCCACACTCTGTATATGGTGACGAATATCATAGGGGATGGATTTCTCAGGGAGAGCCCCTATTCATGTCGCAGAAGCGGTATCTGCGCATCACGGGGTTTCAAGCTGTGAACGAGCTGTATGGTCTAGGGTATATCGAGATGTCGTGCCTCGATGAGAGGGGCGGCGATTTAAAGGTCCGCCTTGACCATAACAACTTGTTGCGTATCCAGTTCAAGGAGATATCCGAGGCCGAGTATAGCGGCGTGATGAGGCTGTTCGAAGATGACCGCGAGGACAGGCCGTACAAGGTCAAGCGTTACTTCGTAAACAAGGAAGTCAAGGTACGTAAGGTTAAGGGTAAGAAGGTAGAAAAAGTCAAGGAACACGTGGTTACCGAGGAGGTTGAGGTCATGGCCAGGGACATTGATGCCGCGGCGAAGATGCTCCCCAATACAATCAGCGTAGAGAGGATATGATGGCGAGGGAACGTACATTCAAGAGCGTTAAGGAACTGCTCAAGGGAATCGGGATATCCAAGGATACCGCCAAGTCCGTCGAGGATAACATCAAGAAGAACACGATAGCGCAGGAACTTATCGCCCGCCGTACGCTGGCGAACCTCACGCAGAAGGAACTGGCGGATAAGATGGGCGTGTCCGAGAAGGCCGTGGCCCGGATCGAGGAAACCCCCAACGAGAAGCAGACGATGGGCGACATCAAGGCCTACGCCAACGCCCTCGGCTATAGCGTATTCCTGCACTTCAAGGAAAAGTAGCCCTCATGCTATATCCTATTGGAGGCATTTTATGACGTTGCAGGAAAAGGTAAAGGAGTCCTACGAGGCCCGCAAGGCGGACACCCCGAAGGAACAGATCATCGGGCGCGTGCACTCCGACGTGCACATCTATATGGACGAGCACCCGGACGAGGCCAGGGAGTGGTTCAGCAAATGAAACTGCTGCAGGCGAAAGACCTCACGAAAGACCAGAAGAAGGCTCTCACGGCGGTGCGCAAGTTCCTGAAGGGGCCTGACCGCTGTATGTGCCTTTCGGGTGCCGCGGGGACGGGGAAGAGCAGCCTGATGAACGTCCTGCTCCACGAACTCGACAGGAAGAAGGTCAAGACTATCTGCTGCGCCCCCACCAACAAGGCCGTGGGGGTGCTCGCCAAGCATACGGGCAGGAACTACACGCAGACCATCTACTCGCTCCTCGGCCTCGTGCTGGAGGAGCAGGGGGACGAACCCCCGAAGATCCGGCAGAAGGGCTCGCCCAAGATAGGCGGGTACCGCCTCGTCGTAGTGGACGAGGCCTCGATGGTGTCCCGCGAACTCATGGCCTACATCAAGGACGAACTATCGGACAGCCCGAAGACCCGAGTGCTGTTCGTCGGCGACTCCTGCCAGCTTCCCCCCGTGGACGACACGAGGCAGGGATACGAGGACTCCGTCGCCTTCGACTTTCCGCTACGTGCGAACCTGGACAAGGTGGTGCGCGTATCCGACGTGAACCCGATACTGGAGGTGGTAACCGCCATCCGCCAGGATATGCGCTCGCGGTACGACCTGTTCCGGCACGAGACGAAACTGAACGGGGACGCGGGCATAACGTTCACGTCCAGTTCGGACGAGTTCCTCTCCATGATGCTGGACAAGTTCAACACCAGGGAGTACAGGGCGGACCCGGACTACGCTATCGCACTCGCCTACACGAACCGCAGGGTGGACGCCCTGAACGCGTATATCCGTGGCGCCATCTACGGGAAGGATGCCCCCGGCTACCTCCCCGGCGAGATCGTCCGCGTTAAGGACACGTACAAGAAGACGAAGGGCGAGCAGACCGTCATCATCTGCTCCATGGAGGACCGCCTCCGCATAGACGGGTGCCAGCCCTGCGAGATAGACGGCATCCCCTGCTACAATCTGTACATGTACCCCGTGGACGGGGGCGAGCCCATACGGGCGTCCGCCGTAGCCCCGACAAGGGACGGGCAGATGCGGTACAGAGCAAAGAGGGACGCGCTAGCCCGAGCGGCGAAGGATAACATCGCAGGCGGGATGGGTCGCGGACAGGCGTGGAGCCCCTACTTCCGCTTCAAGGAGAAGTTCATCTCCCTGGGTTACGTCTACGCCCTCACGGTGCACAAGTCGCAGGGCAGCACGATACGGAACGTGTTCGTGGACGAGACGGACATCGACTGGGTGGAAGACGACCTCATGCGCAACCGCCTCAAGTACACCGCCTTTACGAGGGCGTCGGAACGGCTGACCGTTCTCAGCCACCCGGACTAGAGGTTGCTATATTTGAACTGAACCTAATGCTATCCTCATTAGGATTGTGTGGTGGGAGTCCCTAACGTCAACCTGGGGGCTCCCATTTTCTATAAGGAGGTACACATGTATATCAACTGGAACAGCACTAAGAATCCGCCCGAGAAGGACGGCGAATACGTAGTCAGCATCAAGGGCCGTATATCGGTGGTGCACTACCACGGAGGCACGGGATTCTACGTCCGCGACGTGCAGGACAAGGTGGTGCCGCTCTCGGTGGACTTTTGGATGCCGATGCCGAAAAAATAAGAAATAAATAAGTTGCGGATGAAACTTACACGATGTATATTTGTTGGAAACTATAAGGATTAGCCCCAATGAGAATTTTGCTCACCGCCGACCTGCACTTACGCGGGGACGCCCCCGCCTGCCGCAAGGATCCCGATTTATGGATGGAGGAGCAGGCCCAGTCCGTCCGCCAGCTCTACCCTATCGCCTCCCGCTGCGACGAGGTGTGGATCGTGGGCGACCTGTTCCACCGCCCGTACACGTCCACGGAGGCCACCGTGCAGGCGCTGTCCCTCCTGAGCGCCTTCCCCGTACCCGTGCGCATACTGGCGGGCAACCACGACCTCAAGCAGCACGCCATCGGCAACCTCGACAAGTCCACGATAGGCACGGTCTTCTCCCTTATGAACGTGTCCGAACTGCGCAGTTTCTCCGACGGAGACCTGCGGGTCGAGGCCTTTCCCTTCGGGACGGAACCTAGTTCTATCCCATCCTGCGACGTATGGCTTACGCACCAGCTCACGTTTCCCGACGAGGCGTCCCGCCCGATGCCGGATCTCGGTGTACTCGCGGAAGACCTGCTGAAGGCGTCCGATGCCAAAGTGGTGATAACCGGAGATTTTCATCACGGATACGTGTACGAGAAGGACGGGCGCAAGGTAGTTACCTGCGGGTGCCTGAACATACAGGCCAGCGACATGGAGGACTACGTACCCCGCTGCTACATCTTGGACACCGCCACGTTCGACGTGATGGAGGTGCCGCTAGACAAGTTCGGGGAGGTAAGGCCGGATCCGAAGCGCGAGTCCCGGCAGGAGCTGGAAACGTACCTGGAGGGGCTGACCGACTTCGAGGTTCCCCACCTGGACTTCCTCGCCAACGTGGAGGCGGCGAAGGAGGGGGCGGAGAGGGAGGTGCGCCTCGCCGTGGACGACGTGCTGGAGTCCTACGTCCCCGAAAGATAAATCTTATTTGTTTCTTACAAGAACGCTTTTCCGTGGGAGAATGGTTATATTTAGAGGCATACAGCAAAGAGGACAGCAACTATGACGGTAAGCCAACTTATAGATAGATTGAATGCATCCTGGAACATGGATGCGGAAGTTATTATCAATACTCCTCAAGGAGAGTTCAAGATACAGGACGTGGTGACACAGTACGACGACCAGGTGTACATCGACATCGTGGAGGATCGGGTATGACCCTTTCCAGTATCGTGATAGCCGTGTTATCATTTGTAGCCATCGTGGCCGATCGCGTATTCGTACGTCGCTGGTGGGGTGGCAAGGTACGGGAACTGGAGCGGAAGGTCGCCCGCAGGGATGAGCAGATCCATCACCTGCAAGGACTTTAAACGTTAAAGGAATAGCATTATGGAATTTGAAGAAATCAAGAACCGCATCGACCGCCTCAAGGCGGAGAAGGCACGCGCCGAAGGGCAGAAACAGGCCATCGAGGAGGCGTGGAAGCGCGACTACAACGTGTCCACGCTGGAGGAGGCCGAGGCTCTCGTGTCCTCCCTCGAGAAGGACCTTGAGAAGGCCAAGACGGCGCAGGAGAAGTACCTCGCCGAGGCCGACGCCCTGCTCACGGAGGCCGGGGTCTAATGACTATAACGGAGTTGCAGAAGAAGGTGGCCGCGGGACGAGCCCGCCTCGACCTCGCCGAGCGCAACCTCGCGGACGGGCGTTCCTCTTTGGAGCGTCTGGAGAGTACCCTCGACAGCAGGAAGAAGGCACTTGCCCTCCTGCAGGACGTGGCCTCCAAGACGCAGGCCCAGCTCAAGGACGCCGTGGAACGCACCGTGCAGGGCTGCATAGACCTCCTGTTCCCAGGATATGAGTTCCGCGTCAACTTCGTCCCAAAGAGAGGCAAGGTGGATACGGAGTTCCGCATCTGCAGGGACAAGGTGGAACTGGACCCGCTCGCCTCCTCGGGTGGCGGCGTGGTAGACGCGGTGTCCTTCTCGCTCCGTGCGGGATGCCTGCGGCTTGCTGGTCGCCGTCCTATATTGCTACTGGACGAGCCGTTCAAGCACGTGCGTGGCGAGCCGAGGAAGGAACTGGGTCGCGTGCTCACTACACTTGTGGAGAGGATGGGCGTGCAGGTGCTTATGGTGAGTGACGTGGCGGGAACGGACATCGACGCAGAAAAGGAATATTCATTCTAGAGGTACGTTATGACACAACATTGTTATTATATCACGGCATCCTATTTCCTCGACAAGCAGGCTTCCGATGTAGGGCACCGCACCCAGCGCAACTTCAAGGTCTTTAGCGATAAGAAGGGAGAAGCGCTCGCTGGCGAACTGGAAGATTCCGTCCGGGATATACTCTATTCCAACATCAAGGGTGTAGATATGTTCAACCTCTCTATCGACAATATCTTCGATTGCGGTGAGGTGGATGATGGTTGAGAAGGTTGAATACCGCGTATCGTGGATGAGTTCTGACCTGAACAAGGCGGTGTTCCAGAAGTTCGTATCAAAAGAGAACGCTTACGACTTCGCCCGTTCGCTGAAGTCGGACGAAAACAACACCGCCATTATCGTCACGAAGGCGACGCAGACGGTGGAACTGGTACCCGAGACCACGTGGGGCAAGGATGAGAGAGAGTAACTCCAATATCTCGTGCGGGTGCCTGCCGCTCCTGTTCGGGGCCGTGGCGGGATTCTGCATGTCGTGGTACTTTAACCATAGTATCGCATGGGGAATCTTCCACGCGATCTGCGGTTGGTTCTACTGCGCCTACAAGACAGTGTGGTATTTTATTACTAGCGTGTGAGAGATTATGAAGACTGAAATCGAATATACAACTACGATGGAGTTCGCCTTCAAGGTGAGGGCGAGCAGCGAGAACGTGTCCGAGGAGGAACTCCGCAACCTGGTACGCGCCGAGGTCTCCCGTGCCATCGCCAACGCCGTGATGGATATCGACGTGAAGGCCGGGGTGGCTGACAAGGCCAAGGACGAGTTCTACACCTACTCATTCAAGGCGGAAGCCTTCGGGATGTAGCATGTTCTTCTCTCGGAGCATATACGGCAAGGGCAGGATACGTGACTACGTGGGCGAGCGGCTCCCGCTGATAGCGGAATCGTGGTGCCTCGTGTACATCGCGGGCAGGCACGTGTCCCACCGCAGGAAGTACACGAACTATTTGAACGAGCTCTGCTACATCCTCAATATGTGTGCAGTAAGGATGGCGCTGTCCCCGCTCAAGGAGAAGGCCATTGCACGCCTCGTGTACTCGCTCTTCACGGACTGCACAGAGATGAACGACGCACGGGTGGTAGAGGCCGTGATCCGGTACAGGAAGGGGAAGGAACGCATGGGGGACGAGTTTATCAGGGAGGCCGTCGAGGGATGGCTAGATGTGGGGGCAGGGGAAATCATGTCCGTGCTCTCGCAGGAAACTACCATAGAGGCCTATGCGGCCTCGAAGGACATAAGATGATAATAACGAAGAAGGAAGCGAAGCAGGTACGCTACGTGGCGAAGGCCAACGGCAAGGCGGAGTACACCGGGGACGGGAAGACCAAGCACCGCATATTCTATGCTACCGGGGTTGAATTCGACGAGACGGCGGTGGACAAGGACCGCATAGAGATTAGCAACATCGTGAAGCATGGCGTTCCCTTCGAGGGTACGCTTTCGGAGTTCTGGGACTGGATATCCGGCGAGTTCGATACGGGGCACGGGGACATCGTGGATGCCGTAAAGATGGCTGTGGAGCACCAGACAAATGTTACGGAGCCCGAGAAGGTAACCATTTTAGTCCCCAACGAGTCGCACCCGGTAGAGGTGAATCCCGTACCGGTAGATGAGGATCCGCTTGACAACCTCGAGGAGACCTCGGTGGACGACATCCTCTCCAGCCTCAACAGGGAATCCGCAGACGTGTCTTCCGAAGGTACAGACGCGGATTTCTCCGTGGAAGTTGTTCCCCCAGTGGACGAGCCCGTGGAGGTCCCCCCGAAGGTGGCCACGTCCGAGCCCGCGAAGGATATGTCCGTGGAGGCCGAACTCGTGGGTGAGCCCCGCAACTTCATCCCGAAGGACGCCACCCTGCAGGACGCCGAGGTGGTAGGGGAGCCCAAGAAGGAACTCACGCAGCCCGAACTCCACGCCCTGCGTACCGAACTTGCCGTCCGCAAGCTCGCCCGCTCGTACGGGGAATCTGATGGGGCTACGCTCCAGGACATCGTGCTGAAGCACCCCGACGCGATGGATCGCCTCAACGGCATCTTCAGCAGTGACGGGATAACACCCTACACTATGACCGAGGAATCCATAAGGAGCGCATATGAGATATAAGAAACTCACCCCTCCCGCAGAAGACTACCCTCGGTTTGGCAAGACACCACTGGTTGTGGCGGATATTCTCGCCCGCTTTTACGGGTGGGAGAAACCCGTAAT
>Ga0265301_10006207_pt1 | contig 11511 bp, 16 predicted proteins | sample AusTroGonzalo_MG_2_FD_193488 | JGI IMG/M metagenome (GOLD analysis project Ga0265301, IMG submission 193488) | Bovine rumen microbial communities from tropical cattle in Woodstock, Queensland, Australia - Gonzalo_04 | ecosystem: Host-associated > Mammals > Digestive system > Stomach > Rumen ...
AAAATGAGGACCAGGCTGCGAATGCGTCAGGAACGGAGGATGATCCGGACGAAATGGCGGAAGCGATCCGTCCGACAGCTGTGCTGGTGATCGAGGCCGGAGGCAGAATCTTTTACGCCGATCTGGAAGACAATTCTTCGGCGGAAGCCTTCAGGGATAAACTCAATTCAGAAGCGCTGGAAGTGGACCTGCACGATTACGGCAGTTTTGAAAAGGTCGGTCCGCTCCCCTTCGAGCTTCCGACAAATGACGAACAGATCACGACAGAGCCTGGGGATGTGATCCTCTATCAGGGCGATCAGATAACGATCTACTATGATGTGAACACATGGAGCTTTACCAGGCTGGCGAAGATCGAAGACGTTACAAAAGAGGAACTGTTGGAAGCCTTCGGTGACGGCGATGTGACCGTAAGCTTTCACTTGGAATGGAGCGAATGATATGGATCTGAAAGAACTGCTGCAGTATTTTAACGAGAGCGAAACAATAGGGGAAGACCCGGAAGCCATAGAATTGATGCGCTTCTATTGTCGTGAAGCTCAGAAGATCACGATGGAGATCAACACGAAGTATCATGAACCGGAAGAGCTTCATGAACTGTTTGAAAAACTGACCGGCAAGCCTGTCGGAGAACATTTCGGGATCTTCCCGCCGTTTTATACGGATTTCGGGAAGAACATCACGATCGGGAAGAAAGTGTTCATCAATGCCGGATGCAAGTTTCAGGACCAGGGTGGCATCATCATCGGCGACGGTGCGCTGATCGGACACGGCGTCGTGCTGGCGACGCTCAATCATGATCTGAATCCGGCAAAACGCCAGCAGTTGCACCCCGGAAAGATCGTGATCGGAAAAGGTGTGTGGATCGGAGCTAACGCAACAGTCACAGCCGGTGTCACGATCGGAGATAACGCGGTGGTTGCGGCCGGCGCCGTGGTCACGAAAGACGTTCCGGCAGATACGATCGTGGGCGGCATACCTGCCAGGATATTGAAACGGATCGACGAATAACAGAACAGGCAAAAGAAGCGAGCTGTATCTCGGCGGCCAGTGGCTGGTCGACGCGAGAGAGACCTGAACAGTTACCTGTTTCGAATCAAATTGCCCCGTACGGCATTGAAAACGGGGCGATATTTTTTTTGTTCGGCCGCAAGACAAGTCAGCCAATACGTAGCATATGCATCAGCATCGCTGATGGGAACGGAGACCCTGCCGGGGTAATCGCTTTGCTGATTTAACATCTGATCGGAATTAAAAAACGGAAGCCGGGATGCTTCTATCAACTCCATCAAAGCATCCATACTGTTCTGGATAAGCAGATCCTGCTCTGAAAGATGCGCAAGTGTCACATCCATCCAGAATCCAATGCCGGAGGTCATAAGAATACGCAGCCCCTTTAAGTCGTCAAACGTGACACTTTCTTTGCCGGACAGGGGATGTTCCTCAGGGAGTGTAACATACAGCTTTTCAGTCAGATAACGCTGGCTGTACAGATCTTTATCCTCAGGACATTCATGGAGGATCACCAACTGGTACAGGCGGCTGTGAAGTCCCTGGAGAAGACGATCGCTGCTGTTCTGCAATTCCGTTGACAGTGTTTTGCCCGGAAGCCGTTCCTGAAGGATCGGTATGATCGCGTTGACTGGAAAAGGTGCACAGGATCCTACGCTTACTGTTCTTAAGGAGCGGTCAAACATGAGAACACGGTCGATCATTTCCTGATTGGCATCCAGTACTCGCCTGGCATAGTCTGCAGCCAGCTTCCCTGTTTCGTTCAGTGATATCTTGCTGTTTTCCCGATGAAAAAGCGATACGCCAAGCTCTTCCTCCAGCTTCTTCATGGACCGGCTTAAGGAGGGCTGGGTCACATGCAGTTGCTCTGACGCCGCAAGCAGCGTTCCGCATCTGGCGACTGCCTCAAACTGCTCCAGAAGATATGTCTCGATCATTGCGATTACCTCCCTTCGAATGGTATTCGTGTCGCGCATACCATTATAGACGAGAAGCAGTGTACTTTCAAGTGTTGATTCGCTACAATGGTGCCATCAGAAGAAAGCAAAACAGTTCACGTCACGCATAACGCGATTTGAAAGGAGATCAATATGGAATACTTCACTCTTACGACCGGAGCCAAAATGCCGATGGCAGGTATCGGGACCTTTATGATCAGCTCTGCTGACGCGGAGCCCGCAGTGGAAAGCGCCCTGAAAAATGGTGTGCGTCTCATTGATACCGCAAATGCCTACATGAATGAAAGTGCTACAGGACGGGGTATAAAAAACAGTGGTGTCGCCCGCGAGGAGATCTTCCTGGTCTCCAAGCTCTGGCCCACCGTATACGCGAAAGAGACTGCCGTTGATGAAATGCTGGCCCGCCTCGGCACCGGCTACGTGGACCTTCTCTTCCTGCATCAGCCCACCGACAACTGGCGCGAGGGCTATAAGAACATCGAGAAGGCTTATAAGGAAGGCAAGGTCAAAGCGATCGGTCTTTCCAACTTCCCTGAAGACCTTCTGGAAGAAGCCATCGAATGGGCGGAGATCAAGCCCCATGTGGTGCAGGTCGAAGCGCACCCTTACTTCCCGCAGCATGAACTCAAGAAGATTCTTGCCAGGTACGGCATGGGCATCATGGCCTGGTCGCCTCTCGGTCACGGCGATAAGAACCTGATAGGCGAGCCGGTCTTCACCGAGCTTGCGGCCAGGTACGGCAAATCCAATGCCCAGATCATCCTTCGCTGGCATGTCCAGAGCGGCAACGTGGTCTTCCCCGGTTCCCGGAACCCGGACCACATCCGCGACAATTTCGATATCTTCGATTTCGAACTGACCGATGAGGATATGGCGAAGATCGCCACCGTCGACAAGAACACCCGTTACTATACTGCAACACCCGAGCTCCTGGCAGCCTATGCCTCGATGGAACTGAAGGAGGATCTGTAATGGCAAAGGAACTGGTACTTTATTTCTCTGTCTACGGGACTTCAAAGATCGTAGCGGAAGAGGTCGCAAAGCAGACCGGCGCGGACCTTTTGGAAATCGAGCCTGCCGTTCCCTACGACAGTGATCGCAATCACTATAACGCCCTGGCGCGTCTGGCGAAGAAGGAGCACGACGAGGATCAGCGGCCTGCGATCAGGAACGAGCTTCCCATCGCGGACTATGACCACATCTATCTTGGTTGCCCGATGTGGTGGTATACCTTTCCGATGATCATCTACACACTCTTTGACCGGTACGACTTCAGCGGCAAGACCATTATCCCCTTCAACACCCATATGGGTTCCCGTGACGGCGGCACCTATCAGACCATCAGGGAACTGGCCTCGAAGGCCAAGGTCCTCACCGGCCTCCCGGTCGAAATGCATGATGCTGAGAACGGTCCGGCAAAAGCAGTGGAGAAATGGCTGAAGGGCCTGAAATAAGATTTGCGGAATAAGCATTAAAGAACAATCAGAATAGCGGATCAAAGTACATTGACAATTGAAGAAGGCAGATGTTGAAACCCAAGGGGGATTTGTACCCTTTTGTAGATAACATCGCTTTATTTTCAATTGCTTACGTGCCGTTATGAGGCACTTTGGAAACAAACCGGAGCTGGAACTTGTTTTTCATGGCTCCGTGAATAATTCAGGCTGATGGATGTTTACAGAGAAACTTCTTCTCTTCCGAAATCATAAAGAAAACATTTCAAAAGATCCCCTGCCATAAGCGCGCATTCTCTGTCAGATAATCTCGGTTTATCAGAAAGATAAAAACGATACAGTTCAATCAAAGAAGATGCAAACAATGAGGCAGCGACTTTTCTTTGTTTGGTGTCCTGTTTTTTGTTCTGGAAAAGTTCATCGTAACTGCGTACGATATATTTATGCCATTTCGTAATAAAGGAGGGATCTCCGTTGCTTCCCAAAAGCGCCTTGAATGCATTACGGTTCTGTGCAAGAAAATGAATGACGTCCAGAGCTTCCGGAACCGGTTCGTTTTTCGAGAGAAAAGAGAGATCGATCCGTTTCCCTTTGGTGAAAAATATTTTAACCAGTCCGTCGATCAATTCCTCCTCAATTTCTTCCAGAACAGAATACTTGTCCGGAAAATACTGATAGAACGTGGATTTTGCGACTTTGCATTGCTCACACAACTGGTTAATATTGATCTTATCCAGACCATAGGCGTCATAACACAGTATGAAACTGGATTTTATGTGCTTTATGGTTTCCTGTTTATTAAATTCCCGCCTGTTCATCTGATCACCCCCCCGAAGAATCATTCTATGAAAAATAATAGCACATTCATAGACGAAATCAAACTATTCGTTCGATTATTGGACGATTAGTAGCAAAATGTTCTTTGGTTTTTTCGGATGAGAGGTATTCTTTAGATAAATAATCAAGAAGATGAACAACGGTTCAAGTCAAATGAAAAGGAGGAAGACCTATGCCTGGTCCGGGAATGATCATCAGTGCGATCAAAGCACAGAGCCTTAAAAAGAAAACTGGAATTACAGAAAAAGAGAATACGCTCATGGCGTATGATCACAAAACTCCGTATTGGATCCCCTGCATCTATACGGACTGCTGGCTTCTGCAGCCGATGATGGAGGGAGAACGCTATTGCGGACACGAGGTCGGAAAGGACTGGTTCGGTGTAGAGTGGAAATATGAGCCGACGATCGGTGCTCCAATGCCTACGCCGGGCAAGATCATGTTTGAAGATATCGAGGACTGGAAAGAAAAGATCGTATTTCCGGATCTGGATGCAATTGACTGGGAAAAACAGGCTGAAGAAGACCTGCGTACGGACCTTGTTGCGAGTCTTGGAGCCGGACGCCGCGTATATGTAAAAGGCGGAAAAACGATCGTTGATCCGAAAAAAGCCGGGGTCGCCATGGTCTTAAACGGAATGTTTGAACGCATGCATGCTTTTATGGGCTTTGAGAATGCGCTGGTCGCACTGGCTAGCGATCCGGAGAGCTGCGCGGAGTATTTCGAGGCAATGGCAGATCATAAGATCCGCTTTTTCCGGAAGATTGGGAAATATTATCCGGTCGATATAATAAATGCGCATGACGACTATGGCTCAAAAGACAGGATGCTGATGTCTCCGGATACCTGGCGCGAACTCATCAAGCCTCAGCTGAAGCGAATGGTCGACGCATGCCATGAGATGGGCATAAAATATCAGCATCATTCCTGCGGATACATTGAACCGATCATTCCCGATCTGATCGAGATCGGAGTGGACGCCCTTGATCCGCTTCAGAAGGGAAACGCCAATATCCGCAGCATTAAGGATCAATATCAGAGCGTTCTGACCTTCGTGGGCGGCGAGGATAATCAGGGAGTACTTGAACAGCCTGACTGTACAAGGAAAGAACAAATGGCTGAATACGACAGGGCGGTGAACGAACTGGCACCGGGAGGAAGCTTTGTTGCATTTCCGCATGTGGCTGATTTCAGCCTGATCCCGACGCAGATAGAAGAACATTTTAAATACGGCGTACCATTCTATAAGAACCATCACGCAGGGCCATGGGCAACCGCATAAAAGCAAAAAGGAGATCGATTATGACGCTTGTTCCAATCAGAAAAGAAGATGAAAATAAGAATTATTATAAATATTATTTACAGGGAATCGCCAGTCCTTCCGATGAACAAATGAAAATGGTTTATCAGTGCGGACATGAAGCAGGTCTGGTAAGAATAAAAGACAGGAAACGTCTGCAGGATGAGGGAATGTTTCCGGAAGAATTCGGATATTATCCTTTAGAGGAAGGCGGTCTGCTCTGCGCAGGCAATATTCCGATGCCGGACGTAACTGCAGACATGCTTTACTGGTGGTTCGCATGGCACGGACTGGATCCGTTCCGCTATGCCATATGGGACCCGGAAGACCATTTTGATGTTCAAATCGATGAAGCAGGGCGTCAGAGGGCATTGGACGATTCCGTTCCGATGAACGAAAAGACCTGGGGCGCCACGCATACCGTTATGGAATCAATAGGCGGTCCGGCGCAGAAGATCGTCATCGGTTTTATGGATCCCGAAGAAATGGGATTTGATAAGGAAAAGATCGGATCAGACGCCTGTGAGTTTCTGGTGAGCGCCAATGCGCTTCTCGGGGACATGAAGGTTCCTGTGATCATGGATGAAACCTTAAAGGAAGTGAACGGAATCAAGACGTTCATGGCGAGATTCTGGATCGGATATCAGTTTGTTGACGGAGAAGCCAGGTGTCTTGCGCCGGTAACAAAGATCCTCCCGGAAGAGGAATGGTCAATGATCGCAAAAGGGCTTCTGGCACATAATATCAAAGAGTTTTCGAATCTGAACCGGATACTTCCTTCTGTGTTCGGAGAGGAAAAAGACAATTTTTAAGAAAACATGAGGCAGAAATATTGCAGCATGTCTGGCAGGTGCTTTAAGTGCCTGCCTTTTCTCATATGGAAAAAGATCATCGCTGTCATGCTGGTTTCTACGAATCGTCTCTTGGGACATACACATGGCTTACAATTATCAGTTCTACGAAGCCACGTGTGGACAAATAATCATGAGGGAAGGGCCGTATAACACTTCATTCCGTAAAACCTGAGGTTCCTTTAGGATTCCACAAGATCTTTGATTATGAGCTGCATATCACTGCCTGCCTCCAGATTTGCGATAAAGATCTCGTACGGATTGAGCGGCTTCACATATTTCATCTGATTCGCGAATATATCCGCTTCATGCTGATAACAGAGATCATCATAGATCATGCACCATACGGGAGTATCCCTGGATCCGGAGACCAGAGCTATGATTTCTATCGTATGCTGCCCGTTGAACACGTAATTGATACCGTCAGCATGGTGAAGATCTTTGACATTTACGATGTGGCCGCGTGGATCATCATCGGCTTCGCCGTACTGATCGGCCTTATCATTGTCGTCAACACCTCGCAGACCAACCTGCTGGAGCAGAGCAAAGAACTGTGCGTGCTGCGCACATTGGGATTTTCTCACCGGATCGTCTCAGGGAAGCTGTTCCTGCAGTCGTTGTTTTACTTTGTGTTCTCCTGCATCATCGGCATGCCCTTCGGCGTGGCAGTCGCCAGAATGGCGCTGCGTCAGATCGCGACGAAAGGAAGGGAATATCCGTTCGCCAGCGGAATCGCTGAATGTCTGCTGACGGCGGGACTGGTCTTCGGCTACATTCTGTTCAGCCATCTGATTTCTTCTCGGTCCATGAAAAAATGGAATATTGTGGAGATCGTAAAAGAAAAAGAATAGATATGGTTATGGGTTATGAGTTGTTACATTTGCCTGTGTGTAGTACAATAATCTGGTCATATCCCGCAGGTCTGATTCCCGATGGCCCTGTCAAAAAAAGGCAGGTCAATCTTTAAGATTTATTAGGAGTGAATGAGTGAATGAGTGCTTATATTAAAATATTAAGACCGGTGAATGAAGCACTTCTGGCTTTGCCCGTTGTTATCATCGCAATTGTCGGGCATGATTTTACGATTTCTGTCTTACTGGGAACTTTACTTGTTTTATTGATGGCCGGTGCCGGAAATGTTATCAATGATGTGTTCGATCACAAAATTGATGCAGTTAATAAACCGGACCGCCCGATTCCTTCCGGAAGAATATCTCTGAAGAATGCCAGGATTTATGCAGGGATCCTGTATATCATTTCAGCTTTTATCAGCCTGATCATCAGTTATCTGATAAATAACTTTTGGTTTTTTGTTATAATCATCTGTTCGGCGGTTATATTATATGCTTATTCCCGTTATTTCAAGGCTATGCCTTTAGTCGGAAATATCGTAGTAGGAGTTATGGTCGGGCTCAGTTTTGTAATCGGCGGAATTATTCTTCTTTGCGAAACAAAAGACTGGGAGATCTTTAAAGTATCCGTTTACATAGGTCTTCTTGCCGCGGTTGTCAATGTTGCGAGAGAACTCATTAAGGATATGGAAGATGTCCGTGGAGATAAATTATGCGGCGCAAGAACCTTTCCCATTTTGTACGGAAAAAAAGCATCTTCAATAATAACGATCCTTTTGCTTGCGGTAACGGTTGCACTGGGCATCTTTTTATATACTTTTGGTATCTTCAATATCGCATATATAATCATAATAATTATTGCGGTATTTTTGTGCGTATACTCTGCTTATGCTTTGTTCGCTTCGAAATTGGAACCTGCTGAAGCAACTTGTACAAAAGTGACAAAATTTTTAAAAATAGCAATGGCATTCAGTCTGCTCGCTATTACAATAGGATCATTCGATATTTTAAGATAGAGGGAGTTGAAGGATATGCGTGTCCCTGATATCATAAACAATCTGATTTTCGTTTTTTCAATTATTTTTAATATAAAACAGGTCTTCTATCTATGAGCTTGGTTACGAGAACTGCACTTATCAGAATGTTCTGTCCGGCCAGATTACTGATCCGGATCAATGCAATTGCTCCAGACAGAGTATCTTATATATCCTCGGTCATTTGGAGCCGAACAGTAGTTTTGAGGTAGAGATCTTAGAAGACAGATTATTGAGGTGATCAATAACAGGCACAGTTATCGCGGAGATTTCCTGCGGGACCCTGTTCCCAGGGAAGATCTGATAACGATAATGAAAGCCGGCCTGGCAGCGCCGTCCGGATGCAATAAACAGACGACCAGCCTGATCTGTGTTGACGATCCGACATTATTAAAGAAAATATACGCCGTGACCGGGTTTGGCATCGAGACAGCGCCGGCGATCATTTGTGTTCTGACAAGAAAAATCGTCGCGTGGGCCGGCAAGTGTTATAATGTCCAGGACTATTCGGCCGCCATCGAGAACATGCTGCTGGCAATCATCGCGCTGGGATATGAAAGCTGCTGGTACGAAGGATATCTTACGGATGAAGACAGAATAGGGGCCAGAGTTGCGAAGATTCTTCATGTGCCGGATGAGTATGAACTGATCGGTATTCTTCCGGTCGGAATAGCCGAGCGCAGGTCAGTCGGACCGAAGAAAAAAGAATTCGGCGAGCGCGCGTGGTTTAACGGATTTCAAAACAGAGAAGAGTAAAGAAGCCCGTCAGGTCTATGAACAAAGCAATAAAAAGCACAAGCAAGTTCATTTCCCTGATCCTGCGGCACAAGCCGGGGGTGATCGGGATCACCCTGGATGAACACGGATGGGCAGATGTGGACGCCCTGATCGACGGTATTAATCATGCAGGCGGGCATTATCTGGACAGGAACCTTCTGGAAGAGATCGTCAGTGCTGAAGAGAAACAACGGTATTCCTTCAATGAAGATCATACACGGATCCGCGCCAACCAGGGGCATTCGATTTCGGTGGATGTTGAACTGAGGCAAATGACCCCGCCGGATATCTTATGGCACGGGACCGGGGAGAAATACACAGCATCTATTGATGCGCAGGGGCTGATCCCGAAGAGCCGGCTGTATGTTCACTTGTCGGCAGATATCGGAACCGCGAAGAAAGTCGGAAGCCGGCATGGCCGGCCGGTCATCTACGAAATCGACTGTCGGGAGATGGCGGAAGACGGGCATGAGTTTTTCCTTTCGGAAAATGGCGTGTGGCTTACGAAACGGGTGCCGATAAAGTATCTCAATAAGTACGGGAAGTAAACAACCGGGGATCTCATCCAATACGGATTGTCCCCGGTTGTTTTGTCAGATACTGCCTGTGTCTGTGATCAATCTTCCCGGACTGCGATTTTTACGCGTTCTACCGTCTGCTCCAGCAAACGATTGATGACATCGTTGCGTGCGCGATTACTAGCCCGGGCGTGTTCGTCCGGGCGATGGAAAAGGTCTTTGCACATACGAACCGAAACAGGTCGCTGTATTTCCTTAGTGACATATGGTATTATTATACTTGCTAAAATAAAATATCAATTATTTCATTTTGAGAGGAGCCTATCTGTGTAACAAGTATGGCTTGAGCACGGATTGTATTACAGAAGTGCATTTTTCATGAGCGGACTGCTCTTGCCAGAGATTATGCTGGAATGCCGCTGGATCAGATCTTTGAAGATAAAACGGCAGTCCGTCAGGAAAAAAGGGCAGTCCGTCAGAGCGTGGGATATGTATTAACAAATGTCGGTGATATGGAGATCTCACAGAGCATGAGGCATTGGATCAAGGATATGGAATTTTATATTCCTGGAATTACAGCGCCTGTCGTATTTGGCATGAACACGGTTGGAGACAGGATGACACTGTCCGTCAGCCAGTCATTCGATGATTATACTCTGATCCGGTCCTTTGGCAAGGTATGTGCCGATCATGGGCTGACAGTTACAGTGAGAGATCTGGGAACAGAAGAGGTTGATACGCTGGGAATTGATGCCGTAGAGTTACTTAAAAAAGCTGACAGGGAGGCATGATTGATGAAATATGTCTATATCATTAACAGATTTCAGGCAAAAGAAAAAACTGCAGATATTATTAGAAAGCTGAAATCGGTATCTGAAAGGTTTTGCCGGGATTTTGAGATTAAGGTCAATGATACACCCCGGGATGCCGAATTAATGAAAGACTATTTTAAAGATACTGCTCATGTTGTCACGGCGGTTGGTGGAGACGGGTCTATATATCATCTGATTAATGATCTGGTCGGTACACAGAACATCCTCTCCTTTATACCGTATGGCACAGGTAATGATTTCTATCGTACTGTAAGCATAACCTTAACATCCGGGATACATAAGGCGGATCTTATCAGGATCAATGACAGGTATGCAATAAATATTGCATCCTTTGGCTTCGAGGCAGATGCGGCAAATGATGAGCGTTTTACACATAACAGACTTATTCCGAAACCCTTGCGCCTGAGCGTATGCCTGCTATGGCATTTATTGACATTCAAAAGAGGCCGGCTCCTGAGAATTGAAATTGGTGACGAAATAATAGAGGGAGAATTTACCACAGTTGCCGCTCTTAACGGACAGTTTTTCGGAGGAGGGTGCCGGTTATCGCCGTACAGCCATATTGATGATGGAATTATGGAGGTGTATGCTGTTGATAAGCTCAGCAAAGCAGGAGTAATAAAGCTTGTTATGTCGACAAAGAATGCTGAGCATCTGAAGAACTCCGCAGTCAGAGCGTTTCAGTCGAATAAGGCAGTTATCTCAAGCCCTTATCCTTTTTCTGCGAGTATCGATGGAGAACCTTACTATTCTGATCGATTTGAGCTGGAACTGATACGTGAAGGAATACGATTGGAATACGACGAGCGGTTTTTATCATATTTCAGGGAATGATCTACCATATCCAGGCGCACGGAAAATCTTATGCTCACACTGTGGGCAACCAGTTCCAGATCCCGAACTGTGGCCGGCAGCATGCAAGGTGGCTGAAGCGTTCGATGAATATCTGACGGAGGCAGCGGATGGATTCTTTGCCGACGTGGATAAAGCCATGCAGGAAAAGCTGGAGCAGATAACGAAGAAGTATGTTAGATCAACGTTATCTGTGGAAGGACAGAGCCTATCCGGATGGAGAAAAACCGGACA
>Ga0265301_10006208_pt1 | contig 11510 bp, 9 predicted proteins | sample AusTroGonzalo_MG_2_FD_193488 | JGI IMG/M metagenome (GOLD analysis project Ga0265301, IMG submission 193488) | Bovine rumen microbial communities from tropical cattle in Woodstock, Queensland, Australia - Gonzalo_04 | ecosystem: Host-associated > Mammals > Digestive system > Stomach > Rumen ...
TTTACAGCCACTAAAAGCGTAGTTTCCAATCTTGGTCACGGAATCGGGGATGACGATGGAGGTCAATCCTTTACAGCCACGAAAAGCGTAGTTTCCAATCTCAATGACGGAATCGGGGATGACGATGGAGGTCGATGCCGAACAATTCTCAAAAGCCCCATCTCCAATCTTGGGCACGGAATCGGGGATAACAGTGGTGGGACATCCTACGACAAGGGTGTTTGTTTTCGACTCGATGATAGCGTTGCAGCCCTCGCGGGAGTCATAATGTCGGTTCTCTTTGTCAACAATAATGGAGGTCAATCCCGAACAGCCACTAAAAGCCCATTTTCCAATCTCAATGACGGAATCGGGGATGACGATGGAGGTCAATCCCGAACAGCCACTAAAAGCCCATTTTCCAATCTCAATGACGGAATCGGGGATGACGATGGAGGTCAATGCCGAACAGGCACAAAAAGCCTCTTCTCCAATTGCGATTACGGGATAAATCTTTCCTCCAAGGCAATCTTCGGAAGGGATGACAAGTTCGCCTTCAAGGTCTTTGCCGTCGGTGACGACAAGGCCGTTTTTGTTGTCGTTTAATGTGTATTCTAATTTCATAATACGTTTGGATTAAGTTTTTTTGATGCTATAAATCTTGATGTCTTCTTGATGCTCGCCCTAATCTTGGGTCTCAAATTACTTTTCGCAAAAGTACAAAAAATGAAAACATGTTATTTATATAGTGGAAGAATGGTTCTGAAGAAAAGGACGATGCAAAAACAATATCTTTTTCTATAAGGTTTGAGATAAGAGAGGAGAAGTCCTCATGACAACCGCCCTGGGAAGAATATCGCAAAACAGTGTTTTTGTCTCTGAGTTGACACGCCAAATGAAACAACGGAGCCGCTTCTTAATCGATCAATCAAGAAAACAATATGTTTATATGCCTGGTTACATGTGCTTTGGAGACCTGAATATACTACCCGCCCACTACCGGGCCGTTTCGTTAAATTGTTTTATTTGCACCGGTTTTTAATGATCACCCATTAATTTTTTTTCGTATGAACAGTATTCAAAATAATGCAAAACAATGGACGGTGAGGCATCCGGGGTGGTTGATCTTCATGGTCGACCAGTCGCATTCCATGCAGGATGTGTATTCCGAGGAAGAAACGAAGGCGGACTTCACCGCCAAGGTCATCAACAGAACCATTCATGAGCTCATCAACATGAACCTTGACGGTGAAACTGTTAAGGACAGAATGAAAATAGCCGTGGTCGGCTATGGGGGGCTGGGCGGTGATTCTGTCCAGGTAATGCGGGTCGGCATGCTGAGCAGCTACGCCGACAATCCGCTCCGTATCAGCAAGGCCAGGCAAAAAGTGGTGGACGGCGACCTTGTGCTGACCGAAATCGAGGTGGAGCAGCCTGTCTATATTAACTCTTTGGCCAAGGGAAGCACGGCGATGGGCAAGGCGTTCCGGCTGGTGGGGAAGATGCTCCTTGATGAAAGAGAGCGGCATGGACTGGATTACACCGACATCATCGTGATCAACGTCAGCGACGGAAGTCCCTGGAGCCACGAACTGAAATTCAAGGAGAGGGACCTGGCGGTGGGGGAGGCGCAAGCTTTAATGAGGAACGGCACCCTGATTTATAACGCACATATAGGGAACGGACAACCCAGGCTGATCTGTCCGGACCGTGTTGACTCTTCCGACGGACGGCAGGCGGGATTCCTGTTCGACATATCCTCCGAAATCCCGCAATGCTGTCTCGACACGGCCCGGAAATTCGATCTTTTTCTGGCCGACGGCGCGCGCGGGTTCGTGAGCAATGCATCACCGGACGTGTTGATCAAATTCATCAACTTCGGGAGTTCTGGCGCCTTCACGAAGGACAGGACGGCATAACATCCGCTAACCGTCCACTAACAAAACACATTGTTTTTTTATTTTCTTTGCGGCACGATCAATCACCAAAAATAAACATACAGTTATGGCAACCACAATGACTTCAGATCAGCTCCATGCATGCATCATCATGGACATCACCAACAATCAGGTGCCGACCAGAGTGGCATCGAAAAGATCCTTCACGAACGGCGAGACCACCGTCATCAACCGTTACCAAGGCGACATCAACACATCGGTGAACAACTTGCAGAACTACGAAAATGAGGCAGAGACACTTGCGAACAGCGTTGTCCTGGCAACCGAAGCCCTGCAAAAAACAACCGATGATTTTTTGACCCGGAAAAAAGACCTGGAGGGCGAACTCGAGCTGGAAAACGCACAGCTGGAAGAATGCGAGCGCGAGTTAAGCGTCATCGGCAGCGGCAACAATGTAGTTCAAAAAGAGAACACACCCGTTAAGAAAAGACTGTCGAGATATTTGAAGACCGTTGTTTTGATACTCATAGGGGATGCCATCGCTGTCGCCCTGTCATGGGCGATCGTCCGGGAATCGTTCGCCGTCTCCGATATTATCAAGAGGAGTCTGTTTCTCGGGGCGATTGGGGTCTTCGCCATTATTGAAGACGCCCTCTATTTCAAAGAAGGAAAGAAGATGTATTTCTGGGCCTTCTCATTTTCCCTATTCATGGCTTTTTGCTCGACTGTGGACATGCTGGCCACCAGCTTGATTTGGGCGCCGAAGTTAAGCGTCCAGGCTCCGTCGTTCAGCCTGGATCAGGTCAGCGCCGTGGCCACAGACAGCGTCGGGATCAAACAAGTACTGGCGATGAATCCCGGCCTTGTCGAAGCTATGCTCACATTCCTCACCTTTCTCATTGTCCATATACGTAGCGGATATGCCGGGCCAAAGTCCCAGAACGTGTGCGGGGGGGATTCCAGGTTGGGGCAGATCAGGGAGGGGAAAGAAAGCGAGCTCTCCGCGATAAGAGGGAAAATCGACGACCTCCAGAACCAGATGGCGGACATCACCGCCAAGCATCGGAACGACTTGGGGTTTATCCAAGGCAAACTCGAACAAATGAAAGGGGAACAATTAGAGTTGTTGTCGGACACAGGACGGGAGAAAGAGAAAATTGCGACTATGATTTGTGACATCGTCCAGGACCTCTCCTTCTACAGGACCAGTTATTTGCGTACGTATTCGCGAATGAAGGGTAATTCCACAACCCCTGCTTACGACCTCGCCACGGCCGACGACGTCAAAGAATACTTTAACATTCAGCAATAATTTCAAATTCATTTTCAAAAATTAAAAATTCACCATTATGGAAAAAAAACATTCAAAGCAGTTCAGTTCAGCCAACCCCGGCGTTGTTTTATTTGTCCTTGACCAGTCCGGCTCCATGAAGGAAACGTATCCGGAAGGCGGCAGCAAGGCGGCTTTCCTACACAAGGTCGTCAACAGGACCATCAACGAGATGATCAATGCGAATATGGACGGTGAAACGGTGAAGGACCGTGCGATCGTCTCCCTCTTTGGCTGCGGGGGGAAAGGCGCGACGGAGATCCGCACCGACAAACTGAGCGGTTTCGCCAACAATCCGCTCAGGATCGAAAGCGCCACCCAGAAAGTGTCCGACGGGAATGGCGGCCTGGTGGAAGTGTCCACCCAGAACCCGGTCTTTTTTGAAGCGCAGGCAGGAGGACCGACACCGTTGGGCTCCACTTTGGAAGTCGTCAAGCCGGTGGTGGCCGCCTTCATGGACAAATACCCGGACAGCCCGGCGCCGGTGATCATCATCGTGTCGGACGGCTTGCCCTATGCGGAAGGTGTGGACGAGGAGGCCAAGGCCATTGCAGAGGCCCGCGAGATCATGGACCTGCAGGGGAACGACGGCTCCCCGCTCATCTTCAACTGCCACATCGGCAACGGGGCCAACAAATGCACCTTCCCTTCTTCCGAGGATGATCTGCACGACGAGCAGGCTCGCTTTTTGTACAAGATCAGCTCGGAAGTCCCCGATTCCTACAAGGAAGCCGCCGCCAAGCTGGAGTTGGAGCTCCCGGACAACTGCAGGGGAATGGTGAGCAACGCCGATCCCACCACCCTGATCAAATTCATCAACTTCGGAAGCTCCGGCGCAAGCCAGGACAGAATGTCTAACAATTAAAATGATGACCTATGATCGTCAATGTGAGAGGATACATAACGAGCAAAGACGCGGAAGCGTACAAAGACTGCGCCGACCATTACGCCTGCAACCTGCAGCTTCACCGGTTCGCCATCGCAGACGGGGTCTCCAAGTCGTTTTTCCCAAAACTGTGGTCCAAGATCCTGGTCGACAAAGCCGTCGAACAAACCTGTGACGAGGACGGCGCGCTGGAGGATTGCCGGAAAGAGTGGCTGTCGCAGGTGACCCGGCGCGTGTCCCGCCCCGAGGTGAAATGGTTCACCGCCAACGCCTTCCTCAGACAGGAGCCCGCCCTGTCCACTTTGGTGACCCTGGCGTTCGACGAGGAGAACATGTGCTGGACGGCTTCCGCCATCGGCGACAGCTTCCTGTTCTTCGTCCCCAGGGGCAGGGAAGACGACATGGAGCATTGGACAAAGCTGTCGTCGAAACCGGAACCGGTGGTGTTCGACAACTTCCCCGATTATCTGTCGAGCCGCGGAGGGGGGAAAGGAGAGGCCAGGCACACCGCCGGACTGATAGAGCCCGGGACTTTCTATCTGATGACCGACGCCTTGTCCGAATGGGTGTTCGAGAACCGGGGGGACGCCCTGCGGCTCATCCAAACAGACTGGACCGGGCAGAACGGCTTCAGGGACAGCGTGAACAGACTCAGGCATTCCGGCGTGCTGCACGACGACGATTCGTCCGTGTTGATCATCAATGTGGAAGACGACGGCATCGGCGACATCTGTTACGGCAAGGTTGATGTTTCCAGCCTGGAGGATCTGGTCGGGATGGAAGAGACCCTCCAGCACTGCAAAGACACTGTCGCGCTTCGGAAAGCCGAACTCTGGAAAGACATTGAGGAAATTATCGATAACGCTAACCTTTCAGAATATGCAAAACGGGAAATCAAAGATCAGCTGTCCAAAGACGATGCCCTCGCGAACTGAAATCGTGACGGCCATCAGCAACGACGTTTGTCTGAAAGCCGAGGAGCTGAGAGGGGGCAGCGTCATCAAGCGCGGCTCCCTGGTGGTCCAGTTCGCCGGAGGCTTCACCAACGTGTTCCCTTTCATCAAGAAAGACGGGAGGAAGGTCGCGGTCCGATGTTGGTGCGCCGACATCGACAGTGCCAAGGAACGCTGTTCCCACGTGGCGGAATACCTGAAGGATGACACCAGCGGCTACTTCGTCGACTTCCAGTATGTGCCGGACGCGATCCTGGTCGCCGGCGCGCTGCACCCGGTCGTCATCATGGAATGGGTGGAGGGGAGCACCTTGAAGAAATACATCGATGAGCAGGGGCCGTCTAAGCGGCTTTTCCTTGACCTGGCAGAAAAATTCCGCAGGATGGTGGAATACCTTCACAGCAAGAACATCTCTCATGGCGACCTCCAGCATGGCAACATCATGATAAAGCCCGACGGCTCGCTGACCCTGATTGATTATGATTCCATGTATGTGGACAGCCTGAAGGGCATGACCGATGCGGTGAAAGGCTTGCCGGGCTACCAACATCCGGCAAGAACGAAAAACCGGCTCCTGACACCAAAAAGCGACTACTTTTCCGAGCTTGTCATCTATCTCTCCCTGAACATCTTCGCCGAAGACCCTTCGCTGTGGAAGGACTACGTGGACACGGAAGACCTCCTTTTCTCCAAAGAGGACTTCGACCACTTCAGGCAATCGGACCTCTTCAAAGTGTACGGCTCTTGTTCAAATCAGCGTATCCGCTCGCTCATGAAGAAGATGGAGGAGGCCTTGTCCGTGGCGGACATCGAGGGTTTGCTCCCCCTCGAGGCGGTGCTGGACAACAAGACCGGCACCGTCCCGGACGCGTCCGTGAATGTGTCTGGGATTATTTCGAAATTGGACAGCTTCAAGCCGGCCACCGCGCCGCACAGCATGACTTTTCCCGACGCGGGCGGAATCATCGCCAACCTGAACACCCTCATGGAAGCGATCGAACTGAACAAGCAGATACCGGCAATCGACATCAACAAGATTATCAGCAAGTTGCAGATTTGACAACGCCGCCGAACCACTACGCATCCTCTACGCAACACAAGTCGTCCATTTGTATCTTAGCCGCATGATTAATCACACGAAACAACTGCAGTTATGAAAGGAACAGAAGAATACGACAAACGTTTCAGGGACACTGGGAACAACCGGCTGACAACGGCCGAAAGGCAAAAAAAACGGAAGGCGCCGTCTTTGGTGTTGCTGTCCGACACAGTCATCGAGTTCGAGGCCAAAATGTTGTTGGCCAAATGTAAAGAATTATCAAAAATCATCAAATAATCATCAAATAATCATCAAATTTTAAATCAAATCAGTATGGAAAAATTTATTTCAAAGGTAATTGTTGTATTGGTTGTGTGTGCGACCGCGATGTTCAACCTCCGCTGCTCCCACAAGGAAGCCGGCCTCGAGGACACGTCGCTGACCTTCCTCGTCGACGTGACGGACTCGACACTGTTCGACCAGGTGAATTCCGACTTTCACCAGAACCTCCCCGTGTTCTTCGAACGCACCGGCTTGGACAACATCCAGCCGGGACAGAGGCTCACCCTGAAAATGTCACCGATCACCTGCTCCGGGGTCTTTTCCATGAAACAGGCCTCCATCGCCCTGCCGGTGAGGGACATGTCCAAAAGGGAGGCGGCGCTGTTACGCAACCCGGAACCGTTGATGGCCTTGATCCGCTCCGAATTGGACGACTACGCCAGAATGGCGGCTGAAGACCAACAGGCTTCCCCGATCCTGGATGTGTTGCTGAAATCCTTCCGGGAAATGTCACCCTCCTCCCGGGAGTTGTTGGTCGTTTTCACGGACGGCTACGAGCACAGCAACTACCTGAACATGTATAAGGCGAGGACGATCCCGACTTCCGAGATGGACGTGGCCAGGATATTGGAGAAGGCGGACCAGATCCTGCTGCAAGACGCCAGGTCCGTGGTCAAGAACGTCAACCCGGCCGTGGTCTTCGTGCTGAAGGAAACCTCGAAAGAGAACTCCTTCAAACGGGCGGATTTGAAGATGTTTTATACGGAACTCCTCAGGCAATTAGGAGTGACCGATGTCGTTTTCATAGACAATCTTACCAACACTCCAAATCTTTAATGATATGTTGTCCATAATAATATTAACATCAATAGCATTGTTGGCCTTCGTCGCTTTGACGGCCCGTTATTTGTTGCCCGACACTTCCCGCTTGTGGTTGCATCATGGGGCGCAGATGGTTTCCGGTCATCATGGTCCGACCTACTACAGCGAGTTGCTCGTCACATTTTTTGTCGTGATTGTCCTTGCAACGGGATCGGCGGTCTTCAAAGGAGCCGCCGCTTCCCTTGTCGCTTTGCTCACCACCTCAGATATTGCAACGTTCACAACTGCGCTGAGGGGGACGTTCTCGTTCACGTCAGAGATACAGCATCCACAAAACCATATCGCCTTGTTGTTTGTTTCACCGTTGCTGAAATTACTTGCCACCTTTGTGTTGACATATACAATAACGAGGTTTATGAGTGCCATGAATCACTCGTTCAAAGATTATTATGACGAATCCGATGCTTTCTTTTTTTCAAGCATCGGTGTGCTTTGGATTATAGCTCTCGAAGTGTTTTGCCACACGCAGAGCATCAAAGCGCTTAATTTGACAGCCAACATCTCGTATATTGTGCTTGACAAGTTATCCTATATCGTGCTCTTCTTGTCGTTGTTTTGGATTAAACGCATGAACCATGACAAGGAAAAGCTGCTTAAAGCAAGGGATAAATATCTGCAAATTAACAAAACGGAGAAGAAAATGACCGAATCCCCGGTTCTAATGCTGTCACTGTCTTATGTCGTGGCGCTTCTGATGTCATTGCCTTACTTTTTGGGCTTGCAGTGGATCAGGAACAACTACATTCTGCTTGCCGTTTTCTTTTTCATTGTGGGCGCATCATTCTTTTTGATGAAAGTGCTGTTTTCTCAAACTTGGAATTATATGTCAACCGTGGTTTTTGATACAACTCATCTCAAATCGTTGAAAGAAGACAACTGGTTAGGTAGTCTTTTCGTGCGGGTCAAACCTGTGATTTTCTTGGTCGTTTTCGGAGTGCTTGCGGGTTGCTTCTTGCTTTTCTACTTCAAGTCCATGTTTATGTTCATCCTGATGGCATTCCTGTTATTGCTGCTTACAACGGCTCTGTTATTGACCGTCTATATCACTCCCCTTGTTATAGGCAAGGTTGTTGAACTCTTTAGAACAAAGAATCGCCGGAACAGCTGGACGACGGAAGACCTTTTTTACTACCATCGAACACTGATGCCCTCGTTCTTAAAACAGCTCGGGATAGTGGCCGTCATGCCCTTTGTGGCATTCATGGTCATTACTGTCTTTCCAAAACCACTTGCTGCAAAGGGGGTCCATAACACCATGAGTTTTGTGGATACCGAAGGGGATGTGCTCTATTTGGATGATCAACAGGATCCCGCTTGTTTGCCTATAGAATATAAAGAAATCCCGGATTTTTTCAACAAAGCGCTCGTTCTTCAGGAAGACAGAAGTTTCTTCAGACAAAAAAAATTGCTGCCCAACAAATCAAACTGGCATGGAATCTCTTTTGGTTTTTTGAAACGCCGTGGCGGGTCGAATCTCAATGCTCAGCTGGTGAAGAACATGACCTTTCTTGAAACAGGAGTTTATCCGAGGGACATGTCAAGAAAAATGTCGGATATGATAGGTGGATATATGTTGTCATTAATCGAGACCCCCGAAGATATAATGAAGGAATATGTCAATGTGGCCTGTTTCCATGGCGGGAAAGGCTATCGAGGGGTCAATGCGGCTTCATTGTACGCATTTGGCAGACCATTGGGCAAGTTGAACATGTTAGAACAGCTCTATTTGGTGAACACACTTCCGAGAAGTTTGTACTTGCAGGACAAATCCATAGGCAGAATTCCGTACTCGGCTGTTCACCTGGATGAAAGAGGGATGGTGAAGGAAATTCTGCTAACGAAGGCAAAACTGTGGTTAGACGGCGGGTTGATTTCCAAAAAGGAATTCAATCAATTATGTCGTGACACGTTGACGTTCACCAATTGTGCCTATAAGGGCGACATTCCGGTAGGAACCCGACTTCGACTTATAGAGAGTGTGACCGGTGGCCAGGACCGGTACAAAACTTACATCACATTGGACAATGAACGTTCCATCCTTCAAGCGTATCAACGGTTGACATCTTCTTACCAAAGTGTTGTCAACAAGAATGGTGCCGAGTTACAAGCGGCATCCATGGTTGTGGATGTGCATACCGGACATATCGTCGGGCATTTTTCGACAGGCATGACGGACTATGCAGACTATCGTGAAGGATTTCCCATTGGCTCTTTGGGCAAACCAGCCATCATCCTGGAGATGTTGAGAATGGGGGCATCTCCTGACATGACGTTGTTCGACGGGCAGGTGGGAAATCGAAAGACTCCGCGGAATGCCAATCATGAGTGGAGTAACAGGTTCATGTCAATCAGAGAGATGTTGTCATTGTCCGCTAACGCGCCCTTTGTGAACATTTGTGACATGATGAACCCGAGAAGTGTGTTCGAGAACACGGAAGCATCGTATCGACGGATGGGGATTGATTCTGACGATGGGGACACTCGATTGTGCCAGGACACCTACAATTACCCTTTAGGGCATAGGTTGATGAACGTGGACGAGGTAGCTCAATTGTACCAGACCATTTTCAATGATGGGGTTTGTCTGCCATTGACCACTTTTGTGCAACCGGAGGAGAGTGTCCAACCGGCAACAATATATGACAGCCGTCATATAGCGGTGATTAAAGATGCTCTGCGCTCCACCGTTGAAAGTGGGACAATGAGCGGCTTTCGGAATATACTACCCAGAGGTGTGAATTTTTACTCCAAGACAGGTACCAGCTCCCGGCAAAAAGATGGTTGGTGCATACTCAGCGATGGCCATATTCTGATTGTCACTTGGGTATCATATGGCAGAATTCACGGCGACTTGATAAACCTTGGTGTGGAGCCATTGTACGGCAGCAGCTCGGCGGGGTTGTTTTCCGTGTTGATATACAACAGTCTCTATCGTCAATCGCATCATTTGTCATAATCCCTCACCGGATGTCCAACGAACAGATCATAAATAACATACAGGCTTTAATAACGGTTTAATAGAAAGAAAATGAAAGAAAACGAGTTCAATTTGACCCATAGTAAGAAGTATAATGTGCAGCTTCTTGGTGGAAAAGACGCCATTACATTATTCCATCAGTCGGACGGCAGTAGAGGAGATGCTGCCTGGTTCAGCCTCCTTAATGCTGACGGGGTTAAACAACATGACGCTATTGTACACAAGAGCGCCGCTGGATTGATTTATCCTCTTCATTCCGCAATGCCGGGTCGGTATAGATTACAGGTATTGCAACAAAATTCCCCGCAAGACAAGATGTATGTGGGGTGGTTGGGCAATATCGGTGTGGTTATAGGCAGAGACAGAAGGGTCACTTTTGAAAAGTCTCCTGTGATGGACAACAACGTGGACTTGTACGGACGCTTGAAAGAAGATTGGAAGACGCTCGAAGCGTATAAGGTGCTTCCTTCGGGGAACAACAAAGCCATCATTCAGAAAGCGTATGAAATTATCCGAGGATGTTATACGGATTACAGCAAGGTCATGGCCATTCATGACTGGATCGCCCAAAACATATACTATGATATGGATTCGTATTTGAGCGGTCGCATCGATTATTCCAAACTGGGCGACTCGTCGAAAGTGTTCGAGAACAGGCTGGCCGTTTGCGCGGGCTATTCCGACCTGGCCGTTGTCATGTTGCGGGCCATAGGGATTCCTGCCGTATCCCAGTCCTGTTTTGCTTTGGGCATGTCCACTTCGGGCAATTGGACGGATCAGAATATCAAGCACAAATCCAACCACGCCATCACAAGAGCTTTTGTCCAAAAACGATGGATCCTGATGGATACCACTTGGGATTCGCACAACGAATACAGGAACGCAACTTTCCAAAAAAAAGGTCAGGTTACCCACCAGTATTTCGATCCGACGATACAATCCATCAGCAACACGCACAAACTGTGCGGATAAGTTGTTTCTCTTCGACAACCTGAGACTTTTTATAGTGGTTTTCTATTGTGTCATCCATCCCTTCAATGCGGGAATGCTGTTGTCGGGAATCGGGGCTCCTTTTCGCCCTGGGAAGAATATCGCAAAACAGTGTTTTTGTCTCTGAGTTGACACGCCAAATGAAACAACGGAGCCGCTTCTTAATTGATCAATCAAGAAAACAATATGTTTATATGCCTGGTTACATGTGCTTTGGAGACCTGAATATACTACCCGCCCACTACCGGGCCGTTTCGTTAAATTGTTTTATTTGCACCGGTTTTTAATGATCAC
>Ga0265301_10006212_pt1 | contig 11504 bp, 10 predicted proteins | sample AusTroGonzalo_MG_2_FD_193488 | JGI IMG/M metagenome (GOLD analysis project Ga0265301, IMG submission 193488) | Bovine rumen microbial communities from tropical cattle in Woodstock, Queensland, Australia - Gonzalo_04 | ecosystem: Host-associated > Mammals > Digestive system > Stomach > Rumen ...
GCGTACGGAACTCGACCGCATGAGCACGTGCCAACGCACCGTCACAACTGTCGCCCATCGACGCACCTGTTTCGAGTCCTACACGGAAAGGAATACCTTGCTCGTGAAGCCGCTCTGCACGCTGTGCTAACGCGAAAGGTACCGCCTTGGGCACACCGGTGGCGGTAAAGCCACCCATGCCCAAGACATCACCATGTTGAATCAGTTCGGCAGCCTCTTCGGCTGTCATAAACGGAAGAGCCATACCTATTATGCTTTACCGTCGCTACCAAGCACGTTGATGATTTTGTGCTTGTACAGTTCCTCCATCAGGTCGCGTGCCGGACCACAGTACTTACGCGGGTCGAACTCACCCGGTTTCTCTGCGAATACCTTACGAACAGCAGCGGTGAATGCCAAACGGCTGTCGGAGTCGATGTTAATCTTGCAGACAGCGCTCTTCGATGCCTTACGGAGTTGCTCCTCAGGAATACCTACTGCATCAGGCAGTTTGCCGCCGTACTGGTTGATCATATCTACGTACTCTTGCGGTACAGAAGACGAACCGTGAAGAACGATCGGGAAGCCCGGGAGTTGCTCCATGATAGCGTCCAATACATCAAATGCCAATGGAGGAGGAACAAGTTTTCCGGTCTTCGGGTCACGCGTACATTGCTCCGGAGTGAACTTATATGCTCCGTGGCTGGTACCAATCGAGATAGCCAAGCTGTCGCAGCCCGTACGGGTAGCGAAGTCAACAACTTCTTCCGGCTTCGTATAGTGGCTAACTGCAGACGATACCTCGTCCTCAACACCTGCCAATACACCCAGCTCAGCCTCAACGGTTACATCATATTGATGCGCATAGTCAACTACTTTCTTGGTCAATGCGATGTTCTCTTCGTACGGAAGGTGCGAAGCATCAATCATCACACTCGAGAAACCGAAATCTACGCAAGATTTGCAGAGCTCAAAACTATCTCCGTGATCCAAGTGCAATACGATCTGCGGATGCTCCCAACCGAGTTCCTTAGCGTACTCAACAGCACCTTGTGCCATATAACGAAGCAACGTTTGGTTAGCGTAGTTACGCGCACCTTTCGAAACTTGCAGAATAACCGGGCTCTTGGTCTCAGCCGAAGCTTTGATGATAGCCTGAAGTTGCTCCATGTTGTTGAAGTTGAATGCCGGGATAGCATAGCCACCCTTGATTGCCTTTGCGAACATCTCACGGGTGTTCACCAGGCCTAATTCTTTGTAAGATACCATAATAATGAATAATTAATAATTATTAATGAATAGTTATTTTTTGTTATTAGATGCTAAAATAAAATATGCTATTAGTGCAAAATACGCTATCACTCCCACAAGAGCTGCCGCTCCGCTTCCTGCCCACGTACCCAAATACCAATCGGCGCCGCAGAACTTCACAATCGCAGCTACAACACCCATTAACGCTCCGCCGGCAATAAAGCCTGATGCAATCAGTGTTCCTTTTTCCTGACGTGCTTGTGCTGCTTCTGCCGGTTCGTCTTTCTTCTGTCGGCTGACAAACCACGAGATAGCACCGCCTACCAACAATGGCGTGTTCAGACTCAACGGAATGAACATACCTAATGCAAACGGTAACACCGGTACACCCAGCAATGCTAGAATGAGCGCTAATACCGCTCCGGCTAAATATAACATCCACGGTGCTCCTTGACCCGACATCAGCGGTTCAATCACCGCCGCCATTGCATTCGCTTGTGGCGCAACTAACGCGTTCTCTCCTACAAAACCATAGGTTTTATTGAGAACAATCATCACACCGCCTACCGTAGCGGCAGAAACGAGTGTGCCTAAGAATTTCCAAGTCTGTTGCTTATAAGGCGATGAACCGATCCAATAACCGATCTTCAAATCGGTAATAAACCCACCTGCCATACTTAAGGCTGTACAAACGACGCCTCCTATCACCATCGCACCTACCATGCCGCTTGCACCTTTCATACCAACCGCTACAAAAACGACTGATGCCACAATCAGCGTCATTAACGTCATTCCGCTCACAGGGTTGGAACCAACGATAGCAATCGCATTAGCAGCTACCGTAGTGAAGAGGAAAGCAATCACTACCACTACTAAAAACGCTACAATCGCTTGCCAGAAATTATGAAGTACGCCTACCCAGAAGAATACTAACGTACATACCAACGCTACTACGATAGCCAGCAACAGCACTTTCATACTAAGGTCGCGATCCGTACGCTCAACCTTCGTATTTTGTCCTTTATCACTTCGTACATTAGCTGCCAGACTTACGGCACTCTTGATCACTCCCCACGAACGTACAATTCCAATCAATCCTGCCATCGCAATGGCGCCTATGCCTATGTTACGACCGTAAGCAGTAAATAGCACTTGCGGATCAACCGTTTCCATGCCAGGCATCGAACCCATCAGCGGTAGTAACACCCACCACACGAAGAACGAACCCGCACAGATAATTGCAGCATATTTGAGTCCAATAATATATCCGAGACCCAACACCGCTGCGGAAGTATTGATTGAGAATACTAACTTCGTTTTAGCCGCTAACGCTTCTCCCCATCCCATCATTCTCGTACTTAGTTGTTCGGTCCATAAACCAAACGTACTAACCACAAAATCATACAAACCACCAATCGCTGCAGCCCATAACAAAGGTTTGGCACTTGAGGCACTTTCACTTTTCTCTTTTACCTTTTCGTCTTCTTCTCCGCTAATCAATACTTGCGTCGTAGCCGTGGCTTCAGGAAAAGGATATTCACCGTGTTTCTCTTTTACAAAATAACGACGGAAAGGAATCAAGAACAAGATACCCAAACAACCACCTAATAACGAAGAAAGGAAAATCTGACTAAAAGTCACGGTCATCTCCGGATATTTAGCCTGCAAGATATACAGCGCGGGAAGGGTAAAGATAGCACCTGCTACAATCACACCGGAACTGGCACCTATCGATTGAATCATCACGTTCTCGCCCAAGGCATTCTTGCGCTTAAGAACCGACGACAAACTAACGGCAATAATAGCAATTGGTATAGCCGCTTCGAATACTTGTCCCACTTTCAAACCCAAATAAGCCGCAGCGGCAGAAAAAATAACCGCCATCAGCACTCCCATCGACACACTATATGGTGTCACTTCCGGATACTCTTTATCCGGTCGTAAGATGGGTTCGTATTTCTCGCCCGACTTTAATGGCCGAGCTGCATTCTCAGGTAATTTCATAAACTATTTAAATTGAGCGGCATGATGTCCGCGAATCAATACATGATGGTTGGCAATCGGATCCGTTAAGAAATAGTAACTTACTTCCGGCGCAGCCTTAATCCATACTTGCGTACGGCACAGATTAGGTTCAAACTGACACTTCTCTAATTCTACATCTACTGCCAGCAAGCGTTTCAGATCGCCGCTTAATTTGACTAAAGTATAATCGCCTGTTGGTAAATCGCCGTGTATAGCCACACCTATTCCTGACTCGAAATGCGTGGTATATTCGTGTTTATCGGTCATTTTGAGCGGCAAGGTACAATGGGCAAACAACATCTCACCATCCGCCTTAATACGCGCAGGGTTGACTTGGAAACACAACTCACCTGTCCTTTTCTGACAAAGCATCATGGTCAGTAAAACCGGTATATCACCTTCACACGCTGCAGGAATTCCTTCGTCATTCAGTTTGCTCAACGCAATACAACCGGTGTTCTTGACCGTGCTAAGTAAATCGAAACAACGCAATGTAACACCCTGCAAATCGTATTTCTTCACGATCTCTTTGAGTCGCTCATATACTACCTCTGCACCTTTCATGCCCGGGTCTACCACACCTAAACTAGTCATCTCCTCAATCGGCACATCCACCAATTCGATATTCATCCGCTTCAGCACTACCTCATAATCGACTTTCGAAGCAATCAACCAATCGGATGGAAAACCAACCACTCCCAAGCGTAAGGCTTTCTCATTCTGAAGCAATTCTTCCGATGGTCTTACGGTACAAGTAAGTGTATTGTCTAGGATTGTCAAGTCTTGGTCCGCTGAATGACTCATCACTTTCCCGATGCCGTCGTGTTGGCGGATGTAACTCAAAATCTCCAGCGAAGCTGCTAACGAGTTACTATGTCCGCTAACCATCAGATAAACCGGTTTCTTCAAATCAATCTTACCCTCCTTCACCAGTTTCACAAACTTAGCCTCTGTACCACCGGTTAGAACAGCCACCAACTGATGACTCTCTTCAAACGCTTTATCCACCTCAAACGGCAAACACAGCGCCTGATCGTGCATTTCGGATGATAGAATATGAATCATGGTCTCCAAAATTTAGCGGCATGATGACCGGGGATTAACACATGGTGGTTGGATAGCGGAGAGGTGTGGAAATATTGACTGACAATAGGCGTCGTTTTGATCCATACTTGCGTGCGGCAAAGATTCTTCTCGTACTGACAACCTGTCACTTTCACATTCACAGCCAACAAGCGTTTCATAGCGTATCCTAATTTGACTAAGGTATAATCGCCCGCCGGTAACTCGCCGTGAATAGCTACACCTATACCCGATTCAAAATGGGTGGTGAACTCGTGCTTTTCGGTTAATGACAAAGCCACGGTACATTTCGCCAGCAATATTCTACCATCCGATTCCACACGCGATGGGTTGCCGATAAAGCATTTCTCTCCGGTCAATTTCTTACATACCATCATCGTCAACAATGCCGGTATATCGCCTTCACACGCTGCCGGAATACCTTCGTCATTCAATTTACTAACCGCCAAACAACCGGTGTTTTGAACGGTCGATAACAAATCGAAACAACGCAAAGAAATGCCGTCTAACTGATGCTTGGTAATAATCTCTTTTAACCGTCCATAAATAGCCTCAGCGCCTTTCATGCCGGGATCGACTACACCTAAACTGGATAATTCTTCAAATGGGATATCCACCAACTCAAAATTCATCTTATCCAGCACATCCTTGTAGTTCACCTGCGAAGCAATCAACCAATCGGATGGTTTACCTACTATGCCTAAACGTTGCTTTTTCTCATTCTTCAGCACTTTCTCCAGCGGTGTACGGGTCAGCGACTCCGTGTCCGTCACATCCGGAATAACTACATCCTCTGCATAGTGCATGATTTTACCCACACCTTTATTTTGACGGATATAACTCAAAATCTCCAACGCTGCCGGTAAGGAGTTACTAAAACCACTTACCATCAAATAAACCGGTTTAGCCAAATCGATCTTCTTCTCGCGTACCAACTCCAAAAACTGATCCTCTGTACCACCTGTTAAAATAGAGATAACTTGATTTTCAGCAACAAAAGAATCAGACACTTTGAATGGCATATCGGTCGTCTCGGTGTGAAGATGTTGAGAACAAAGCGTGTATAACATGAGTGTATTGTTTAAACTGTTTTTAACCTTTTTAAGCAAATTTCGCGCAAAATTACTAAAAAATTTGCATATATGCAATAATTATTGCACTTTTTTGAATTTTCTATGCTTTATTTACCCGAAACGTGTAATATTTTTGTCCTAAATAACTCACTATAACGGTCAAAATAGTAATTGCCATCTTGCTCGGTGTAGGATACCAACCCCATACTTCGACGCATAGTTTGAGACCGAAATAATTAATCGCCAAATTAACCGCTACAATCACAATATACCGAATTAACTGCCGTGCGCCGTGAAGATTCGATTGCGTAAAAGTCACATATTTCTGCAACCAAAATCCCGTCAACAACGTAATTGGAAACACGATACACAGCGTCGCAATGTGCGGAGTGAGACACAATTGGTAATTGGTAATTGGTAATTGGTAATATACTAAATCGTGTCCAATGATAAAATTATAAATCAGAAAATACAGTACCCAATCGAAAACGAGATTCCCTCCGCCGCAAGCCGCATAGCGGAACAACTGCTCCGACACCCATTTAGAAAACGGCCGGTAGAAGAAATCGATTATTTTTGTTATTATTTGCGCCAAATGATTCATCGTCAAGCACCTTTGCGGCTGCAAAGGTACTGCTTTTTTTTGATATATGCAAGATTTTTGCGAAAATAATCGTTTTTCTTACTTGCCTAAGTAGATCAGAGATGGTGTATTTTTTGAGTTGGCGTGTTGCTACGATTGCTCCTGAATGTGTTTTAGGGATTCCGTTTCCCTTATCCGATCAAAGAATTGCATAGCCTCAAAAATTTGTAATCTGCATTTCCGAAATGACCATTACATTTCAAATTTTCTGCAAAGATACAACAAAAAAATGACATTTCCGAATTTTTGAGTTTGGGAATGTCATTAAATTGGACTTTTATTGAGAATTATGATTTTCTAATTGAGGTTATGAATAGCAGATGTTATTTAATTCTAGTTTCATTTTTTATAATACAACAACTAATTATGATATGGACATGAGTTGAATAAATGTTATATAATCAAAGATAACTTATACTTATCTGTCGCAGACCGGGCGGATGAGCAACTGAGAGACCCTATTGTATTCGTATGTGTTGGGACGTGCAGAACCGGAGCTAACATCAAATCCAAAAGCCTTTTCAATATCCGTATCTCCTAAGGTTGCACTCCAATACTTATCTATCTTTCCTGCACTTCTATAGCATGGAATAAAAATACTATTACCGTTGGTTCTGCTGGTAAAGATCCAACCTATTTGACCATCACAAGTGCCATACTCCACAATACAAGCTTGGAACAAAATGTTTATTTCTTCATATGTTGGAGTCCGCCATTTTCCTCCCCAACAAAAATGAGCAGCATCATCTTCCAAATCAAGGTTTTCTCCTTTTGTGGTATATTTTGTATAACAATGCGCATCTGTATCATAGTGTTTGCGATGTGACTCCGTTGAACTCCACTTAGGTTTACATTCTCCCCATGTAAACCCGATCCCTTGGTCTGTACGTGAAGAAGCCTCAACATTCCTATCTGCCCACAACACATCTAATCCTAAGTCAACAGCTTCGCCAGGAGCCTGTGTTGGAGTCCATGTTTTAGTATAAAATGTAATTTGCCCCCCATATCGTATTTTTCCGTCTATTTTCGCATATCCTCTTATGTAGTAGTATGTTTCTACATCAAGGTCTGTTATGTATAGACCACTTGTAGATGTTACATCTACTTTCTTATCAACAATAGTAGGCAATGAATGAGTAGCGTAGCAATATCCGTATTCTGTTAACATTCCATTTTCTACTCCTACGTACACTTGTACTTTTGCATCATATTCATACGGATCTACATATAGCACGTAGACAGGTCCAGTAGTCTTAAAATGTTCTTTCCATCCTTCAGCCTCGCCAACCCGATTCTTTGCATATGCATAAAAATAGTAAGTACTACCACAGTCCAAACCGGTTATATAACAAGTATCGCCCTTGAAAAATGTAGGTTCTTTATAGGTATCATATCCCCATTCATTATATATCATAATGCCATATTCAGTGGTAGAGTCGTTGCCATTTGAGAGTAATTGGCATATGCATACAGCCGAGGAGTCTGTTACTTGTTGAAATCCGACAGTCCGAACCGATGGTAACGAATAATGTACTATTTCTCTAGTACTTGAACCATAGTAATGATAAGTCGCCCATTTGCCAACAACTGAGTCTCCATATGAAATGAGTGTATCATATCTTTGTTTTCCGTAGTCAACTATAACGAGTTGCCCTTTTTGACGATAAGTGGGAGATGATGGATAAACATTTTCAATTCCTCCTCTTTCAATACCTTTATCATCATATGTTTGATTAAATTGACGAAAATCGCCCTTATTGGGGTTGTCAAATTGTATAATATCAAAAGATGTCAAATGGCCAAAATACTCATCTTCATATTCGAAGCTAAAAGCGCGGTATTCTTTTTGATAAACACTATAAGGACTATTTATAGGCTCTTCTTTGTCACAAGCACTAAGCATGAAGGCGATGAATGGAAGAACTAATAATATCAGATTTTTCTTTGTCATATGTAAAAATATTTTATTCAAAAAAACGTGAGCCAACTGATATTGGTTCTTCAGGGCATCCACTCCCACTTCATCCAATATACAGAAAGCCCACGCAATTACGTGAGCGTTCTGCGTTATTATCGGAATGAAGTTTCAAACTGTGGATGTGTTGAAGAATCCTCAAATAAAGCAAACGCTTATTTTATCTATGTTGCGCGCACTCGCGCTTGTCCTTACTTTTTATCGTCGAGTAAGCGACGGTATTTTATAAATCGCCTGACCAGCCGTGACCTAAGTCCCAATGTTCATCGTAACGGAACTCGAAATACGGCAGAGCAAAATATTTTTCCAATAGAGCAGTTAGTTCGTCTTCTTTATCTGCAGCCCATTGACCAACAAAGACTACAAAATGATCCACGCTCCATGAAACACGTCCACGTGGAACTTGGGTGTAGTCACCTTTGAATTTGGTCGGCTTATTCTCTGCTAAAGCCTTAAAATACTGCTTTTGCCAAATCTGACGATGTAAAGTTTGATAGTTGATATATGGCAACCCTTTTTCTGCTGCCTCTTCTACCATCTTTGGTGTGAGTTCTTTTTTATAAACGCCAAAGAAGTCATGTTCTTCAGGATCATACCAAAAGATTCCAACAGCCGGCATTGGCTCGTCGAATGATTTCATATCCGCCATAATGGCTTCTTTTTCGCTTTTAGATAAAGTAGTCATAGTTATTCACACTATTTTCAGGCTGCAAAATTACAAATAATTTTTTATATATGCAAAAAAATACTAAAAAATGACTATAAAATGCATAAATATTTGCGTATTTGAAAAAAAAGTAGTACTTTTGCAGCCGCAAAAGCCCGGAAGGGTTCCCTGTGTTATGTATAATAGGGATAAGTTTAACTAAAATTTATCAATTTATGGACGACTATCATAGTAAGAATGCAGAGAGTACATGCCAAAAAATTTTTGGGGCAGCACTTCTTGACGGACCTGAGCGTCGCCCAGAGAATTGCTGAAACCCTTCAAGCCGGCCGAACCATTGAAATCGGACCGGGAATGGGAGTTCTTACCCAATATTTACTTAAGAATAAGGATATACAACTCACGGCCATCGAAATTGACCGCGAGTCGGTTGCTTATCTCAAAGAGTGGTATCCCGAACTCGACCTCATCGAAGGCGATTTCCTTAAATTGGACCTCAATACCCTTATCCCCGAAGGAGATTTCAACGTCATCGGTAATTATCCGTACAATATTTCCTCACAGATTTTCTTTAAAGTACTGGATTATAAGGATCGTATTCCCGTTTGTTCCGGTATGATTCAAAAAGAAGTAGCAGAACGCCTGGCTTCCAAACCAGGTAAAAAAGCCTACGGAATATTATCTGTCTTATTACAAGCCTATTACGATATAGAATATTTATTCACGGTAGATGAACATGTCTTCAATCCTCCGCCTAAAGTCAAATCGGCTGTCATCCGAATGACACGCAATAAACGACGACGGTTGGATTGCGACGAGGCGCTCTTTAAAACTATCGTTAAAACAGCTTTTAACCAGCGACGAAAACAGATGCGCAATTCTCTTCAACAGCTGGTAGGAAAAGGAAATCCCATCCTCGAAGAAGAGATTTTTACCAAGCGCCCTGAACAGCTGACTGTAGAACAATTTGTTGAACTTACAAAATTAATTGAAAATGAGCGAAATCAAAATATTCTATAAAGATAAGGAGAAAATCAAAGTAGCACGCTCTATCTCCGCACTTAAAGAACTCGATAAGAAAGATATCATCTGGATCGATCTGCTCGATGTATCCGATAAAACAGAGGATACGCTCGAGGGATTCCTGAAAATTGATATCCAGGAAGATGAGGAGATGGAAGAGATTGAGCTCTCGTCCCGTTATATTCAAACAGACGACTCTATCGTAGCCAACTCCAACTTCCTAAAGAATAACTTCGAAATAGAGCCTGTAAACTTCATTCTAAAGAATGGAATTCTCGTTTCTATCCGCGATAATGAGTTAGATTCCTTTAACGAGACTTTTAAGAAAGTGTTTGTGAACACACGCAATTTTCCAACAGGCTATCATGTGTTGGTAGCACTCTTCGAGACTCGTGTGGAAAAAGATGCCGACTTGATAGAGGATACAACGGATATGATTACCGAACTCTCACAACAAATCAACGCCGAATCCGATCACGTAGATGAAGATTTGCTCGTACAAATAAAGGACTTACAAGAAAAAGTGACCATCATCCGTCAAAATATCATGGATAAACAGCGAGTTATTTCTAATATCCTCAAATGCGATTTCTTCCCGGAAGAACTAAACCCGCGTTTGACGATGATTATTAAGGATATTAACTCACTTTTCGATTATACTCGCTTCGGTTTTGACCGTCTGGACTATCTCCAAGATACTTTCCTCGGTTTGGTAAATATCGAGCAAAACAAAATCATCAAAATATTCACGGTCATCAATATCATCTTCCTGCCGCCTACTCTTATCGGTAGCCTTTACGGTATGAACTTCGACTTTATGCCCGAACTTCATTGGCAATACGGATATGTTTGGGCACTCGGTCTGATGGTATTTTCCGTTGTACTTATTTTGCTGATTTTCAGACTTAAAAAATGGTTATAAACATATTGTTAACATCCCTTTTGTTACACAGTTTAAAACTTGTTCCACGTTACATTTATCAAATATATTAAAAATTCTATAACAAAATTTTTTGCTTATAAAGTTTTGATTTTTAATTATTTGAAAGAATTATTGACACTTTTAACATACTATTATATCCATGGAATTTAAAAATAAAGAATATATAGATAAAATAAAAGCTTTAGCGAAGGCTAAGAATGCTGTTATTTTTGCGCACTATTATACAAGGCCGGAAATACAAGAAGTAGCCGATTTCATCGGAGATTCTTTGGCTCTTGCACAGCAAGCTACGCGCGTACAGGCGGATATATTAGTAATGTGTGGTGTGCATTTCATGGGTGAAACGATGAAGATCCTTTGTCCGGATAAGAAAGTACTCATCCCTGATATGCAAGCCGGCTGTTCACTCGCCGATAGTTGTAAGGCCGAAGATCTAGCGGCTTTCAAAGCTGAACACCCGGACCATATGGTAGTTTCATACGTAAACACAACTGCCGAAGTAAAAGCGCTTACAGATGTAGTAGTCACTTCCTCTAACGCCAAAAAGATTGTTGATCAACTGCCTGCAGACGCAAAAATCATCTTTGGTCCCGACCATAACTTAGGTTCCTATATCAATTCAGTTACAGGTCGTAATATGCTTCTTTGGAATGGCGCTTGTCATGTACATAGCCGCTTTTCACTCGAAGCACTACTCCAACTAAAAGCAGAAAACCCTGGCGTAGAAGTGCTCGCGCATCCCGAATGTAAAGCTCCTATTCTCGCTCAGAGTGACGTAATAGGTTCTACACAGGCACTCCTTCAACACACCATCAAATCGCCCGCTAAACGCTTTATCATAG
>Ga0265301_10006214_pt1 | contig 11503 bp, 16 predicted proteins | sample AusTroGonzalo_MG_2_FD_193488 | JGI IMG/M metagenome (GOLD analysis project Ga0265301, IMG submission 193488) | Bovine rumen microbial communities from tropical cattle in Woodstock, Queensland, Australia - Gonzalo_04 | ecosystem: Host-associated > Mammals > Digestive system > Stomach > Rumen ...
CTTCATGTTCCGGATAATCTGCGCGTAGGCGTTGCCCCACAGAAGCAGGTGCGTGCTCAGCGTCTCGCGGAAGGTGAAACTTGTCATCTCCGCGTTAGGCTCGTTGTGCAGCACGCTGTACAGCGGATGCTCGCGGTCCCTGTCGGATCCGCGTCCGGAGTATTTGAAAAGGTCCAGCGGCAGACTGGCGATGCTCTCGGAGATCACCCTCACGCACGCATAGACCGCGCTGACCTGCATCGAGGTCTTCTCGTTGACCACCTTGCCGCTTGTGCTGCGACCGAAGACCCAGCCGAACCGGGTGCCGACCTGGTAGTCCTTCGGCTTGTCCCGGCTCTTCGATCTATTGAAGAGTCCCATTGAAATGTCTCCTTAAATCGTCAGATTGAAATCAGACCCCTGGAATCGTAGACCGACTCCGAGGTGTCGTTTCCGTTTCTAATTGCACGGTCCAGGGCCATGACCATCGCCACGGCTCCGTCTATCTTCTCGGTGGACCGTTCCTTGTCCATCTTGATGTTGCCCGCCGGATCCTGACGGACATACACGTTGTCCATCATCCAGCTGAGCACCGGATGTCCTCCGTGGGCGATCTGCCCTGCAAGAACCAGTCGCATCAGCTCCTTGGTCGGAGGTGACATATCCCTGAATCCCTGGCCGAACGGAACCACGGTGAAGCCCATCTCCTCGAGGTGCTGCACCATCTGCGTGGCTCCCCACCGGTCGAAGGCTATCTCGCGGATGTTGAACCGCTCGCCCAGACGCTGGATGGCCTGCTCGATGTAACCGTAGTAGATCACGTTGCCTTCGGTGGCCTCCAGGTATCCCTGGCGGTGCCAGACATCGTATGGGACATGGTCGCGCAGAATACGCAGATCCATGTTGTCCTCCGGTATCCAGAACCACGGCAGCACCCAGTATTTGTCATTCTCGTCCAGAGGCGGGAAGACAAGGACAAAGGCCGAGATGTCGGTGGTGCTGGAAAGGTCCAGACCTCCGTAGCACACACGGCCTTCGAGGGCATCCATATCGGCGGGAGTGTTGCACACGTTCCACTTGTCCATCGGCATCCACCTGATGGCCTGCTTGACCCATTGGTTGAGCCTCAGCTGACGGAACGAGTTCTCCTCGGTCGGGTTCTGCTTTGCAGAATTGTAGGCATCCTTCACTTTGTCGAGTCCTATCGTGTAACCCAATGAAGGGTTCGCCTTCTTCCATACCTTCGGGTCGTTCCAGTCGTCCTCCTGGTCTGCACCATAGATCACCGGATAGAAGGTCTTGTCCTTCTTCCTGCCGGCCATGATGTCGAGGGCCTTCTGGTGCGTCTCGTAGCAGATGGACTTAGTGTCCGTCCCGGCTGTCGTGATCAGGAAGTACAGAGGCTGCATTCTCGCATCTCCGGAACCCTTGGTCATGACATCGAACAGCTTCCGGTTCGGCTGTGTGTGCAGCTCATCGAAGATCACCCCGTGCACGTTGAAGCCGTGCTTTGAATAGGAATCAGCTGACAGAACCTGATAGACGCTGTTGGTCGGCAGGTATATCAGCCTCCTGGACGAGGCGTTTATCTTGACCCTCCGGTTCAATGTCGGACACATCCGCACCATGTCGGCGGCCACCTCGAACACAATGGAGGCCTGCTGTCGGTCTGCAGCGCAGCCGTAGACCTCGGCACGTTCTTCGAAATCCCCGCAGGTGAGCAATAATGCGACAGCCGCCGCGAGCTCCGATTTCCCATTCTTCTTCGGGATCTCGATGTACGCGGTGTTGAATTGCCGGTACCCGTTCGGTTTGATTATCCCGAAGAGGTCCCGGACTATCTGCTCCTGCCACGGAAGCAGCTCGAAAGGTTTACCCGCCCAGGTTCCCTTGGTGTGGCACAGGCTCTCTATGAACCGGACCGCATAGTCCGCGCACTCCTTGTCATAGGTGCTCGTCTTGGCCATGAACTTGGTCGGAGTATATTTCAGTTTTTTCTTCGCCATATTCTCAGGCGACCTTGACCGCCTTCTTGCCCGTGAACTTCTCCCATCTGGCTATGATCACATCGCAGTAATGCGGATCTATTTCCATGATCCTCGCATGCCGGTTCAGCTGTTCGCACGCGATCAGCGTCGTTCCGGATCCGCCGAAGCCGTCCAGGACGGTCTCGCCCTCATTGGATCCGTCCAGGATACAGGCAGCCACGAGCTCCACCGGCTTCATGGTCGGGTGGAGATCACACTTGCGCGGCTTGTCATAGTCCCACACGGTTGTATGATTTCCGCTGCGGCGGTAGTTGTGATGGCTCTTTGTCCAGGTGTAGAAAATAGGCTCGTGCTGGTAGTCGTAATCCAGCCGCCCGATCGAGAAGGTCGCCGAGTTCTTCCTCCATACCAGGTTGTGCCTGACTTCGAGACCGGCTTCCTTCATCATCATCATCATCATCATTCCGAGGTTCCCGCCCTGCGGCGCGGTCACAAAATATACCGCATCGTCATCGCAGTTCATCCGGATGTTCGTCATGGCCTTCACCAGCACATCGTGCAGCTCGTCGGTCGACAGCGTGTCGCCCTGGATGTTCTCCGTTATACGGCCTGCCTTCGATATGTTGTCCAGGTCCTTGTTCTTGTCACCGATGGCCACTCCATACGGAGGATCGGTGAAGCACATCACTGCCTTACCCCCCCCCATGAGGGCGGACATGTCGTCCGGGTTCGCAGTGTCGCCACACATCAGGCGGTGGTTGCCCAGCACCCATATCTCGCCGGTCTGACACTTCGCCTGGATGTCCTCGGCCTCCTCCTCGAAGTCGTCTTCCTTGACCTCGGTTGGCTCGACCGGAGCATCGAATCCGAAGGCCTGCATGTCCAGATCCGTGACCTCCAGGAGCTCGGCATCCAATACATCGGCATCCCACTCGGAGAACTCCGCCGTCTTGTTGTCGGCCAGCCGGAGGGCCTTGACCTGCTGTTCGGTCAGGTCGTCGCAGACGATGACCGGAACCTGCTGCAGCTCCAGCTTGAGAGCCGCCAGCCTTCTGGTGTGCCCGGCGATGATCACGCCGTCTGAATCCACCAGAATCGGATTCTTGAAACCGAACTCCTTGATGGACTCGGCAACCACACCCACGGCCTTGTCTGAAATCTTCCGTGGGTTCTTGTCGTATGGCTTGATGCGGTCTATCGACCACCATACTATCTTCTCATTTTTCATGCTTTCTTCTGCCTCGGGTTATGGGTCAGCAGGAACTCCATTGTGTCGGCCTGCTGCCTTGCGGTGTCGACGTAGACCTCCGAATTTTCACGGATGATCTGCGAGATGTGGAACCAGGTCACATTGGCCTGCTTTGAATACTCCCGGGACATCTGGACATACGGAGATGTCATGGCCCCGCCTGTGGTCGGATGTTTGGCCAGCAAGCCGTACTTGCTGATCGCTTCCTCGCACTGGATCCACCTGGCGTAGTTCATCGAGTAGTGCTCGATGACGTTCTTGCCCACCTTGTTTTCACAACCGCACCGGCAGAGAAACTCCCAGGTCATCTTGAAGACCTGCTCCGCCTTGAGCGGAATGCCGACGTGCTGTTCTGCCTTCATGTACTCGCTGACCGGAGGCATATCCTCGCCGTGGATATTGTCCTCGGCCTTGAGCTCCGGCAGCGGCAGCGTCGCAGTCTTCTGACCGTCTAAAATCTTGTCAGCGAGTGCCTTGCGCTTCTTGCCGGACCCGCTTCTAGCCCCACCACGGGCCGTTCCATCCTTTGCCATTTTTCCATCCTCTTGTGTTTGGGGGCCTATCCCCCTGTTTGAAATCAAAATTTTGTTTTCGAGACTGGGCGCGGGCTATAGCCTCGGGAGCCTGTAGAGATTGAGATACCCCCTCCCGTCTGCCCACAGCCATGCGAGGAAGGCCGCTGACGCGTTTTCCTGTCTGCGGTCAACAAACTAGACCACCAAGCCATAAAAGGCCGTGGTGGCAATCCTCGTGCTTATGTGTTCTCGTATGTGTAAACCTTTTTCTTGTTCAGTCCGTCGCCTCGCTCTGCATGGATCTTGGCATGGCAGCGGTGGCACAGGCTGATCAGGTTGCTGAAGTTGTTCGTCCCGCCCTCAGCCAGCGGCTTTATGTGGTGTACTTCCTCGGCCCTGACCAGCTTCCCATACTTCCTGCACATCTGGCAGAACGGGAAGGCTACGATGTATTCCTCACGGATCTGTTTCCACTCATCATTCTGGTACCTGGCGTTGATCTCCGGATCCCGATGTTCATGATTGTATCTTGCATTTATAATCCGCGCATGCTCGAGGCAATACACCCCGGCGGTCAGCTTATTGCATCCCGGATATTTGCATGGTTTCTTCGGCGCGTATGGCATGGTCCTCCAATAAAAACTGAAGTCCGCTGTTACACGGACTTCGAGATGAGAGCAAAGATCAGACACCTGGATTAGTACAGCCTGAACTATTGCATAGAACTTAGGTGTGCACAAGTTGTTTAATTTTGCTAATAACTGCTATTTACTGCTTTTTGCTATCATTTACTGCTTTTTACTACTCTTCGGACAAAAAAAAGAGAGAGCCTCATCGATTGATGATGCTCTCCACCAGCTGTAGACCCGTGCTGTGCATGTGGAATAGATAGCTCTTTGAGAACCCCGTCTCCTCGGCTATCGAGTCCCAGCTCCTGTATAAAAGGTAACGCTCCTCCAGGATGAACTGCACGCTGAGGTTGCTGACCTTGTTCAGCGTGTTCATGATCTCTTTTCGGCAAGCCATCAGAGCCGCTGCATGCCCCTGAACCTGTTCCTTCAGGTCAACGATGCTGACAACCATGTTCTCCAGCTTGGAGCCCTTGGTCGGGTCGGCTGACGCATGGCTTCCTGTCGGGTCCAGCACCTGCGTCGCAGACGTTGCCAATGACTCAAGCCTTTCTATCTGAGCCAGCTTCGACTTCACGATCCTGTCTATCTTCTGCGCCTGCTGCAGGTATTCCTTCGCGTTCATTCCTCTTCTTCCTCACAACATTCTCTATCCGACTGATGAGCCTGTCCAAAGCCCACCCCGTCGCAAATACCGCCATCATGTATAGAAACCACATGATCCTTTTCATTCTTTCACCTCAAGGCTCAGCCACACCCTCAGCCGCTTCTCTCCCGTCTTACGGAAGCAGTCAGCGCAGGCGACCTCCCTGCTGATCAGCGAGAGCAGCTCCTCTAGAAGTTCCTCGTCGGTCATCTCCCGGATTCTATCTGCGTTTGTCATGTCCTTCCTCCTGCTTGACGAACACCGCACGCTTGTCGTGCTCCACCATGTCGAAGATGTCCAGCCCTTGAAAACCCTTGCATCTGCAGAGGTAGACCTTGCCGTCCGGGAAGATCCTCAGCGTCATGAATTCCTCCGGATCTGTCTCGAACAGTGATGTCTTCTTCAGTGCACCAAAGGACAATCCTTTAATCAATATATCAGCCATTATTTGCCTCCACGATGACGGGTGCATCGGTGATAATATTCATAACCTTGTTCAGTGCTAATCCTGCACTGATATCGGGAAACATATCCCCATGAAAGGCATGGGCAATCTGCACCTCCAAAGCCCTCTTGCTTATCAGGTCTTCATGATAGTCAGGTATCTCTCCAAGGATAGGACACCACCTCGGCCTTTTGTCTGTAAACGAGCCGTTGCTCAAATTCAGGATCGAGCAATAAGTACGCCTCTCTTCATCCCGAACTGCATAATTCTTTCCCATCGGACACTCGCAGCAATTCATGGGCATCTTCGCGTCAACTATCAGCGCCATTCTGCATCTCCTTTTTCATCCTGCGTTTGAGTTCCTCATACGCAAGGGCTTCCTTTGCTTCCGTCGCTGTCTTTGGCTTTTCACGTGGAAGTTGAGACATTGCGATAATAAAGTTTTCAAGTTCATAGGGGATTTCTCCGATGATAGGACACCATTCCATACGCTTGTCATAGGGTGGCACTACCTCGCTAATTTGCCTCTTCGCTCTGTTGCAGTAATAGGCACCAGAACCACCACCTAAACACTCGCAACAAAAACCGCAACAAGTCGGCATCTTTCCTTCAACTATCAGTGCCATTGCTTACCTCTTTCTTGTCGACCCGTCTGCTCCAGACCTCTATGCTCGACTTGTGTATTACTGTCCTGAGCTCATAGGTTGCATGCTCATATTCGACAGGCTCGTCAGGTTCCGGAATATGCCCGTCATCACCCTTGATACTCACAAAGTCAACTATGACAGTCTCTTTCTTGCTCAATCTGTTGCATCCGCAATCATTGGTCATCGCAGTCCCTCTGGCCACTCGCGCCTCATGTTCTCTTCGCCCATGATCGGGACCAGACTGTTCTTCATCATGACCGGAACATCTCCCAGGTTCTCGGTCAGGTGATCTATCCATGACTTCTTCGGCACGACCTTGCCGATCTGGTTGCCGGTCTCGGCTCCGACTATCACCCATTCGGGAAGCCTTGAGCCCAGGAACCTTCCCGGATCCGCACGCAGCGGTTCCATCGATATGAAGCAATGATGCTCATCCGATGAGAAGAACGCCTCGTTCCCTGTAGGCACCGATGTGCCGTACCAGAAGTTGTCCTCCTTCGGCAGGTCTCCGTTGTAGGCCATCTCCAGCATCCTCTCCGGATTCTTCGTCAGGAACATGTACTTGTGCTGCGGACTGCGCTTGCATGATTCGAACACCGCCAGAATCATCCACTCCGGAACCCAATCCCCGAAGAGGTCTGCCATACTGCACACAAACACGCGCTTCGGCTCCCTGGCTCTCTCCAGATCATGCAGTCGGCTCAAGTGGAAGGTCGGCATGAATCCGTATGGATACGGCTCGAACTTCCCGTTGTAGACATACGGCTCCTCAAGCACCATCGTCGAACCTTCCTGGTCGAACGCCTCCTTCATGGCCATCGGGTCCTTGGATGCGAACCTCTCGGCGATCTTCCGGGCGTAACAGTAGGTGCAGCCATGATAGCACCCCGTCAGCGGATTCCATGTCATGTCCGCCCAATCTATCTTCGTGTTGTTCATTTCAACAGGCCTCCCTTGATTCCGGTAAGGATTGACGGCGGAGTAGGCATGGTCTCGTTTATGGGCCGCCACAGGTGCAGGCAGTTCGACATGTTGTTCACATACTCGCTGACCGGAGGATGGAACTCGACCACCCATTCATCGTCCTTGAAGAACATCTGCTTGAAGTCGCACATATCATCCCAGGACGGAAGATATGCAGGATTCTTATGGCTGACGCTCACGTGCTCCCATCCGGCTCCCCAGCTCACGATTACGGTGCCGACGAAGTTCTTGTGCTTCAGCACCCCGTTGAATCCGTCCACACCCACATTCAGGATCCGCAGACCTTTTATTTTCCTCATCTCTTCGAACTTTTTCATTCTTGCCTCCTTTTGTAGATCTCGATTACTCCCGGATCGAAGGTCGGAAGCAGCATCCACATCGATGGCTTGTACTTCCGGATATCGATTTCTTCACCCTGGTTGCCGTACCATTTGCCGCCGGCGAAGGTGTACTTCCTGGACTCCGTCTCCTGGTCTTTCTTCACGAACCAGATGATGTACTCCCCGTTGTGCAGCGGCGGGTTCGTCGCCCAGTCCTCGACCTTCATCGGAAACCTTGTAAGATAGCTCTGTATCTCCCGGATCATAGTCTGCAGGGCCTGCGATATGGTCATGATCGACGAGTAGGAGGCCTCAAGTGCCGTGACCATCCTCTCTGTGTTCCCGACCATCTTCTCCAGCTTCTTGCGCTGTCTTTTCCTCATGCCGGAACCTCCTGCTTCTTCTGCCTCTCCCTGCGGTCCGTTCCGTGGATCCATGAGATGACCTTGCCTCTCTTCAGGCGGCTCTCGACAGCTGACCCGAACGCCGGCACGTATTCCTGATATGTCCGGTTCGACAGAATCAGCAGACCCTTCATCGCGCTGTTGCGGCTTATGACCATGTCGGCGAAAAACGCGCACTTGGCGGCGTGCCACCTCTCCTGGTCGGCATCATCGATTACCAGCACGTCATATTCCTCGAACCTGCGTCGCAGATTGTCGGCCTCGTTGCCTTTTCCCTTGCCGCACGCCAGAACCATGCTCAGCAGAGCCGAATCCTGGATATAGAAGGCCCTCTTGCCGTCCTTTTTTGCAGCAGATACCAGTGCAGATCCCAGATAACTCTTGCCGTTGCCGGTCTTACCACAGATAGTGACATTCCTGACCGCAGAATATGGATCCTTGGAACCGATGGAATCATAGAGGGCCTTGACGGCTCTCAGAGCCAGCCCGTCCTCGAACTTGACCTGTTCTCCTTCATCTTCACGGATCTCGAACTTCTCGAAGGTGGCCATGCAGTTGTCCGCAGGCACCCCGTTGTCCTTGACCAGGCTGTCATAAAACTCCTGCTCGGCCTTCCTGCGTTCTTCGGCCTTCCTGCGTTCTTCTCTGCAGATCGGACACTCGATGGCATCATAATCACCGTCAAATACCAACGTGTCGAACTCGCCGTGGCCCGGAATATCGCATTTGCACTTCCAGCCTTCCATGTCGCGGTTCTGCGACTCTCTCAGATGCCGGATGAAGTCGTTGTCCGGCTTTCTTGCAATCTTGATTACCATACAACCTCGCCTCCCTGCTGACCGTCGAACGCATCATTGCTCACTACGGTCCTTCCGGTCTTCACGTCTCCGTTGTTGTCATAGACTCCCTCAAGGATCTTCAGAAAATGCTCCTTGTCCAGAAGCCAGTCAAAATAGATGCGGAAGAGGTGTCCGTTCGAAGCTGAACGGCCTGTCAGATACTCAGACTCCTCGATTTTGCGGAATACGGTGTCGATGTCATCCTGTGAGAATTCCCTGAAGATGTTGTCCACGGCCATCTCGCGCTGACATGTGAGTTTTACGCACTCCTTGACCCCCGGAATACCGTTGAACCGGACCATGAAGGAATCGGCTCTATCTCTGGTGCTTTGTGTCGGAACCCCTCTTGTCGGAACTTCATGTTCTTCAGACTCCTCTTGTGTGCGCGCGCCTGTATTAAACACACTCTTATTCTCACTCTTACTCTTACTCTTACTCTTGGTTACACCATCCGTTACTGTTGCGTTACTTTCCGTAACGCTTTCACTGATTTCCGGTAAGGCTGGCTGAATTTTGTGATTATCCCTGTACCTCTGCTGGCGAATTGCGTTGGCATTGTTTGCCGATGATCCGATCATCTTCTGGACTTCGCTCATGTAGTAGGTGCCGTCCTCCATGATCTCCATCAGGCCCAGCTGTGAGAATATCTTCACAGCCGAGCGCACGATGTCGATGTTGGTGTTGGTGATGGTGGCCAGCATGTCGTTGTTATAAGGCAGAGTATCTGAGAAGCGCAGCATGCCCTCATGATCTATGCTCTCGCAGAGGAGCTTCATGTAGAACAGCACGTAATCCTTGCCGTTCGGCATGGCTTCGACTATCTGCACGTCATGACGCTTAAAAAAGTCCCTCTTGAGCTTGAGCCAGTAATATCTCTCAGCCATTCGGGTTCTCCTTTTCCTGAAATTTATCCAACAGCCCACCCAAGAAAACCAGCCTCTTTGATGCTTCAACAAAATCGGATGCCTTGTGGTTTGCAAAACTCTGAGAATAACCGAGTTTCTCGATATGAAGATTCAATGCCTCACGGACCTCTTTTCTTTCTTCCGGATTAAGAAGGACACTCCAGTCAGAGCTGGCGATTTCTGGCTGTTTTTGAGGGGCTTCAGGGCCGTTTTCAAACAGGTCTTCCTGCTCTGATTCTGTGTCTTCTGGAGAATCGTCCACCTTGATCTCCGCGAACCAGTCGAGCTGTCCGGACACTATCACTCCGAACGGGAGCTCGTCGAGAAGTCTCAGCTCCGCAAGAATGCCCCGCTGGGCGCAGGTGTGATCGCTGGGCCTTGCCAATACCGGCTTGTCCTTCAGGGCCTTGGCCTGGTCGCTGTTCGGGTTCCTGAGCCATACCTTGTCCTTGGATGTGCGTATTCTTCTCGGAGGTATTACATCCCTGATCTGAGTGACCTTGTATTTGCCATCCGCCGTTCTGGAGATCCTGTAGCAGCCGTGATAATGCAGCGCATCTCCCTTGGCGATCTTGGACAGGAACTCCATCAGTATCTCATGTTCGTCGCCGGTAGTCTTCACAACTATCGACACGTTGACTTCCCTTGGACCGCTTCCTTCCAGCAATGCCTTGCTCTCGTCCGTAAGCATGTTTTTGCAGATATGGACACTGCTGCCGCGTCCGTCCTTCCCGCGATTGATGGTGACTCCCAGCATCTCTTTCGTAAGTAATCCCATATTAACCCTCCAGCGTCATGTATTCTTCCAGCAGCTGTTCCATCTCGGCCTTGATCTCCATGACCTTCTTCTTTGCCTTCGATGTCTTCAGCTGATACGCATCCTCGATCTCCATCGACTTCGGGAGAAGCAGCTTGTCTCCCTGGTCGATTTTCTTCGGCCAGATCTGCTCGTTGTTCTCATGCAGCGCACTGTAGAAGATGCAGGTGGCGAGCAGTCTCTTGTTGTCGGCTCCCTTGAGAGGATCCTTCTCATAGTCCTGCATACCTCTGACGAAACCGTTCAGTCTCCATCCACCCTCAGAGTAGATGTACTTCGCCAGGATCACGCGCTCGTCCTTGTCCGGAAACCTCTCATCCTTGTGATACTTGGCCATGTAGGCATCGGCATGTTCTGCGACCATCTTCTCCAGCTGGTCCGGAAGCGACTTGAAGAGCTCTGCATACCTCTTGGCCAGCTCTTTCTTTTTCTTGGCCACTGTCGGGTCTTCCTTCGGCTTTGTCTGCTTCTTCTCTGCCCATGAGATGTTGCCGTAGATGTCCATCTTCTTGATGCAGTAGGTGTCGGATTTCTTCTTCTCGAATGACCAGTAGTTGGACTCCTCGACGACCTCGACCTTGGCTTTCTTGAGGGCCTTGACCATCTTGTCGTCCGAGCCGTACTTGCGGAACCACACGGAGCTGACCCCTTCCTTGATCATCAGGTTCTTCAGCTTGGTGACATAGCACTTGGAATCCCTGCAGCATCCCTGGCTCTCATCGAAGAGGATGTTGTCGCTTGCCACGTTGTTCGGACAGGTGGCGCACGGATTGCCGTCTTCCAGGATGGCCTTCGAGCACTCCTTGATGGCCAGTCCCTGCTGATCCAGGTATGCGCTGCGGACCTGTCTCGGCTGGCAGTTCCACACGCTCTTCAGGCGGCTATATATCTCCTCCTGGAGCTCCGGTTCCATGATGGAATACTCCTCCGCGCTGTCCGCCTGGATTGCACCCTCTACGAACGCCTGACGCACCGAGGGCGACAGATTGTTCAGCTTGGCCCTTCTGATCACCTTGGCAAGAGGCATTCCTAGCATTGCACTGATGGTGTTGTTGTCATATCCCTGGCTCTGCAGCGTCCGGATCTCCGTGGCCTCGTCCAGCGGATGCAGTCCCTTGCGGTCGAGATTCTCGAGA
>Ga0265301_10006215_pt1 | contig 11502 bp, 2 predicted proteins | sample AusTroGonzalo_MG_2_FD_193488 | JGI IMG/M metagenome (GOLD analysis project Ga0265301, IMG submission 193488) | Bovine rumen microbial communities from tropical cattle in Woodstock, Queensland, Australia - Gonzalo_04 | ecosystem: Host-associated > Mammals > Digestive system > Stomach > Rumen ...
GGTCGGCGCATCCGGCGCGACCTTGTCGATGTTCGTCACGGTGATGAAGGTCCAGACGTCGGACTCGTTGCCTGCCGCGTCAAAGGCGCGGAAGACGACCGAATCGTTCTCGCTGAGCACGACGCCGGTCGAGTCGACATAATCGAACCATTCTTCGAGGTTGCTGCCGAGGCGGTATTGACGCACGACGGAATCGTCGCTGAACGTGGCGTAGACCGTCACGTCCTGATTGGTCGGCTCGGTGGTGCTTGCGTAGGCGTGCGGCGGATTCGGCGGTTCCTTGTCGATGATGTCGACCGTGTAGGGCGTGATCGAGGACGCTCTGCCGTCTGCATCCAGACTGCGGAAGTAAACCACGCCGTTCTCTTCGAGCACGACGCCTTCGGTGTAGGTGAACCAGTCCTGACCGTTCAGCGAGTACTGGTTCAGGGCGGCGTCCTCGGCGAACGTGGCGGTCACGGTCACATTCTGGTTCGTCCGGCCGGTGATATCCGCCTGCGCGACCGGGGCGTCCGGACCGAGGACGAAGCTGTCGACCGTGCATCCGGTGATATCGGACACGTTGCCGGCAGCGTCGGTGGCACGGAAGAAGACCATTGTACCGATTTCCCTGACCGGGACGGCATCAGTGTAAGCGGTCCAGGTCTGGCCGTCGAGCGAGTATTCCTTCGCGGCGGAATCTTCGCTGAAGTTGGCGGAAACGAGCACGCCTTCGAACCCTGTCGCGGCGGACAGGGAGACGACCGGAGCGGTCGGCGCAATCTTGTCGATGTTCGACACGACGAAGGTGGTGGTCGGGGAGAAGTTGCCCGCCGCGTCATTGCCGGCGAAGATGACCGTGTCGTTGGACGTGAGCACGACGCCGTCATCGGTGTAGGGCAGCCAGTTTCCGCCGCCCGCGCCGACGATCGAGTAGTTGCGCTCGACGAAGTCATCGCCGAACCGCGCGTAGACCGTCACGTTCTGGTTGGTCGGCTCGGTGATGTCCGCGTAGGCGACCGGGGCGTCCGGCGCAACCTTGTCGATGTTGTCGACCGTGCAGGCCGTGACCGCGGAATAGTTGCCGTCGGCGTCCATGCTGCGGAAGTAGACCGTGCCGTTCTCGGTCATCTGGATGGCGATCGGGCCGCCCGCGAACACGGGTTCGTCCGGATAGGGCTGCCAGGTCTGGCCGTCCAGCGAGTATTCATTGACCGCGGCGGTCTCGTCGAATCTGGCGGTCACGTACACGTCCTGGTTCGTCGGCTCGGTGTTGCCCGAGATCGCGACCGGTGCATTCGGGCCGACGGTGAGGCTCGTCACCTCGTACTTCGTGATTTCGGACACGTTACCGGCGGCGTCGATGGCGCGGAAGTAGACCGTGCCGAGTTCCGTGAAGAGGACCGGGCCGTTGTAAGCCTGCCATTTCTCGCCGTCGAGCGAGTATTCCTGCGTGAAGGAATCGTCGCTGAAGATGGCGGCGACGTCGAGGCCGACGGCGACCACGGAGGCGGTCGCGGAGGCGATCGGCGCGGTCGGCGGGATCTTGTCGATGTTCGTCACTTCGTACTCGGCGACGTCGGAAACGTTGCCCGCCGCGTCGGTGCCGCGGAAGAACACCTTGCCGTTTTCGGTAAGGGACATGCCGTCTGCAGGATACTCGATCCAGTTTTCGCCGTCAACGCTGCATTCGCGCACGACGGAGTCGTTGCTGAACGTGGCGGTCACGATCACATCCTGATTCGTGATCTCGTTCGTGCTGGCGGCCGCGACCGGAGCTTCCGGCGCGACCTTGTCGATGTTGTCGACCGTGTAGGCCGTGATCGCGGAGTAGTTGCCTTCGGCGTCCGCGCTGCGGAAGTAGACCGTGCCGTTCTCGGGGAACACGAGACCTTCCGTGTAGGCGAACCAGGTCCGGCCGTCCATCGAGTATTCGTTCACGGCGGCGTCTTCAGCGAACGCGGCAGTGACCGTCACATCGCCGTTCGTCAGAGTGGTGATATCGGCGGAGACGACCGGGGCGTCCGGGCCGACGTTGAAGCTGTTCACCGTGAAGATCGTGTATTCGGACTCGTTGCCGGCGGCGTCGATGCCGCGGAAGAGCACCGTCGTGCCGAGTTCACTGACCGCGACCGCGCCTTCGTAGGGGATCCAGCGCTTGCCGTCGAACGAATATTCCTTCGTGACGGAATCGTCGCTGAACACGGCGGAGACGAGCACGCCGTCGAACGTGTCGGCGGTGGTCATGGAGGCGACCGGAGCGGTCGGCGCGACCGTGTCGATGTTGTTGACGAGGAAGTTCGTGACATCGGACACGTTTCCGGCGGCGTCCGTGCCGCGGAAGTACACATTGCCGTTTTCGGAAAGGAACATGCCGTTTGCAGGATACTCGATCCAGTTTTCGCCGTCGACGCTGGCTTCGCGGATCGCGGTGTCGTTGCTGAACGTGGCGGTCACGATCACTTCCTGATTCGTGGGATCGGTCGTGCTGGCGGCCGCGATCGGGGCTTCCGGCGGGATCAGGTCGATGTTATCGATCTGGATGCTGCTTTCGTTGGTGTATTCCTGGTCGATGGAAATGCCGCGAACCCAGACGACGCCGTTGTCGGAAACGGTGATGAGGCCGTCCGCAGGAACCGCGGTCCAGGTCTGCTGGCCGTCGATGGAGTACTCGTAGCCCTGAATGATTTCCGCCGCGTCAGGAGAACCGATGACCGACACATGCACAACGGTGTTCGTGGGAGCGGTGATGTCCGCGACCAGTTCCGGACCGGGGATGGAGCCGTCGTCGAACGTCGCGACTTCGGACACGTTGCCCGCGTAGTCGACGGCCTGCACGGTCCAGCACCAGTCGGCGGTGTCGACCTGAACGGCGGCGAGCGCCGGAGTGCCGGTGACCACGGTCCCGTCATCGCCGACGGTCACGGTCGTTTCGCCGTCGGCCATGGTGGGCGCGGGGAATTCAATGTTGTAGAATTTGTACGGGGTCTCGACCGTCGTGACGTCGCTGGAACCCTTCTTCCAGTAGGTCACGATGTACTTGCGGATGCCGGAGTAGTCGTCGGTGGATTCGGACCAGCCGAACGTGAGCGTGACGGAGCCGTCTTCGTTCTCGGTCGTCCAGGAATCGAGGTCGGTCGGCGTGCTCGGCGCTGCCTTGTCGATGTTGCTCACGCGGTAGGTCGTCACGTCGGACGTGATGCCGTCGACGCTGATGCCGCGGAAGTAGTACGTGCCGTTGGCGGTCACAGTCAGCGTGGCCGTCACATCATTGGTCGGAGTCGGAGTCGGGGTAATGACGGGGTCATTGACCGTGAAGACGAGGGCGCCGTTGGCGCCGGGAGCATCGAGCAGGTCAAGGGAGAACGTGAAGTTCGGCTGCACGGTTCCGGCGTTTTCATAATAGATGGCTTCAAAGTTGGAGAAGGACTCATCCGGATTATCCGAGAGCTGGTATTCGTGGTAAGCCGAGATGTACCCGTAAGTGGCCCCGGAGACGTCCACCACGTCGAAACACATGGTTTCATGCGTGAAGAAGCCCGTCGAGTTTGCGAGGATGTACGTACCTGCGGCCTGATTCTGCCCGTCGATCAGAATGGTATAACTCTGCAGAGGCTCGACGTATTCGTAGCGTGCGGCCTTGAGCGCATCATCTGCCGTGATGTCGAAAACCACGCCCGCCTCTTCCTCGTCGGCCGTGATGACCCCGCGGGTGCCGCCGTTCGTTGCGCCTGCGTCCGTCATCGTGGTCGTGCCGCCGGTGACGTCGCCGACGTAGCCGGACGTGGGATAGTTGGAAGGAATGTATTGGCTGGCGTAATTGCCCCCCTCATCGCCCGCGGCGGCGGTGCCGCCGCTCACGGGAGAGACGGTGGCCGCGCCGTCGTCCGGGAACGTCAGCCAGTTCCGCCCGTCGACGCTGTACTGGCGCGTCGCGGTGTCGTCGCTGAAGTCGACGGTCAGCGTCACGTCCGAAGGCGTGAACGTGATGACGTCAGCGGTGACGGTCGGGGCGACCAGCCATTCCGGCGCGACATTGGTGGAATCGACCGTGAAGAGGAGCGTCGTGTAGTAGCCGCCGTCTTCCACAAATCTCTTGCCCTCGCTGAGCGTGAACCCGAAGTCGGGCTGCAGCTCTCTGGAGGTGGCGACGTAGTTAATCGCGACGACGCTTTCATACCATTCGTCGCCCGTTTCCTCGTCGTAGTGATACTGATTCTCCTCGGCCATGTAGAAGTATCCGAACGTGGACCCGCTGACATCCATCAGGTCGAAATAGATGACAGCGTTGTCATTCCAGAAAAAGATATCATTGAAATAGGTCGAGTCGGCCAGAACGTACGTGCCGGCGGCCTGATTCGTGCCGTCGACCGTGATGGAGTAATGCCCGTTGTTCGTGACATTCCACAGGCTGTCGATACGCGCCTCGGTGAGCGCATCCTGCGCCGTGATGTCGAAGTCGAGGACGCCGCCGTAGCTGACGCTGATCGTGTTGGAGCCCTTCCGGATCTTGCCGGTAAGCTTGCCGCCGTTACTGACCTGAATCTCACTGCCGGAGTTCACGGTGATGTCGCGAACCACGCCGTTCTGCCGAACGTACAGGGTCGTGGACTTGTCGCGGTTTCCTTTCACGCCGAGCGTGCTCTTCTCCAGCAGGGCGATCCCGCCCTCTTCGGACTCGTCGTCGTAGGCGGTCTCGCCGACATACACATAGCCGTCGGCGAACGTGTTGTTGTAACCGTAGCCGCCCTGCCAGATGTTGACGTTCGCCCACTGGTCGGTGCGGCAGTCGATCATGCCCGCGCCCCTGTAGATGCCGATGGTGTCGCCGAACCAGCCTTCATCGCTGCCCAGGAAGCCGGAGAGCACGCCGTTTTCGATGGAGAACGGAACGTTGTCGATGGAGCCGTTGGTGAGGTTGGTGCCACTGCTGACATAGAACGTGATCCCGTCGTAGTCGGTCAGTCTGGCGACGTTGACGGTCACGTTTCCATCGAAATCGATATGGCCGGGGTGATATTTGCCCGGATCGGAGTAGCGGACCGTGTCGACATTGGTGACGATCGCGCCATCGAGGAACGTGGCCTGATTCATGTTCATGCCGCTGCCGACGGTGTAGAAATTGCTCACCACGCCGCCGCTGAACACCGTCAGGTCGCCGCCGAACATGATGTTGTCGACCGCGCTCGTGTTCTTGTGGACGGTGATGCCGATGTCTCCGCCGGTCAGATGCTCGTAGGAGAACGTGTTCGAGGTGAACGAATAGGTGATGGTCTCCGGGACATCGTTGTCCCAGCTGATCCACACCGCGCCGCCGTTTTCCGTCAGGTTCAGAGCCGTCGCGCCTTCCGAGGCGGAAACGCACGCGCCCGGATTCACGATCAGGTCGGACACCGTGCCGCCGGCGATCGTGACCGCGGCTCCGGCCGTGGCATCGGTGGAAGTCGTGCTGCCCATCACTTCGACGTAGGTGCTGCCGAGGGATGCGCTGGTGAACACGCCGTCCGTCATATTGAGCGCCACGCCGCCGGACGTGCCGGTCAGCACGGTATTCGGGGCGACCTGCATGTGCAGATAGTCCTTATCCGTCATGTCAATGGAGCGCACGTGCGCGCCGGCATAGACGTCCACGTGTGCGCCCATGAAGGTGCTGACGATGGTTTCCTCCGGCTCCTTCTCCTGGTCCCAGCCGCCTTCATATTCGGTGTAGGTGTAGGGCACGGGGGCGGTCCGGACAAATTCGACCGTCGCGCCGCGGTTGAATGTGACGCTGGTCCCGCTGAAGACCATGTCGCTGGCGAACACGCCGTCTTTGAACGTGGCGTTGCCGTTGATCTGCGTCACGCCGCTGGCGAACACGCCGCCCATGTAGGTCAGATTGGCATTTTTCAGGAGGCCGGGCCTCATGTCTCCATTTTGGACCATGAAACTCTGGCCGTCGATCGTGCCGGTGATCAGGGTGTTCGGGGCGATCTCGAAATTCAGATAAGAATCCCAGGAATACTCGTCGCCGGGCATCGCCTGTGCGACGAGTCCGGTCACGGTGCCGCCGGCGACGACGGTCAGATTGCCGAGTTCGGTGACGGTTTCGATTCCGGAAACGAACTCGCTGGTGTACTCCCAGTCTTCCGTCTCGGAATTGTAGTGTTCGTGATACTGCCAGCGTTCGTATGCGCTGTCGTAGGTGTAGGGCTTGACCGTGTAGCCGTTCACCACGCCGCCGTCGTAGACCGCCAGACCGCCCCTGCGAGCCGTGATGTCGACGGCCGTGGTGCCGGAGTGGACCGTGCCGACCTTGCCGGTCGAATAGACGAGGCCGCTGAACGTGTTGGGCTGGATCGTGACGGGGAAAAATTCGGTGGAGGAAACATAATAGCCGTAGCCGGTGGTTTCATCCTCAATGTAATTGGAAACATTGCCGGAACCGACATAGACCGCGCCGCCGTTTTCGACCACGGTCGCGCCGATCGCGGAGAGATCGCCGTAATAGCCGTACCAGTTGAATCCGGCGCTGAACCAGCCGCCCTGATTCACGGAAACCTCGGCCGCGCTGGTGCTGCCCTCCATGCACATGGAACCGCCCTCGTTGATCGTCACGCCGGTCGCGGTCGCGCCGGCGGAGAGTCTCAGGACGCCGCCGTCGAGCAGGACGTTGTTCACGTCCGCGCCGGACGCGTACAGATAGGCAAAGGTTCCCGCAACCGTGGCGCCGTTGACGATGACGCCGTTCGAGGCGAACGCCTGGGCATATTGATACGACTCGGCGCCGTTGATGACGAGGTCGTTCACGACCGTGCCGCGGTTATAGAAATACGCGCTGCCGCTCGTGTTCAGGGTCATATAGTTCACCGTGCCGCCGTAGACGTCGACGCGGCCGTAGGAGTTGACGATCGTGTCTACAAGCTCGCTTCCGCGGAAATCGACTTTGCCGCCGCTGTTCACGGTGGTGCCGGTGACCGCGGCATTGTTTGTGGCGCTGAAGAAGGCGCCGCCTTCGAGCGTGGTATTTTCGAGCCGGCCGCCGGAAGCATAAAGCGTACCGCCGCTCATCACCGTGTTTTGCACATTCGCGTCTCTGGAAACATTCATCGATCCGCCGCTCATTGCAGTATATTCGAGCAAACCGGAATTGATGTTCGTTACGGCGCCCACCAATGTGGTATCGGTGGCGGTACCGCCGGTGACGGACAGGGAATCCCCGTAGGTAAGGGATAGGCCGGAACTGTAAGTCCCGTATTCGATCGTGTAAGAACTCATGGATGGCTCCTTTGGTATGAGTTTTTTGAGGTTGGAATGAGGTATCTGTACATATTTATTATATACAATAGCATGGAAAAGTCCATTTTCAAGTCATTTCAGGCAGATTCTTTCAAGAAAAGCATAATATTTGCAACACATTCAAAACAAATATGCTACAAAGATGTAATTTTAAGAAGAACGGGACAGAACATGCCCGCATCAGCACGAATCGAGCTGAATAGATGAAAACAGGGGATGTGCCGTTGAAGGCGCCGGGGGATCGCGTTCGAGGCGGCGCAGAAAGTTACTTAACGTAATTCTGATAAGTCTTTCCGTCGGAATCGGTGGCTTTCGGATCGGCTCCGGCCTTCAGCAGGGCGTCCACGACGGCTTCGTTGCCGGACTCCGCGGCGTACATGAGCGCGGTCTTGTGATTCGGCCCGTAGGAATTCGGGCCCGCGCCGAGCTTGACCAGCGCCGGAATGACCTTCGGCGAAGTCTTCGTGCCGGACGCGGCGTAGAGCATGGGCGGCAGCTTCACGAGCGGATGCCGGACTTTCAGGTCGACCGGGGTGGAGGCTTCCTTGCAGTCGAGCAGGAAGGCGTCGAGATTGCGGTCGATGAGGCCGAAGACGAGCGGCACCTGATTGTTGATCTTGATCTGATTCGGGTTCGCGCCGAGCCGGATGAGCTTGGCGAACGCTTTTTCGCGTTCCAGCTGGACGGCGGCGATCACCCCCTGCGCGAGCATGGGGGCGGTCTTGAGCTTGCGGTCGGTCGCCGCCTTGAAGATGCGTTCGATCTCGTCGGGACGGTCCTGCTTCGCGGCCGTCTCGATGTCGGGGCAGACGGGGAGCTCGGCCCCGGCCATCTTCAGCATGTACGCGAGATCGTCGAATCCCTTCATCTCCGCGTAGACGAGCGGGGTGCAGGTGGTGTCGTCGGGGTGGTTCGGGTCCGCGCCGGAATCCAGGATCAGGCGGACGGCGACAGGCTTGCCGAGCTCGACGGCCCGGATGAGCGGGGTCTGATGGTACTTGTTGTCCTCTTCGTCCAGAGGATCGTCAATGTCCTTCATCACGCCGAGGTGCTTTTTGATCTCGGAGGAATTGTCGGTGACGACGGCGGCGTTGAACGTGAGCGCGGGCTTGCCGGTGAATCCGGGCTTTTTCGCCTTGCGGAGGGCGTCGTTGCTCTTCTGTTTCTCGGCCTCGCGTTCGAGCCGGTAGGCGTTGAGCAGCTTCACGCCCTCGTCTTCCTTGTGGGTCCGCATGTACTCCTCCAGAACTTCGGATTTGAACTCGACCTGTTTGGTGCCGAGGAGGTATTTCAGGATGTCCATGCGGTCGGTTTCGCAGAGAATCTGCACGGGGACCTTACCCTCGAATCCGGGCAGGTTGCAGTCCGCGCCGAGGGTCACCAGGAGCTTGGCGAGCGCGAGGGTATCGCGGCGCTGGGATCCGGTGGGCGCGGGCAGGAAGCATAGGTAGGCCAGCGGGGTGCAGGAGCCCTTGATGGTCTGCTTGGGGTCGATGGAGCGCGCCGCGATTTTCTGGAACTTGCGGAACTGCGAATCCTCCAGCTGGAAATTGACGATGCTGCCGTAGCGGATCAGGATTTCAACATGCTCGATCTTGAGCTCGGAGATCGCGTGGAAGATGAGCGGCGTCTCCATGTAGTTGAGCCGGGTATCCAGAAAACGCGGCGTGTTGGCGTAGTTCGAGAGCACGCGTTCCAGCAGGCTCGGAGCCCCGCGCCGGATCGCGCCAAGAATCTCGCCGTACGCCTCGTCGCCCGCCTGCGCCGTGAACGGCAGATTCGTGACGGTCCCGGCGGTCATCCCGCCCAGGGATGCGCCGGTCATCGGCGTGCGCACCACGCCGCGTGCATGAAGGACGGACGGCAGGACGGCGAATGCCGCGACCGTCAGGAGGAAAAGGCTGCAGAGATGGAAACGTCTGGACATGTTCGACCCCCGGAAACAAAGTCTCCACTGACGTAGTGCCGTGCTTCGCGACGGCACGGGAAACAAAGTCTCCACTGACGTAGTGCCGTGCTTCGCGACGGCACGGATGGTTTTTTTCCAATTAATATGATGCGGAAGTTGCGAAAAATCAAGCGGAAAACGCGGAAGAAGGCATAAAAAACGAAGATTTGTCGTGTCCGCGGGCGGCGCGGGCTTGCATTTCGCCCGAAATCGGCTATATTAAATGGATTCATGTTTTTTACTTGCAATCACATATCACAATCACATATCGACGAGGAAACTCAAATGGGAAAATACCCGCTGGAAACGATCCGGCACAGCGCGGCGCACGTGATGGCCGCGGCGGTGCAGGAACTCTACCCGAACGCGAAATTCGACATCGGTCCCGCGACCGAGGACGGCTTCTACTACGACTTCGACCTGGAAACGCGCCTCACGGCCGACGACCTTGCGAAGATCGAGGCGAAAATGGAAGAGATCGCCAAGGCGCATCTTCCGTTCGAACGCAAGGTCATGACCCGCGAAGACGCCCATGCGTTCCTCGCCGGTCGCGGCCAGCAGTACAAGCTCGAACGCCTCGCCGACATCCCGGACGACAGCGAGATCACGTTCTACATCTGCGGCAACTTCACCGACCTCTGCCGCGGCCCGCACGTCGAAAACACCAATGAGATCGGCGCCTTCAAGCTGCTCTCCATCGCCGGGTCCTACTACCGCGGCGACGAGAAGAACCCGATGCTCCAGCGCGTCTACGGCACCGCGTTCGCGGACAAGAAAGAGCTCAAGGCGTACCTCCAGCGCATCGAGGAAGCCAAAAAGCGCGACCACCGCCGCCTCGGCAAGGAGCTCGACCTCTTCAGCATCTCCGAAATGGTCGGCCCCGGCCTCGTGCTCTGGCACCCGAAGGGAGCCTACATCCGCAACGTCATCGAGACCTTCTGGCGCAAGGAACACCTCGCCCACGGCTACGACCTGCTGTACACGCCGCACATCGGCCGCAGTCAGCTCTGGGAAACCAGCGGTCACCTCGGATTCTACAAGGAGAGCATGTACTCCCCGATGCAGATCGACGAGTTCGACTACTACGCCAAGCCCATGAACTGCCCGTTCCACATCGAAATCTACAAGAGCCGCGTGCGTTCCTACCGCGAACTCCCGTGCCGCTGGGCCGAACTCGGCACCGTGTACCGCTACGAGAAGAGCGGCGTGCTCCACGGTCTCATGCGCGTCCGCGGCTTCACGCAGGACGATGCGCACATCATCTGCACGCCGGAACAGATCGAGAGCGAGATCATGGAAGTCCTCAAGTTCTGCCTCTACATCTGGAAGACCTTCGGATTCCCGGAGATCAAGGCGTACCTCTCCACCCGTCCCGCCAAAGCGGTCGGCGATCCCGCCCGCTGGGAACAGGCCCAGAAGTCGCTCGTTCAGGCCATTCAGGCCTGCGGCCTCGAGTACGAAGTGGACGAAGGCGGCGGCGCGTTCTACGGCCCGAAGATCGACCTCAAGATCAAGGACGCGATCGGACGCGAGTGGCAGACCTCCACGATCCAGTTCGACTTCAACCTGCCCGAACGCTTCGGCATCACCTACGTCGGCGCGGACGGCGCGCTGCATCAGCCCTACATGGTCCACCGCGCCCTCTTCGGCTCGCTCGAACGCTTCTTCGGCATTCTGGTCGAGCACTACGCCGGCGCGTTCCCGCTGTGGCTCGCCCCGACGCAGGTCAGCGTGATCCCGATCACCGAAAAGCAGCATGAATATGCGCAGAACGTGGCCGCCGAACTCCGCAAGGCCGGATTCCAGGTCCTCTGCGACGTCCGTTCCGAGAGCATGGGCGCGAAGATCAAGGACGCCCGCCTCCAGCGCATCCCGTTCATGGCCGTGATCGGCGAGAAGGAGCAGACCGAAGGCACGATGGCGGTCCGTTCCCGCCGCGAAGACCAGCTCGGCGCGATGGATCTCGAAACTTTCATCAAAAAATTACAATCGGAGCTTGAAAATAAGCTTTGATGTGCTATAGTATAAGTTTGTGAAATGTTTCCGCCACCCCGGCGGAAGCATCCCGTACCACTCACATGGAGGGCGTTTACCATCGCCAAGTTACTGAAAAGCAATGACCGTGCTTATGCCGACAAGTCCCTGCGCGTTATCGGGGCCGACGGAGAACAGCTGGGCGTCATGAAGCTCGCGGCCGCATGTCAGGCCGCGCAGAACGCGCATCTGGACCTCGTGCTCGTGTCGGAAAACAGCAATCCGCCCGTCTGCCGCATCATGGACTTCGGGAAGCTCCTGTA
>Ga0265301_10006218_pt1 | contig 11498 bp, 11 predicted proteins | sample AusTroGonzalo_MG_2_FD_193488 | JGI IMG/M metagenome (GOLD analysis project Ga0265301, IMG submission 193488) | Bovine rumen microbial communities from tropical cattle in Woodstock, Queensland, Australia - Gonzalo_04 | ecosystem: Host-associated > Mammals > Digestive system > Stomach > Rumen ...
CCAATCCCACCACGTAGGCGAACACCAGCCATGATCCGTCCGACACCGAGACGCCGAAGTAGGCGGTCATCGTGGGCAGCGCCACGGTGACTATCGTCGCATCCAGTCCGTCTATCAGACCGGCTAGGAATATCAATGCAAGGGTGAACAGCGAACCCGGCGGGAGCTTCTGCTTATCACTCATTTCTTCACACCGATTATGAATCCTACGGAATCATAGAACGGAGCGACTATCTCGCATCCAGCCAGGCACATGATGAACTCCGTCACCACCGAACCTGATTTCAGGTTCTTGCATGCCTCCGGGACGACGACGCACAGGCCTCCGTCCCTCACATCGTACATCGCTTTGTACATGTGCCTGTATCTATCCTCCGCAGTGGTCTCACCGCACTCGGCGAATATCACTCCGTCGAAGATCTGCCAATGCGTCATCTTCTCGACCTTTCCGTTCTGGGCGACGTAATTGCCGTCATCCTTGACGATGAGCATCTTCCTGACGGGATCTATCTCCTTGAGGATCATCGAGAGATCTGTCTCCAGCTTGCAGCCCTCGATCTTCTCTCCGAGAGTATAGAACAGGTGGAAGTAGTTGGATTCCATGAGACGTACGAGCTCATAGTCCTTCATCAGCTCCCCGTAGTCCGAATTGGCCATCTTGATGGTCAACGGGCTGGTCTCCAGATCGACCGTCCTCTTGTAGTTCGTAATCTCTTCCAATCCGAAGAAGAGCAGCTCCCTTGAGCTGCGGATCATGTTGCTGATGATGAACGTAGGCATGAAGCTGCCTACGAAGTCCTCGGGAACGATCATCAGCTTCATCAGAGCATATTTCCTGGGACTGTACGGCTTGTGCATCATCCTGTCGAAGCTGTGCGGATGGAGATAGGCCTCGAGTGCCAGATCAGTCAAATGATACCCTAGGATCTCATCCAGGTAGACGTGCGTCATGGCAAGACCTATGGGACGTGCGTTGGTCTCGATGAGCACAGGGCCCTTCGAATCCACCTTTATCTCCGTATGGCAGAGACCCCATTTCATCTCCACCGCATCCAGCACCGCATAGGCGTACTTTATCATCTCGTTGTGTCCGGGCTCCAGGTCCTTGATCAGTTTGCAATAGTCGTATGCCAGCGTACCGTCCTCGGAACGTATCTTGGAATAGACCCAGACATCGGTTAGCATGTGGCGGCCGTCGCAGCTGAGTGTATCGACGATGTACTCCGTACCGCCTATGTATTCCTGGATGAGGACGTCCGCATCCAGCTCGCCTCTGTAGGTCTTCGAGCGCTTCATTATTCTGTAATGCTCGACCGCATCCTCTACGGAGGAACAGACCTTCAGACCGACAGTCGCTGCGGATTCCGCATACTTCATCACGCATTTATCGAGGTCGTTCTCCTCCCAGAACCTTCTGATGTCGTCCTCGCTGTTCACATGGGTGCTCTGGATCCTTCTTATTCCCGCCTTCCCCAGCGCCTCATACATCCCTGCCTTGTTGCAGCGGTAGTATGTGGTACTGTCATCGTTCCCTCTCAGACCCAATGCCTTGTTCATACGGTCTGCAAGGCGCACTCCGTACTCTGAACCCGGGAACACCGCAACTATGTCAAAATTCTTCAGCTTGGTGACGAATGTATCGAAATCCTCATCCTCGTCGATATATTCCACCCTGTCCGAATACCTCTGGGCCACCATCTCGCGGTAATGTGCGAGGTCCTCGGTGACATCCGGCATATTGACATTGACAACCAATGGCTTGAATCCGCGGGTTATGATCTCATCGACGTACAGAATTCCCGAGGAAACGCATTCGACTACCGCTACATACTGCATACTGGCAGAATTGGCTTGTATATATAATAGGGATTTGCAAACCATTGCTGACCGATTGACAAACTCAATCGCCGCTTCCGCGAATAGATTATTAACCCGCCAACAGATGCGTAGCCGATGTGGACCGGAATAGAACTGCTGTTCTATCTTCAGGATATCAGGGTACTGCTGCCCGACTTCTTCACGCAGATTTACCTATGGATCTCAAGCGTGGAGCTCCAATACTTCATACCGGTCCTGATCATGGCCTTCCTGCTCTGGTGCTACGGACAGAAGGAATCCGAGATGGTGATGCTGAACTTCGGATTCTCGAACATGGTAGGATACATCATCAAATACATAGTCCAGCAGCCCCGCCCCTGGTTATTGGATCCCACGCTGGAACCGGATCCCGCTGCCAAGAGTGAGGCCCACGGTTACTCCCTTCCCAGCGGCCATACCACGTCGACAGTGTCCACCTTCGGAACGCTGGCCTGGATATTCCGCCATCATTACCTTTCCGTGTTCTGCCTTGCGATATGCGCACTGGTGCCGTTCTCCAGGATGTTCTTCGGGGTCCACACTCCTCTGGACATCATCGTAGCTGTAGTGATAGTCATCGTCGTAAGCTATGTGAACTTCAGGATACTGGAGTTCTCGTACAAGAGTCCGAGAAACCGTGTCTACGTCCTTATCGGATATTCCGTTGCAGCCCTTATCCTGTCATTCGTATGCGACTATATCGCAGGGAAGACGTTATCCAACAAGATGACCGGATTCTGTATCGCGGTGCCTCTGTGCCTGCTCATTAAGGAAAGGTATCTGAAGTATGAGATACCGACTCTCACGATAAAGGAGCATTTCATGAGGGCGCTCCCTGGTCTCATAATCAGCTTTGTCATCATGGAGGCCGTCTACCGCCTGATGACATCCTACGGCGCGATCACCAGTCTCACAGCGGCTATCATTTTCGTGATACTCGTTTATCCGTTCATCCTCAAGAAATGGGACGAACGGAAAACTGCGAAAACTGAAAGCAATCTGTGATGTGGAAGCTCATCTCTTCATTCTGTAGAAGTATACAACGGCTATCACCAGCATGACGCCGATGAGAGCTATCAGAACGTATAGCTGAACATCGTCGCTTCCCGAAGGGTCGGCTCCATCCCACTCCGCTATCAGGATGATGGATTCGTTGGAGATGAACAGTCTGTCCCCTGCATTATAGGTCACGCCTTTGTACGACCAGCCTGTGAACTCATAACCGGACCTTTGACCGGAATATGGCTTTACTGTATGGTACGAACCCTCGGCGACGCTTTCTCCCGCAGGTGCATCGGATCCTCCGTTCGCATCATAGCTCACCTGATGCTCTATGGACGGATTCGCCTGTATCATCTTCGACATTGTACCGATGTATGTGTGGCCCACGAACTCCGGGGATGTGATATCCATCTCGTAGTCATCCGAATCATAGAAACGGTATTCTCCGAGATCGGTATCGTATTGGATGATCGCGGCAGGACCTATAGTTATACGCTGCAAGTTCGGGCAGCGAAACGTGATATCTCCGTACAATGCGGCCGATTGGATATTTACATCCCTCAGCGAGGTGCATCCGTCGAACACTGTAATCCAGAGAGCAGAATTGTTATTAATTTAACGCACGTTACATTCTTATGCATGCCAGGAGAGGGCCGATTGTAGCCGTGACGGTTGTCGTATTGATAGCTATCGGCGTAATGATATGTGTTCTCGCCGTGCCGAAGAACGGTCCGGATACCATATTCGATACGAGACTGAGCGATGACGGCAGATTGGTATACATAGACGTGAAAGGGGACTATCGTTTCGATCATTACCTTGAGCACGGCTCATCCGATGTGGATCTGGGCGATTTCTACGATTATCTGAGAGATAACATCACCTGCGGGAAGCCGATAAACGGGGTCAATCCTGTGAACTGTTCGGCGTTCGAGGCGAGCGATTCCGACGGATCTGGATTCCTCGTGGGCAGGAACTTCGATTTCAGATACTCGATGCCCGGAGTCGTGTACACCCATGCTGACGGGTGTTACAGATCGATGAGTCTTGTGGATATGAGAATGTTCGTTGATACCGATGAGGAATACAGCAAGATCGCCACCGATGTCAGACTTAATGCCGCACCATACATCCCGTTGGACGGCGTCAATGAGAAGGGAGTATTCGTATGCGTCAATATGGTGCACTTCGGCGATGTCATGGACATGAAGGGAAAGACGCCGATCTTCGCGACGTCCGCACTCAGACTGATCCTCGATAAGGCCGATTCGACGGAATCCGCGGTCAGGCTGGTGGAGAATTACAGTCTGAAGTCCGATGTCTGCTACCATTTCTTCGTCACGGACAGAACTGGCGATTCGAGGTCGATCGAGGTCATCGACGGCAGGATCGAGTCGACACCCACGGAGCTGATGACCAATCACTATATCTTCCCCGATACCGGTGTCCCGGTTTCGGAGAACAGCAAGTACAGGTATGACATCATCAAAGCATCCCTCGATTCGTCGGACATCATGGATGACGATCAGGTAAGGGATGTGCTCAGCTCCGTCAGGCAGGACGACCCCGACCTGGTGCATTACACCAGATGGTCGGTCGTATATGATACGGAGGAATTGTCCGCAACAGTCTATCTGCGTTCCGGCGACTCGATGGATTATGCCCATCCGTTCCATCTGAGGCTCATCGAAGCATGACCGCTTCTCCTGCACGGCGGCGGCCGATACAAGTGTCAGCACCGGCAATACGATGACAGGGATCATGGCAAATCACAGGAGGCACTGATATGATGGCTGCCGCATCTTGTTCTTGCGCCTTCTTCATCGGGGCTACGATCTATTATGTGATGAGGGGCGAAGGTCCTGTGAAGGATCAGGTGGTGAAGATCCCCACTCCGAAGACTCCCGATATGGCAGCTCTGAAACCCGAGACCAGGGAGATCCTCCGCTATATCCTCGAGGAAACCGAAGCAAAGAACTCTGTTACCACTTCCAACTCATGCTGAAGTTCAATCGTACCAGGCAGAGTCTAAATTATCAGATCAAGATACTTCGCGATGAGAGTCTGGTGAACAGTCCCCGGAAAATGGTGGACAATGACAATCTTGAAATTACATGTCTGGGTGGACAAGAATGGTGGACAGGGCGAGATTCGAACTCGCGGCCTCTACAATGCCAATGTAACGATCTTCCAACTGATCTACCTGCCCAGAGGATAATCGAGGATATACTTTCTGTAATTAAAGGTTTGGATTAGGCAGGTGCTCAGCACTTGTCGAATCTGTATTCCTCGCCCTCGATCTTGGTAGGGTACTTGTTGTTGACGCATGCCAGACAGAGATCGTCGGCCTTGAATCCGAGAGCCTCCACGAGACCGTCCAGACTGATGTATCCGAGACTGTCGGCACCGATGATCTCACGGATCTCATCGACCGTGTGCTTGTTGGCGATGAACTGGTCCCTTGTCTTCATGTCGACACCGTAGAAGCAGGGTGCGATGACGGGAGGGCATCCGATACGTACGTGTACCTCTTTGGCCCCTGCGTCCCTGAGCATCCCTATGAGGATCTTCAGTGTGGTTCCCCTTACGATACTGTCGTCGATGATGACGACCCTCTTGTCCTTGAGGACGGACCTTATCGGGATCATCTTCATGGACACTGCGGTCTCCCTCAGCTTCTGCTCGGGAAGGATGAACGTCCTTCCTGCCGCACGGTTCTTCATGAATCCCTCTTCATAAGGTATTCCCGCCTCTATGGCGAAACCTATGGCATGCGCACGTCCGGAATCCGGGATGGGCATGACGAAGTCGACGTCCGCAGGGCACTCCCTTGCAAGGATCCTTCCGATGTCCCTGCGGACATCGTATACGGTCCTTCCGTCGATGACTGAATCCGGCCTGGCGAAGTATACCCACTCGAACATGCAGTGTGCGATGGGGTGCTCCTTCTCAGGCGGTGTGAACTTGTATCCGTTATAGGAGATCTCGCAGATCTCCCCGGGCAGGACATCCCTTACTACCTCTCCCTTGAGTGCGTCTATGGCAGAGCTCTCCGAGACGAGGACATATCCGCCATCCAGCTTTCCGAGGATGAGCGGCCTGAATCCGTATCTGTCCCTGAATCCGAAGGTCCTTCCGTTTATGGTGAAAACGACGGAATAGGCGCCATCGAGCTCGTCCATGATCTTGTGGACGGCCTCGATCGGATCGTTGTCGACGAGATACATTCCGAGAAGCTTGAGGATGAGTTCGCTGTCGGATCCTGTGAAGAAGACCCAACCCTCTTTCATGTACTTCTCTTTCAATTCATTGTAGTTCGTGAGCTCGCCGTTGTGTGCGATGGCGATCTCACCAAAATTTGTGGTCACATTCAGGGGCTGAGTGTTCTCATAGCCCGATGCGCCCATGGTGGCATACCTGACGTGGCCGATCCCGGATTTACCGGGTAAGGTGGAAAGGGAATCTGAGGGTATAGCAACGTTCACGAGGCCCTGACCTTTGACGGTCCTGTTGGCCGCTCCGTTGTATACCGAGATTCCCGCACTTTCCTGTCCGCGGTGCTGTATGATCATTAAGGCCGTATACAGATCCGACGCAACGTCGTAATCAGCTGAAATCGCAACTACGCCGCAGCTATGGTTCGGTCCGGCCATGTCAAATCACTCGCGGAGTTTCGCCCAAGCGTATGTTCTCATCTTTGCGGTCTTTCCGTATCCGCATGAAGCGCATACTCCCTTCCTTACGTGGTATGCGCGCTTTCCGCACCTGCGGCAGGGTATGTGTGTCTTGTACTTGTTGTGTCTTCCCTGTGCGGGTGTACCTGCTCCTGACATTTCAATCTCTCCTGTTTTATTGTCCCCGCGGACAATCCACCTTTCGGATTACCTCCGTTCAGAGAACGTTCAGGGTTACCCCAAGGTGCTAACTTTGGACACCTATAAACATAATATATTTTAAGGTATCGAGACAGCCGCCCCTTTAGAAACCCTGAATGTTTGAAGTCCGCCGCCGATCTGGACATCACCGTGTAAGCGCATTACGATGGCACCGTATCTTCATCACGCACCCTCTATTTGACCCCAGAGGTTGATCGGACGCTTCGTCTTGAAAAAGCAAAAAATCCGAATGATAGCCAATAAACTTTTTAAGTGGTCATGCAAGTGTTAGCGTTAACCGAATTCAGGAGATGATTTCAATGAACAATGCAAATTGCGAAATGAAAATGCCCACGCACTATGTGGACATGTCCCAAACTGAATTGAAATTCGATGGCGGATGGAGCTGGGGCAAATTCCTCACGGCCGTCGCTATTGCAGGTGTGGCCATTGTGGCAATCGGTGGCGCCCTAGCAATCGGCGGAGTTGTAGCTACATCCGGTGCATTAGCGGCCTCGGGGCTTTACACCATCGGGGCAGGTGTGGCCATAGGAGTAGGCGGCTTAACAGCTTTGCTTGTTGTAACCGCCCCAGAAGCCAAAAATGACAAAATGTGGTATTCGGAATCATCAGGACCGGCATGACATAACAGGTCCAGAAGCATCCCTACCAAAATACAGTACGGCACTGTCGACGCAGTGCTGTACTATCTTCTTTTTCCCAACATCCGTGCTCCGAATCATACAAAGGCACCTATAGCAGGTGCATCGAGACGGTCCATGTCGTAGAATATGATTGCCTCTCTCACACCTTCAGCCCCGACTCCCGTACCCATGAAATGATCGATCATGGACATTCTCCACAGGAGATCCATGACTGTGACGGCCATGCTGCCGAAATATGCGTTGGTCATGTCATCCTCATAACCGTTCTGATCCATCATCGAAAATACGCTGCCCATGAAGCTGTCCCTCTGATTGAGGATGTTGACATAATCCCTGAGTACTTTGACGCCCTCCTCATCCGGGACCTTCAGCTTTATGGATGCTGCATCGGCCTTGCCTTTGCTGTGCATCTCGCCGTCGTCATCCATGACGAACCATTCTATCTGGCCGTTCTTGGCCATGAACATGTTCCAGTTCCATCCCTCATCGCAATACACGGGGACACTCAAGGGATCATTGGAGGACATCGAATCCATCGCCAGCTCCATGCCGGCCTCCTGCAGGGATTCCATATCGAGATGTGTCTCGGGGTGCGTCCCTGACAGGGCCATCATCGGCTCTATCGCGGACATGTCCATGATGCGACTCAGGTATGCCAGATCAGTGAACATGGACACATTCTCAGCTACCTGCATACGCAGCATGGAGGGATCCTGGTATACGCCTGCTTCCTTACAGTTGGCATAGAATTCCCTGTATACCTCCTTGGATTCTGCCAGGGCTTCCTCTATCCTGGGGCCTGCGGCCTTGATGAGCTCCTTGGCCTCGGACTGGGCATCGTTACCAGCTCCGTACCATGCGCCTCTGCACGACAGGTCCAGTTCGACCTTGATCTTATCGCTCGCGTAGATGTGATATGGGAACTGTCTGCAATATGCTGTCCTATGGTCATAGACCTTGCATCTCCTGTTCTCCAGGAAAACACAGGAACCGCATCCCTTCTTGAGTGCAAGAGCATTGTACGGCTGGGGACCTTTGGTCCTCACCAGGAACTGAGGGTAGTTCTTCTTGAAAAAAGGACGCTCCTCTGGGAGAACCTCCGGCTGGCAGAGACAGCACATTCCGCATTGCTCCGGACATGACACCAATTTGCCTGTGACCTCAGAATAATCCACCTCGTAATCAGCCATAGATATCGACCCCTCTCTGCTCTCCGCAGAACTCTGCTCCTTCGACCTGTACCTCTCCTCTGATTATTACTGTATCGGGGAAGACGGCCTCCCTGCCGGCGTATTGGGTGTGTCCGCACTTGCTGTGAAGCCTCTTCGGGTCTATCTGGGTAACACTTCTGAGATCGAAAATAGCAAGATCCGCATCCATGCCCACGGATATGTTCCCTTTCGGCAATGAGAATGCCTCTCCCGGCGCTATAGCACCCATCCTGACGGCCTGCGATAGCGGTATCATGTTCTTGCGGACCATGTTCATGATTATCGGCATCGTGGTCTCCACACCCGGCATTCCGCCCGGTGCAGAATCGAACTCCTGGCTCTTCTCTGCGATGGTGTGGGGGGCATGGTCCGTACCTATCATCGTGAACTCGTCCGCAAGGAACCTCTTGAACAGTGCGTCGCGGTTCTCAAGGGTGCGCAGGGGAGGATTCACCTTGAAGAACGCATCCTTATTGCGATCCACCTCGAACATCATATGATGCATGGTAACCTCGGTGGTGAATCCAGCAGCCTTCGCCAGATCGAGTCCCTCCGGGGTCGTGACATGACAGATGTTGATCTTCTGTCCGGAGAAGTGCTTGGCCAGCCTCCTTATGGCGTTCAGCTCCGCCTCGGCCGGACGGTTCCTGAGATGGTCCCTTGTGCATTTCTCAGGTTCCTTCAGTATCAAAGAATCGTCCTCGGCGTGCACGCTTACCCTCTTGCCCGTTGCCAGAGCATCTCTGACTGCCGGGATCAGCTCACTGTCGTCATTGAGAAGAATGTTACCTGTGGTGGAGCCCATGAACAACTTGAATCCCGGAACGTACTTGGAGATCATCGATGCATTCGTATCCGGCGTTATCGCTGCGAACAATCCGTAATCCACATAGGACCTTCCCTTCAGATGAGCCTTCTTGTCCATCAGGGTGGTGGAATTGTATACCGCAGGCTTGGTATTGGGCATGTCGAGGACAGTGGTCACACCTGCGTGCACCGCTGCCAAAGTACCTGTGGAGAAATCCTCCTTCTGAGTCATGCCGGGATCCCTGAGGTGGACATGAGGATCGACGAATCCGGGGAGCACTGTCATGCTGGTCCCCAGCTCTATCCTCTTCTCGCCTCCGGAGACGTAGCTGCCTACGGCTACGATCTTCCCTTCGCTGATTCCGATCTCGGTGTATCTGAGCTCGCCGCCGACGAACGCCCTTCCCATCAGGACAGTCTCGATATCCATGGTCACTCAGCACACTCTTCGGATGCCGCTTTAGCGGCCTTCTTCTTGTTTTTGACAGGACAGTCCTTGTTGTTCATGCATGCGGTCTGCCTTACGTTGCTACCAGTCTCGCTGGCCGCCTCTTTAACGTAATCCGGGAGCGGGGACATCTTCACCAAGGCAGATAATCCTGCCATGAACTCCAATCCTGCCATCATGAAATGCTTCTGCACCTCGGGATTCGCCAGAGCCTCTGCCGTCTCCCTGAAGAACTTCTCGCTCTTGATCTTGGTCAGCTCGGCAGCTGCTGCAGGCATCCTGAAAAGGTCCCCGCTGCGGCTCGACATCATCCTCTCGATGAATTCCCTGTTCTCTCTGACGAATCTGTCCAAATCCTCATCCGTGACCATGTCAGTCCCTCTTGAATTTGATAATGAGTTCATCGTCTATGAAATCTGCGCCCAATATCTGCGATGATATCAGGGAATCCGGAAGATGGATGTTGCGCTTCTGACTTCCCACATGGACCATGAGGGATGTCGCATCCACCCTGAACAGCTCCACCTGCGCGGCTTCGACGAAGGGCATCTTCATCACCAGCATATCGATGCCGTTCTCGTAGCGGAAGCTCATCGGGCTCTCGTCCGAATACGGCTTCGTGGGATCGGTATCCCCGTATATCTCGCTGGCCATGGCCGCTAACATGGGAAGTCCCTTGAGCTCGGTGTGCCTCAGATAGCACATCTTGATCTCCATGGGATCGAAAGCATCGTGGATCTCCTGGATGTGTTGATTCTGCTCCACCGCCTTATCCCGGAACGGCGGCGTGGCGAGGATATCGTCGGGAAGGACCTTGTTCACGAGAAGCATGTCCACATTCCTGTTGTACAGGCTCAGATACGTGTATGCACGCATGGTCTCTTTGATGACCATGTGCTCGGGATTGAGGACCAATCTGACCGTGGTGCACTTGGGATCGTCCAATATCACGCTCACGCTTTGGAACGTATCCTTCAGCTTGTCCACCGTATCCATGACTTCTGACGAAGGCAGAGGTACTGACGAGACCTTGCCGACGGTAGCACGGGCCAGGGCCATCAGCTTCTTGAACGTGCCGTAGAACCTCATCACATACCAGTTGGCAGCCTCCGGAAGACTGAGCAATCTAAGGGTCTCTCCCGTCGGAGCGGTGTCCATGACTATGACGTCATAGCTGTTGTTCTTGTAGAACTGGTCCACGTAGAACAGTGCGGAGATCATCTCCATTCCCGGGAATATCGCCATCTCCTCAGCGGTGATGTTACCCATACCCTGGGAGGTCATGAATTCAACGACATATTCCTGGATGTCGGACCACTTGGTCTTCATCTCATGGATGATGTCGATCTCGAAGGCATCGAAGTTCTCGGACACCTTGTGTATCTCCGTCCCCAGATCAATTCCCAAAGAATCTCCCAAAGAATGTGCGGAATCTGTGCTCATCAGCAATGTGCGGTAGCCTAACTGTGACAACCTGTATGCCGTGGCAGCGGATGCGGACGTCTTTCCTACACCGCCTTTCCCGGTGTAAATGATGAGCCTCATGGTTCAGAGACTATGATTGAAGTATATCCGTATTTCTGAATGATCATCGTACCAGCAGAAGCAACGTTCCAGCAACGATTCCCGCCAA
>Ga0265301_10006219_pt1 | contig 11496 bp, 9 predicted proteins | sample AusTroGonzalo_MG_2_FD_193488 | JGI IMG/M metagenome (GOLD analysis project Ga0265301, IMG submission 193488) | Bovine rumen microbial communities from tropical cattle in Woodstock, Queensland, Australia - Gonzalo_04 | ecosystem: Host-associated > Mammals > Digestive system > Stomach > Rumen ...
AGAAGGTGCTTACATGCGCGTGGCGTGGGCTCCCGTCTGTTACGCCTTGTCGAACGTCACCGACGAGGCCATCGCCGCCCTCGGTCCGCGAGGTGTGGCGCTGACAAGCGGATACCAGGGCTTCTCGCCTTATGCCGACCCTACCACAGGCTTCGAGATGAGCTACCAAAGCCGTTTCGGCGTGAAGCCTACGTTCGCCGAATGCAAGTTCTACGACGCCCTGCTGCTCTCAGCATTCGCGGCAAGCTATATGGAGCATCATTATACACATAACCTGAACGACGCCATCATCGCCATCACCACCACCGACAACATCCTCAACGGTGCCGCTTGGAGCGAGATGGGCATGGAGCTTTATCTGACAAGCCTCGAACGCGGCAATCTTATCGGATTCAAAGGAGCTTGCGGCGCTGTGCAGTTCGACAAGGATTGCTACACCGCAGCACTCAACACCACCTATGTCAACTGGATCATCAAGGATGGACATGTTATGCATAACAGCTACTATAGCTCCACCGGCGGCCCACAGACCAGCGAGGCATTGGCATCATGGAACTGGCTCGTCAACAATGCCGATGCCACCTTCGACTCACAATACAGCAACTCGACCAACATCACATATCCTACCATGACCGACCAATACGCCGTGTTGGTGCAGGGCAGCCATGGATGGAACGACTACCGTCATGAGGCCGACGTGCTCAACGTGTATCATATGCTGAAGGCCGGCGGCTACGATGACGACCATATCATCCTTATCATGGCCGACGACGTGGCGACAGCGCCTGAAAACAGCGACTACGGTGCCGTGCGCACCGACGCTGGAGGTCCTAACCTGCGTGACGGCGCCGTCATCGACTACCGTAATGCCGACCTCATGCCACAGGACATCGTCAACATATTACAAGGCACGCCTACAAGCAACACTCCTGTGGTGCTGCCTGGCGGCTCTGGACATAACGTCTTCCTCTTCTGGAGCGGACACGGTCGCAGCGTAGCCACCTCCGGCGTCAACGAGATGGTGTGGCGCGACCAGCCGGTAGGCAGCGGCATGACCGCCAACCTCCTCGCGCAGACCCTGTCAGATGCGGCCTCACAAGGACGCTTCCGCCAGATGCTCGTATGCCTGGAGCCTTGCTATTCGTCAAACATCGGCAGCGCCCTCGAAGGCATCCCGGGACTGCTGGCAATATGCGCCGCAGGTCCTTACGAACAGTCGTTCGCCGACTCATGGAGCAACGAGCTGGGCGTCTGGATGTGCGACCGCTTCAGCCGTAACCTGGTGGGCCACGCCACCAACCACCCACACGGCACTTACCGCGACCTTTACATCTACTGCGCCCAACACACTCTCGGCTCACATGTCAGCATATTCAATCATACAAACTTCGGTAATTTATATACTTTACAGACACGCGACTTTTTCATAAAAGAATAGATAACAATTTGATTAAATAAAAACTACATATTTGACAACTAAAATAACTATTAACAATTAAAAACATTAAAACAATGAAACGTAACATTTTAATTGCTTTAGCCGCATTTCTAGTTTGCGGTTTGACAGTGACTCTTCTCACTCAATGTAAAAAAGACAAGAGTTCAAACAATCCTGTTATTGTGAATCATCCTGAAGTGACGATGAGATACTTCGTCTCTGTAAGCCCTGACGTACTCAACGTAGCCGACATTGAAATCAACTACATCGATGAAACAGGTGCCAAAAAGAAAGAAATCCTGACCGACACTGTCTGGAACAAGCCATTTATTTCCAACGCATTGCCTCTCACAGAGGGCATATGGGCTAAGATCACCCCGAAGACTTTCATTGCAGAAGGCGACTATCAGCTGAGCGTCCAAACATCAGCATCTTACATAGCAAGACTGACAGACGGCACAGAGACCTATGAAGCTTGGGGCAACAGCTTCAACGATGTCACCACAGCACACGACGCCGATCAGATAGCAACCTGGTGCGCAAAGAGCCCTACAATTGCTATCGTCGTTGACGAGCAAGGCGACGCAAGACCAACCATTGTTGACTTTGGCGGAAACTCCGGCTCGGGTGGGGGCGGATTACTGGCTTGCGAGTTATTCTGCTGGATTTGGGATTTGGACCCAGCCGTTTATTGCGCTAAATAATAGCAATCATTGAAAAAATGAAAGAGGTCGTGACCAGATGGTTGCGACCTTTTTTCATTATCGAGTGAGGCATAAACTTTTTTATCAAATTATTGTGGATATAAATGAAAAGTTGTAATTTTGCAGATAGAAAATTATTAAAAACTTCATATCATGGTTAACTACAAAGATTTAGGATTGGTGAACACCCGCGCGATGTTCGCTAAAGCTGTGGACGGCGGCTATGCCATCCCGGCATTCAACTTCAACAATATGGAACAGTTGCAGGCCATCATCATGGCGTCGGTAGAGACGAAATCACCGGTGATTCTTCAGATTTCCAAGGGCGCACGTAACTACGCCAACCAGACTCTGCTCCGCTATATGGCAGAAGGCGCTGTGGCATACGCCAAAGAACTCGGCTGCGCTCATCCTGAGATCGTGCTTCACCTCGACCACGGCGACTCGTTCGAGCTCTGCAAAAACTGCATCGAGATGGGATTCTCATCAGTGATGATCGACGGCTCGGCACTCCCATACGACGAAAACGTGGCTCTGACACGCAAAGTCGTCGACTACGCTCACAAATACGACGTGACAGTCGAAGGCGAACTCGGTGTTTTGGCAGGCGTTGAAGACGAGGTCTCAGCTGAGGCAAGTCACTACACAAAACCTGAAGAAGTCGTGGACTTCGTAACCAAGACTGGCGTCGATTCACTTGCAATCTCAATTGGAACATCACACGGAGCATACAAATTCACTCCAGAGCAGTGCACCGTCGACCCAAAGACAGGCCGCTTGGTACCTCCACCGCTCGCATTCGACGTGCTCGAGGCTATCGAGAAAGAGCTTCCGGGCTTCCCTATCGTGCTTCACGGCTCATCATCAGTGCCGCAGGAAGATGTCGACACCATTAATAAATACGGTGGCGCCTTGAAGGCAGCAGTGGGCATCCCTGAGGAGCAGCTCCGCAAGGCAGCGAAATCGGCAGTCTGCAAGATCAACATCGACTCTGACAGCCGTCTCGCCATGACAGCAGCAGTGCGCAAGGCATTTGCCGAGAAACCGGCAGAGTTCGACCCTCGCAAATATCTCGGACCAGCTCGTGATCACATGAAAGAACTTTACATGCATAAGATTGTGAACGTGCTGGGAAGTAATGGGAAGCTTGCTGAATAATGAGGTTCCTCGCCTTCGGCTCGGAATGACAAGACAAACAAAATAAAAAATAAAACAGTTGGGGCGCGGCTTCGCCGCGCCCCAACTTATTAATTCAATCCAAACCATTGATTGTCATTCCGAACGGAACGAAGTGGAGTGAGGAATCCTCTGTTAACGGAAACTATCAAATGATTTCGTTAATTGAGGATTTCTCCATTTCGCTCCATTTTATTACGCTTCAGTCGAAATGACAAAAAAAATTATTATTTTTGCGCCCGAAAATTTAGTTTTAAAACCATTTAAATTTTATCTAAAAATATGAAAAAATCTTTATTTTGCAAAAGGGCTATTTTATCGGTCCTGCTCGCTATGTTTGCTTTTACAGCAATGGCACAAACAACTTTCACTGTCGGTGATTTGAATTATCAGGTTAATGACGACAACGTTTCGGTAACGGTTATTGGCCATGTCAACGGCTACGACGCACAAGGGGATCTTATCATCCCTGCATCGGTGAGCTACGGGGGCAATGACTATGCTGTGACGGTCATCGGCAACACCGCGTTTATGTATTGTTTTTATCTGACTAGTTTGTCACTGCCAAATTCAATCATCACCATCGATGAGGGCGCATTTTCTTATTGCTCAGGTTTTACTGGCGATTTAGTGATTCCGAATTCTGTTGTCACCATCGGGGCAAGCGCATTCTTTACTTGCTATGCTTTTGACGGGGACTTGATATTAGGCAGCGGAGTCACCACTATCGGTGGCTGGGCGTTTAATGATTGTGCCGGTCTGACTGGCGTGTTGAACATCCCGAGCAACGTGGAATCAATCGGTGAGGACGCTTTTGTTTATTGCAATTTCAGCGGAATGGTGGTTGATGCTGACAACCCAAATTATGATTCGAGAGACAACTGCAACGCCATCATCGTGACAAGCACCAACGAGCTGGCTTTTGGCTGCAAAAACACTATTATTCCTAACGATGTCACAGCAATCGGAAACAATGCTTTCAAAGGCATAACAGGAATGACGACGCTCAACATCCCGAATTCTGTAGCTTCAATAGGCAACAACGCATTTGCTTTTTGCTTTGATTTGACTGGCGATTTGATTATTCCAAATTCAGTGAAAACCATTGGCGAGAGCGCATTTTTCCAGTGCGAAGGCTTAAATGGCAAACTTGTCATTGGCGAATCTGTCAATTATATCGGCGACTGGGCATTCAGAAAGTGCTCGCACGTCATGGAAACTGTCTCCTTGGCCACAACACCTGCCGAGCTTGGAAACGACTTGGGTGGCATGGTGTTTGGCGAATATGGCGTACCGGTGCTCACCGTTCCTTGCGGATGCATCGAGGCTTATCAAAACTCAGCTTGGTACGACCCGATAGGATTGGTTGGTTTCTTTGAAATCATTGAGGACTGCAGCGCAGTTTCAGAAGCTGAAAATATGATCTCAGCGGTCTATCCTAACCCAACAAAAGGCATGGTGAAAATCGAGGCTAAAGACATCAGAAACATCAGCATCTTCAACATGTTAGGAGAGAAGGTGTTTGAAACCTCAGCCAGCGGCGATTCTTATGAATATGATTTCAGCAACCAGAAAACTGGAGTTTATTTCATCAAAGTTGAAACTGAAAAAGGCGTTGAAACTAAGAGAATTATTAGGCTTTAGCCATTAGCTATTAGCCATTAGCTATTAGCGAATGAGGTTCCTCGCGCCTGACGGCGCTCGGAATGACAAGACAAAGCTAAAAAACAGAGTGGGACGCGGCTTCGCCGCGTCCCACTCTTATATCCACTTCCCCTATCGTATGTCATTCCGAACGAAGCGTTAGCGGAGTGAGGAACCTCATAAAAATAATGAATGACAATAATTAAATAACGATGTAATATTTCAATAATTACATCGTTATCCTTGCATGAAAAACTTCTTCCTATTGCTGATTTTGGTTCTTTGTGCGTTTGAAATCAAGGCACAGGAGGATTGTTTTCTGCTGAAAGGAAGGATTTTTTCGGACGACAGCCTGACGGCGATTCCTAACGTCAACATTGTCAGCGAGTTATCGCATTATGGAACGATTACCAATCAGGAGGGATGGTTCTTGATAAAATCCAAAGTGATTGACACTCTGTGGGTGAGCTGCGTGGGGTATGATAGGCAGAGGGTGCCTGTTTCAGAAGACGAGTTTCTGGATAAAGAATTGATAATCAGGCTGATAAGAAGAGATATCATGCTTGATTCAGTGGAGATATATCCCTACCCTCTTTATGAAGATTTCATAAAAGACATCACGAAAATGCCGTCGCGAAGAGTGTTTGTGCCCGGCATTTCAAAACCGACTGACGAGCAGTTTATTTACAAGAAGCCCGTCGAACAACCGACAGCGACCTTGACAAGTCCTATTTCATTGATTTACAATAAGTTCAACAAGAAAGCGCGTTTCAAGCGCAAGCTGCAGCGAAACCGCAAGAAGTTTAACCGCGAGATGGAGCGAATTGGTGCTGACTCATTAATGATTCCATAACATGATATAAATCGTCGTCCTCACCCAGTGTTTTCAAGCACTTTTGCGAATGCACGAAGACGTTGTGATACGAGCTGCCGGTGACCGCGGCAATGTGCTTGTTGTCCAAGCCCAGCAACGTAAGACACAACACCAATTCATCGAAACTTTTCAGACGTGAATTTTTTCTTATAAGCGCATGCACTTCACCATCCAACTCTTTATCAAACAAGTTTACAAGATAATTCAATTCATCGTTGCTAAACACCAGTTCGTCATATTGCACGGTCGTTTTAATGTTCATTTGTGATATCGCGATAAGCTTTTTACACAACTCGTCGGTCTTAATTATCCTCATTTTCTCCTCAAACGAGACCGGCTCAAATGACGTATCGGCTTTCTGCCCTACCGGTTGATTTTCCAGTTGGTCTTCCAGCGATTTGATGCTTTCTTTAGCTTTTTCGTTTTCAACTTTTGTCTTTTTAATTTTACCATGAAGAGTCCCGATATACCAGTCTTTTCTGTTGATTTCGATCAGATGCTTCTTTTTTCGGATGATTGAAACCACATAAAACACAGCCACAAGTGCGATAATAAGCGCTATCAGGACACCAATGATTTTCAGCCACAGATTTCTGATTTCTTCCCTGTGTTTATCTGCCTCATATTGCTCATACATGGCAATAAGTTCTGCTTTCAGCGGTGTAATCTCAAGCTCTTTATGCGTTTCTTCGGCAAGGTACTGGGCGTAATTGGCCATCAGAGAGGTGTTGTTTGTAATTCTACATATATCAACAATACGGCCGGCTATCGTCATCTTTGCCGGATGATTGTTATCAAAAGCCATCTCGTAAAAATACAAGGCCGAATCCATAATATTGTTTTGATAATACATCTCGGCAAGAGCGGCGCTTCTGATAATTTTATCGTTTTCGTCATTCGAATTATTATAAAGTTCTTTCATGATGCCAAGAGCCTCGTAATACCTGCTTTCCGAGTCGCTCATATTGATTGCCCTTGTCATCGCGATGCCTTCCTTGAGCTTTTTTACAGCCAAATTATCATCGGTCGTGTTCAGGTTTAGCAACGAATCAGCCATTGCCAGATATCTCTCGGATTCCTCATATCTGTTCTCGGATGATAATAACTTTGCTATGCTGTTGTAATTGAGGGCCAAAGAAAAACCTGCATGACATTTTATGAAGCTTTCATTGGCTTTGTCGTATATTTTTAAAGCTATATCATTGGTAAATTCAAAATAAATCCTTGCTAATCTGTTGTATGTCAATCCGTTGAAATATTCAATCTCATAATTTCTGTCCTTACGCTTGATTTGGTCGAGGGTTTTCAAAGAGACAATATAATCATTGCAGGCGGTTTTAATCTCGTTTGTTTCAGTTTCGCCGACAGCTTTATAGTAGTGTGCGCGCGCTTTTTGTAAAAGCACATCAGTATTATGGGAATACATTGCCGCAAGACTGTCGTAATACTTAGCTGCGTCAACCACATCAGAATAATTGGTCTGTAACAGATTGTTTTTATAAAGTGCCTCGGCAATTAGTATCTGATACTCGTAATAAATAGGTTTGGAAAGATTTTGGTCGTCAACAGTGTCGGAAACACTAATCAACATATCAAGCGCATTATCCGGGCAACACATCATTGTGTCGCTTATTTTTTGTAATACCGAGTAATACAGTGGGGTTTCTTTTTCGGAATAGAGTGAAAAACGTTTGCAAGATTGCGTCCAGAGGCACAAACACAGCAAAAACAATAAACCTATGATAAATTTTTTCATAACATTGCAAAAATAGCAATAATTTCTTAATTATTTATGCAAAATATTAATTTTATTACATTTGTTTACGCCTCATCATACGCATAACCACATCGCCAAAACCCCAGTATTTTCAACTGAAAGCCGAAAAACGTGTAATAACTTGTAATAGCAATTTTGAAATAGTCGAAATTTTTTTTACATACTTTTGCAATCGAAATACAAAGTCAAATCACAAACGTTTAACAACTTAAAAAAAAGACCTATGAAAAAATTAATGTTCATCCTGTTCTTCGGTTTGTTGTTCGCACAACAATTCGCTATCGGAGGTATTCCGATTCAGATCAAAAAAACAAATGATTGCGGTGAAGCCAGATCAATCGACATTAGTGTTGAGATTAATAACAACAACACTATTTCGATAGTATTTAACTCAGATTGTGGAGATGCCGACATCATAATCGAGACAACCACTGGAGTTTATGTGACTTCAGCTTACTGCCCTACCACTCCGGACAACGTGGAAATTAGAATTACGTCGCCTGGATGTTATGTGGTCACCATTAAAACAATTGATGGAACTTATCAAGGACAATTTATAATTAATTAATATGGAAACAATTTGGATAATTGGAAAAAACAAATTCCTCTGATTCTGACTTCCATGATAAAAGGAAGTCTTGACAACAAAAAAAATTAACCATTTAAAATCAATCATTAAAATTAACCATTTAAAAAGAAATTATTATGAAAAAGTTATTCGCAACATTATCAGTTTTAGCAATTGTATTCGGCATCACACTCGATGCATCAGCACTTGAAGTAAAAGTCAAAGGTTATGGCGGCGTCACCGTCCAAAGAGGCACAACAGTTAAGGTCTGCCCTAACCAGTCGAAAGATGACTGCGCCACACTTACAATCTCAGGCGGCGAAATCAAGGACATCAAAACTGCTTTCAGCAAGATGGAAGTTGATGAACTCCTGCAGAAATACACTCTCGTCATCGCCAATCCGGAGATTTTGAAGCAGCATGAAGTGCAAGGTGGTGAGCTTATTATCATTGCAAAAGAAAAGAAATAAAACTGTATTGTCATGAAAAAGATTCTTTTAGTATTTGCCATTCTGTGTGCAGCATTGTTCAGCTGCAGTACAAATGAAGCACAGGCAGTTAATATCCGTTTGCACGGCAGAGCCGGCGCTACGTACGAAAACGGAAAACTCAAGGTCTGCCCTGGATTTACGTTCAACGTTTGCGCAGTGGTCAACATCACCTGGCAGGACATTGTGGATGCTCTCAAAAAACACGAGCAAACATCACTCAATCAGGTATTGCCATATCTGCCTAATGTAATCGTGACATTGTACAACGAAAAGGGAATCCCGACAAAGGATATCAATTGCAGGATCGCTTACATCAGCGAGGAAGTCCTCGACAACCCTGATTTCATCTATGGGGAACAAATCTTATTCACTGGAAATCCAAAATGATGACCGGAATTTGGAAATGCGGCTGTACAGCCGCATTTCCAAAATTTTAAATCTAAAAGCATTTAAGCCATGAAAAAACATATCCTATTTATTATCCTCATCACTCTCTGCTTTTTCACCAAAGCACAGGAAACACTTTACGGCATTGAGCAAATCAAAGGCACCGAATCCACCGTGAAAGACCGTCTTGCCGAGATAGGTGCAACAGGCGACTATACATTCTCGGTCTTGATGCCGGTTGGAGGCTGCCCGCGATGCGAAGGCTCCATACCTCTGTTTTTTAAAGATACAAAAAAGCATTTTCCGAAAGCTTATATAACTCTCATCGCTCTTAGCGACGACCCTATAGCCGCATACGAAGAACTTTCGACCAAAAACTACGGCACACAAAACCTGGTCTGCACCAATTATGACGACCCATTGATGGAAAGTTTCCACTTCAAGACAGGCACCATCGGCGTTCCTTACATCGTCATAATCAACAACAATACCGGCGACTTTATCAGCGCCTCGCCGTTATTGGGCATAACATACAATGATGATTTCTTCAAGTCATTGACAGACGACCTTGATACCATAAAAGTTGATAAGATCTCAAAGAAAATCAGCAACGGTATCAGTGATAAAATTTTACCGGCAAAAGCCAAATTACAAATACTTGACCAAAGCAGCCGTAATATAAACTGCTCCAAACTACCGAAAATATCAAACATCGCATTCTCAAAAGACTTCTCTAAGCTGGCCTGCCTCGAATATGAGACATCGGCAGTGCTTTTGGCCGAAAGAAAAGCCAACCGCTATGTTTTCACCGATACCATCCTTACCAACAACTTAGAGTATTACCTGTTCAAAGCTCCAGATGTTCCCGACAGTTTGGCCCAAGCTTTAATTTATATGAATATAATGCAAATCATATATCTTGATATCGCATTTTCTAATGATGCCGAAGAGCTTTACATTTCAGCATCACTGCCGCATCTGTATTGGGAAAACATTGAAACCGAAGATCTTGTATACACAAATCAAGCATGTTTTATCCGTTATAACTTGAAGGAGAAATCCAAAGCCATAGTTCCGATGAAACTCGACAGCCTGTACATCACTTCACATTCTCACTTCTATATTGATGAAGAAAAACAACGAGTCTTTATGGGAGTTTTGAAAGGATGGCCGACACAAGGCACGACTGCGGAACCCAATTCTCCTGAAAACGATCCTTTCCTCGATAGTTTCTACGATTTCTGCCCGATGCTGTCGGTCTTGACCTCCCCTCAATACGAATTCTCGCAGTTTTTAGGCGAGCTGCCGGACTGGCACAAAAAAGAGCACACCGGCTATTTCTATTTCTCGCCCAAGATGTGTCACGACAAAAACCATGTCGTCGTAGCCGACACATACGCCGGCGATATAAAAACCTACGACAGAAACAGTCTTAAACAGCTATCATCATTTAACATAAACGATGTGCTGACGGAGAAAGGCCTGCTGGTGCAAGATGTGGTAACAAACAATATTCCGGCGAAAAACAAACTGCAAGAAATTCTCGACAAAAAAGATCTGCTTCCTACCAGAATACTTGATATAGCTTATAATCAAGGGGTGTATTACATACTGTTGACCGATGAGAAAAACATAGTCTTGTATGTTTATATCCATGGAGCCAATATGTTGCTTTCAACAGACAATATCGCATCCAATCTGCCTAACGACAAGGAAAACATAAAGCTTTTCTTTGAAAACGGAGAAATCAAGGTAATATCTGTCGATGAAAATTCCGGAAAAGTCAGCTTAAACACGATGACGTTTACTCACTAAGGTGAACTCCATCTGTTTCTTGATCAAATCTACCGCTTCGATGCGCACTTTCACAGCGTCGCCGAGGCGGAAGATTTGGTTTGTATACTGCCCGATGACACGGAAGTTCTCCTCGTCAAGGTAATACATGTCGTCGAGGGTGCTATAGCGCACCATGCCCTCGCATTTGCTGTCCTTGAGCTCAACGTAGATGCCCCATTTGCTGATGCCGGAGATGAGTCCGTCGAACACCTTGCCAATCTTATCCTGCAGATACTCAGCCTGTTTGTACTTCACCGACTCACGCTCCATCTCGGCAGCCTTACGCTCCATCTCGGAGGCGTGCTGGCACAAAACCTCGTATTCCTCCTGGCTCACACTCGGCTGATTTTCAATCATATAGCGTTCGATGAGTCGATGCACCATCAGGTCGGGATAACGTCTGATAGGCGACGTAAAATGCGTGTAGAACGGGAACGCCAAGCCATAATGCCCGATGTTGACGGTGCTGTAGATAGCCTTCGCCATCGTCCTAAGTGCCACAGTCTCAACGAGATTGCGCTCACCCTTGCCGTCCACCGCATCAAACAAGGCATTGTACGACTTCACAAGATTCTCGCGCGTGCTGATGTTCATCGAATAG
>Ga0265301_10006221_pt1 | contig 11493 bp, 9 predicted proteins | sample AusTroGonzalo_MG_2_FD_193488 | JGI IMG/M metagenome (GOLD analysis project Ga0265301, IMG submission 193488) | Bovine rumen microbial communities from tropical cattle in Woodstock, Queensland, Australia - Gonzalo_04 | ecosystem: Host-associated > Mammals > Digestive system > Stomach > Rumen ...
TTTCATAGAATTTCTTCGGCGCGGAAACCTCTGCATTTATGCAGGGGAGGAGCGCCGAACCTCCTTTCTGAGTTCTGTTAAAAAAGTGGTTTTTCGGCTCAGTAGCTTGAGTTTGTCGCTTCGGACGCAGGGGTAAACCAAATCACCCTGGACATTACTCAAGGCAAAGTAGCCGCTTGTTCTGCGCCCCTTGACAAACAGGGCTCTGCCTTCGTATTTGACCTTGTCCCATAGCCGGAATCCCTTGACCTCACGGGGAGCCTGATTGTTCTTGCGTACTCCGCCTTTGAGAATCGAGAGCTTGTGGATCTGCCGGTTGTGCCGACGGGTTTGCACTTGCTGCAGACATTCACCCAGGCGATGAGCCTTGACGTTTCCTGCGATGCAGAAGGCGTCAGCCGCATGGGCCTTCTCGATGCCGTTGCGGATGCGCGTGTTCTTGGTGATGTAGCCGTAGGTGTTTTTCACCGCAATGCCCGGATTGGCATCGCGCAGCCGGTTGAACAATGTCCAGCGCATGATTCCCATGAAAGCTTCTGCCTTCAAGGATTTGCCCCTCCGGATTTTGAGGTCAATCTTTCCATCGTGATAGGCTTTGTGGCATGTCTCGCAGAGCGTCACAAGGTTGTTGGGCGCATCGCCTCCGGTTCTGCGGGACTCAATGTGGTGGACATTGAGCACGGGATCCTTGCTCTTGCCGTGGCAATGGCAGCACTTGTGTCCATCGCGAAACAGCACGTACTCGCGTACATTCCAGAAACCGAGCTGCTGCCCCTGTTGGTACTGCTCGCCCTCAATGTCCGGGTTCCGGATTCTCTGCATATCAAACGCGGCCGTTTCGACAATGATTTCCGATACGGGAAGGATCTTCTGGATCTTCTCTATCCGGGAGATGTGGGCATTGATGCGGTTCTCTACAGATGGAGCAAGCCAGCCCTTGCGTTTGCCGCGTACGCGATTGTCAAAGCGCGGGGCGCGGTAGCGCGTCTTGCGATTTCTCCGTGACGAGCGCAGTTCCCGACGCGTGGAAAGCAGATCAGTCAAATCGTCCCGCAGACTCACCTCGGAAGCAAAGAGTTCGTCCCGCTCGGTGGTTGCCGACAGGCCGACATGCTTGTAGCCGGCGTCCGCGCCGAGCCTAACGGGCTGAATCGTCTCGCCGGTGGCGCAGGTGAGCTGGATAGTGAACGGATCGTATCCAGCGGGCGTAGCCTTTCTAGCCCGCAGCAATTTCCTTGCCCGGGCCGGAGAACATGGCATCAGGGGCTTGCCCCGCATGTTCAGCACAAAGACTTTCACGCGTTTCTCCTTTGGCGGCTACCCTCAGGTTCCGCCTTGTTCACGGCCACAATGGCCGGTATGGTGCCCTTCGCCCATGTTGGAAGAGGTTTCCTGTCCGCGACACTGCACCTGCCTCTTGGTGCTTTTAATCGCGGACCGCAGAGCGTGGGACTAGGGCTCACATCCCACGGTGCCTATGCATTCTCAACCAACGTAGTTCCCTTTCGGGAACTCGGGCTAGTCAACCAAGGCTTGTTTCCAAGCCTCTGCCTTCAGGCAGGGGCGGTTGACGAATGTTTCCTTGAGATTTTTGGGCGCATGGGGCGCCGCTCCGGGCACGAAATATAGTGCGTCTCCACTCAAAATGTTCAGGATATGGTGGAAAATTTGTCAGGATTTCCACATTTGTGTTGAAAACGCAACAGGAATGGAGCCGATGCAGCAGCGACCGGTGAGCTGAGGTGGAATTTGCGGCTTTTTGTCTCTCCTATATAGTCTGCAGGGTAGTGCAGGCAAGGAGGCCTCCCGGCATGGCTCAGATCCCAAAGCATGTGGAAAAAATCATCTTTCTCGCGTTTGTCATTGCGGCCGTCTGGTACGAATTCGGCCCAAGGGGCGAACCTGATGGCGACCTCATCGCCCAGGCCGACGTCCTGAGCCTTCAGTCGGGGGCGGGGACGATTCCCGAGTCGGCCTGCGCGCTGTACCGCGATGCGCTCACGGCAGGCAACCGGCTCGGCGCCTGGCATTTTGCCGACTGCATTGCCCAGAGCATGCGGGGGAGCGCATCAGACAGGCGCGCCTTGCAGTATGCGGTGCTCTCCCTTGCGCTAGATGCGCAGGTCGGGGGCGTGACGGGCAGGCAAAAGCGCGAGGCGCTGCATGCGACACCGGAAGAAATCAAGCGGGCCGATGCGATTGACGTGATCACCGTTCTCAAGACGCAGGGCGTGCCCGATCCCACGCAGCTGCAGCAATGAGAACCTCGTTTCGGCTATGCGAAATCAATCGTGCGGTTTGGGCGTAGACTGCCCGGGTCGCAACATTCTCTCCATCGGAGCAGCATCTATGACACTCAATGTTGAAAAGCTTTACGCCGACCTGCACCCGCTCGCCGAGGTTGGCGGCACGGAAAAGAACACTTCCGCTTATGTGGCCAGGACCCTTCAGAGTCTTGGCATCGAATGCAGGACGGGCGTCGGCCGAACCGGCGTTGTCGGCTGGATTCGCTCGGGCAAGCCAGGTCCCGTCGTTCTCGCGCGCGCCGACATGGATGCACTGCCCTTCAGCAATGAGGACGGCAGCACTTGCGCCATCCACGCCTGCGGTCACGACGCGCACACGTCGATGCTGCTTGCAGCCGCCGAGCGCATGATCGGCAAGGTGAAGCGCGGCACGCTGAAGCTCGTCTTCCAGCCCGCCGAGGAGATTCGCTCGGGCGCGCTCTGGATGATTGAGGACGGAGTGCTTCAAGACGTCGACATCGCCGTGGGCGCCCACATCCGTCCCGAGCAGGACATGCCCGCCGGGGGCTTCTGCTCCTCGCTCAACCACGTAGCAAGCGCCACCGTGCGCGTGCGCTTCATCGGCAAGGTCGCCCATGGCGCCAGGCCGCACCTCGGCGTGAATCCCATTGATGAGGCGATGTCCTATATCGCGATGGTGAACAGCGAGCATTACGATCCGGCCAAGTCCTGGACCGTGAAGGCAACCCGCATCCGCAGTGAGGAGGGCGCTGTGAATTCCCTTGCCGCGTGGTGCGAGGTGATGTTTGACCTTCGTGCGCAGAACAACAGCATCTTCTACAAGATGCTCGAGAACATGGAGCGCCAGGCGAAGGCGGTCGCGGCCGGGTACGGCGGCGAGGTTGAGTTCCAGAACGTTGACTACTGCCCGGCCCCCGATTACGACCGCGGTCTGAAGGAGCTCATCGACGAGGCCATCGTCGAGACGGTGGGCAGGGAGCGGCTCTTTGGCTCCTGCGGCGGAGGCGGCGAGGACTTCCATTTCTACAAGGAGCGCAAGCCCGAGATCAAGTCCGCGTACTTCGGCGTGGGCGTCGGGGCCGCGCCAGGCCTGCACCACAGGCAGATGCACTTTGATCCCCGGCATCTGCAGGACGGCGTTGCCGTCTGGGAGCGGGTGCTCGTGAAGTTGCTCGGCTGATCCGTCCTATCCTTTCGGCGCAAGGCCGCAGCTCCAGCGGGAGAGCCTTTTCCGCGGACTGCGGCTTTTCTTTGGCCATGGCCCAAGACTTGCCCGGTCGTTGTGCTAAAGTCTCTGCCTCATACGAAATGCTAAGCATGGCTTTGTCCGAAAGGTTTACGAGAATGACGACTTTTTACTGGCACGATTACGAGACTTTTGGCCTGAATCAGCGCATAGACCGCCCCGCCCAATTTGCCGGTATCCGTACAGACGAAGACTTGAACATCATCGGTGAGCCCGACATCTGGTACTGCCGCCCTGCGGAGGATTATCTGCCGCAGCCGGGCGCATGCCTCGTGACGCGCATCACGCCCCAGTGCGCCCAGGAAAAGGGCGTGAGCGAGGATGAGTTCGCCGGTCACATCCACGAGCGGTTCAATGAGCCGGGAACGGTGTCCGTCGGCTACAACTCGCTCAAGTTCGACGACGAGATCTCGCGCTTTCTCTTCTGGCGCAACCTCTATGACACGTACGGCCGCGAGTGGAAGAACGAATGCTCGCGCTGGGATCTGTTCCCGCTCGTGCTTGCCGTCTGGGCGCTTCGCCCCGAGGGCATCAACTGGCCCGATTACGAAACCGATGACCCGGCCAAGCAGGGCCGCAAGTCATTCCGGCTCGAGAGAATCACGGCGGCCAACGGACTCACGCATGAGCATGCCCATGATGCGGCAAGCGACGTGATGGCTACGATCGAGCTCGCACGCCTGATCAAGCAGCGCCAGCCCCGGCTCTGGAACTGGGCGCTGCACAACCGTTGCAAGAATGCCGTCGCGGCGGCCCTGGGATCCGGACGCCCCTGCGTGTGGATCGACATCTCAGCCGGCCAGCAGCGGGGCTTCATCCGCGTGGTGATGCCTGTTGCGGTGAATCCCGACAACAAGAACGAGTTCATCGTGTGGGATCTCTCGCGCGATCCCCGGGAGCTGCTCGGGATGAATTCGGACGACATCGCCCGGCGAGCCTTCGGCAGGACGCAGGATCTGCACGAGGGTGAGAAGCGCCTGGCCCTGCGGGCGCTCAAGATCAACACGTTCCCGTTTGTCTGCGACAACATCAAGGTGCTCAATCCCGATGTCTGCCGCCGGTTTGGCATCGATCTCTCCCGGATCATCGCCAACGGCGAGACCCTCACGCGCATTCAGCGCGAGATTCAGGGCCCGGTCATCGAGAGCCGGGCGTTCAAGGATGAGGAGCGAGAGCCCCAGGACTGCGACATCGCCCTTTACGAAGGCTTCATCTCGCCCGAGGACCAGGACATGATGGACCGGCTGCACAGGACGCCGGCCGACGAGCTTGCCGATGAAGTTGCCCGCGGCGCAATCCACTTTGATGATCCGCGCCTTGGGGAGCTTTTCTTCCGGTTCCGCGCGCGCAACTATCCGCAAACGCTCTCCGAGAGCGAGAAGGAGGAGTGGCGCGAGCACTGCCGCGAGCGGCTCATCGACGGCAGCGGGCCCGGGCTCACGCTCGAGCGCTATTTTGAAGAGATCGATTCGATTGCCGAAGCCGATGAGCAGGCGCTCGGGGAGGAACGGATGACCGAGGACGTCTTCGAAAAGCGTCAGGCGCTGCTTGACGCGCTCTACGACTGGGGCGACGCGATTGCCAATCGCGTCGAGTTCGACGAGCAGGAAGGCGAATAGACAACTGGCGGGGCGGTTTTTCCGCCCCCTTTTTTTGGAGCGACGCAAATGGCTGCACGCAAGGTTGCATTTCTGGGCTTGGGCGTCATGGGCTACCCCATGGCGGGACATCTGCAAAAGGCAGGGTACGACGTGACGGTCTACAACCGTACGGCTGCAAAGGCTGCCAGGTGGGCCGGGGAGCATGGCGGCCGCGCCGCGGCGACGCCCGCCGAGGCCGCGAAGGGAGCGGACATCGTGTTTGCGTGCGTGGGCAACGACAACGACCTGCGCAGCGTCATCCTTGGCGAGAGCGGAGCCCTTGCCGGCATGAAGCCCGGCGCGTACTTCGTCGACAACACCACCGACTCGGCCGATGTCGCCCGCGAGATGCACGCCCTCATGAGCAAGAGCGGCCGCCATTTCATTGACGCTCCGGTTTCGGGCGGGCAGTCGGGGGCCGAGCAGGGCACGCTGACCGTCATGTGCGGAGGCGATGAGGCCGATTTTGAAGCCGTCAAGGACGTCATCGCAGCGTACAGCTGCGCTGTCACCTACATGGGCCCTTCGGGCAGCGGACAGCTCTGCAAGATGGTCAACCAGATCTGCATCGCGGGCCTTGTGCAGGGGCTCTCCGAAGCGCTTGCCTTCGGCATGAACGCGGGGCTTGACATGGACCGCGTCCTCTCAGTGATCGGCAAGGGTGCGGCCGGCTCCTGGCAGATGAACGCGCGGGGCGGCACCATGGTGCGCGATCAGTTCAACTTCGGCTTTGCCGTGGACTGGATGAGAAAGGACCTCGGAATTGCGCTTGATGAAGCGCGCAGAAACGGCTCGAGCCTTCCGGTGACGGCGCTCATCGACTCCTTCTACAACGACGTGCAGCGCATGGGGGGAGGCCGCTGGGATACGTCATCCCTGATCGCCAGGCTGCCCAGGAAAACGCACTGACGTAGCCTTCGCACACGGGCCTTCGGCCGCGGGCGCACCCGTAGAGGGTGCGCTTTTTCCTGTTTGGAGGCAATGAGACGAAAAAAAGTCGATTCCTTGGCTTGTAAATAAGATTGATTCTCACTATGATTCGTGCAACAACGCTTCATTCCAGGGCGGAGTGTTTCTTTCAACTTGCTGTTCAGAGGGAGCCATGCTCCCGGCAGCTCAAAGAATCATCCGCCTCGCCGAACTTGCGCCAGGAACGCAAGCCGCGCTTGTGAAGGCCGAGGCTGACGACAGGGGGGAGCTCCGCCCCGGCGTGCTCGGACTGCGGCACGGTGCCAGCTGGGATGCTGCTCAGAACATTTGCTAAGGAAGTCAAGATGCTCTTGAAAGATCTTCAGCCCGGGGCCAAGGGGAAAATCGTCTCCTACGCCAAGACTGCTCCTGAATACCGGCGCCGTCTGCTGATGCTGGGTGCTACGCCCGGCGCTCAGTTTGAAGTCGTGCGCGTCGCCCCCCTGGGCGACCCGGTCGAAATCCGCGTCCGCGGCAGCTTCATCAGCGTGCGCAAGGACGAGGCGTCCATCATGGAAGTTTCGGTGAACTAACCTCTGAAAAATCATCACAAAATGCAAACGAAGACCATTTGCGTTGTCGGCAATCCCAACTGCGGCAAGACGACGCTGTTCAATGCACTGACAGGTGCCCGTCAGGAAGTGGGCAACTGGCCCGGCGTAACAGTCGAGAAGAAGGTCGGCCACTATGCCTTTGAGAACCAGCAGATCGATGTGGTCGATCTGCCGGGCATCTACTCGCTCACACCCGGCAGCACCTCTGGTGAAGACGAGCGCGTTGCACGCGACTACATCCTCACCAACGACGCCGAGTGCGTGGTGAACATCGTTGACGCCTCCAACCTCGAGCGCAATCTTTATCTCACGACTCAGCTGCTTGAGATGCGCGTTCCGATGCTCATGGTCGTCAACATGCTCGACATCGCCAGGAACCACAAGATCCGCGTGGACCTGAAGGCTCTTGAGAAGGCGATCGGCTGTCCGGTCATCGGCATCGTCGCCTCCAGGGAAGAAGGCGTGAAGGAGCTCAAGCAGGCCATCAACGCGTTCCTTGCCGCTCCCAAGGTTCCGCCGCAGGCCGTGCAGTATCCGGATGACCTCGCCGCCGCGGCCGAGCAGATTACCGCCGAATTCAAGAAGGCAGGACTGCAGCATCCCGAGTGGTACGCCAAGGAAGTGCTCGAGGGCTCCGAAGCCGTCTACGAGAAGGTGAGCGAGGAAACCGGCGCAGCCGTCCGCCAAATTGTCGCACCGGTCTCTGAGAAGCATCAGGGTGACCTTGACATCACTGTTGCCGTCACCCGTTATCAGTTCGTGGACGGAGTTGCCGAGAAGGCCATCACCTGCGGCGAGCTCTCGACCGGCACGCTCACCGACAGAATCGACCGTGTGGTGCTGAACCGCTGGCTCGGTCTGCCGATCTTCCTGGCGGTCATGTACGTCATGTTCCTGTTCACGCAGAACTTTGGCGCCGCATTCATCGACTTCTTCGACATTCTCTTCGGCGGCATCTTCGTCGAAGGCTTGGGCGAGGGCCTGCTTGCCATCGGATGCCCGGAATGGCTCAAGGTGATCATCGCCGACGGCATCGGCGGAGGCATCCAGACCGTGGCCACCTTTGTGCCCGTGGTCTTCTTCCTGTTTCTGTTCCTCGCCATGCTTGAGGACTCCGGCTACATGGCCCGCGCAGCATTTGTGATGGATCGCCTCATGCGCGCCATCGGCCTGCCCGGCAAGGCCTTCGTGCCGCTCCTCATCGGCTTCGGCTGCAACGTGCCCGCCATCATGGCCACCCGCACGATGGACCGTGCCTCCGACCGCATCATCACGATCATGATGGCTCCGTTCATGAGCTGCGGCGCGCGCCTGCCCGTGTATGTGCTCTTTGCCACGGCCTTCTGGCCCACCAGCGGCCAGAACCTGGTGTTCGGCCTGTACATCATCGGCATCATCGCCGCCATCGTGACCGGGTTCCTCGTGAAGAACATCGCGCTTCCGGGCGAGGTGGCCGCCTTCGTGATGGAGATTCCGCCGTACCACATCCCGACCGTGAAGGGCGTGATGCTGCGCACCTGGGACCGCCTGAAGGGCTTTGTCGTGCGTGCCGGCCAGGTGATCGTCATGATCGTCGCCTGCCTTGCGTTCCTGAACTCCTGGGGCGTTGACGGCTCCTTCGGCAACGAGGACTCCGGCAACTCCGTGCTCTCCGAGATCGGCAAGACGATTGTCCCGGTCTTCAAGCCGATGGGCATCTCCGAAGAGAACTGGCCCGCCGCCGTAGGCGTGTTCACCGGCATCCTCGCCAAGGAGGCCGTGGTCGGCACGATGAACTCGCTCTACGACACGATGGCCCGCGAGGCCAACGAAAAGGCCAAGGCTGACGCCGGCCAAGAGAGCAAGGCTCAGGAAGCCGCAGCCGAGGAAGAGGCCGAAGAGGGCTTCAGCTTCATGGCCACTCTTACCGAGGCTTCCCAGAGCGTTGTTGACAACCTTGCCGACCTCGCCGGCGCATTCCTCGACCCGATGGGCATCAAGGTTGACGACCTCTCTGACACGGCCGCTGCCGCTGAAGAGCAGGAAGTGACGGTTGACACCGTGAAGATCATGCAGACGCTGTTCGGTTCGTCCTTCGCGGCCTTCTGCTACCTGCTGATGGTTCTGCTCTACGTGCCTTGCGGCGCCGCCGTTGCGACGGTGTACCGTGAAGCTGGCGCCGCCTGGACGCTGTTCCTCGTCGCCTGGACGGGCGCCATCGGCTACAGCGCTGCCACCGTGACCTATCGCTTGGGCACGTTTGCCCAGAATCCGACTCAGTCGGCGATCTACATCCTCGCCTGCGCCGTGATCATCGGCGGCATGCTGATCTGGATGCGCACCTTTGTGAAGAAAAACGCCGGAAAGGGACCGAAGATCATCCCGATCACCCAGGTCAGCGCCAAGGCCTGATCGAGGCGCTCTCGACAACCTTTTGAAAGTGAGAGAGTCAGGCGGATGCCGGGGAGAGATCTCCGAAGGCGTCCGCCTTTTTCAATGGGAGAAGAAAACGCTGGGCGGATCGAAGCAGGGTGCGGGACCTATCGGTCGCAAGCCCCTGAGTTCAGGGACAGAAAAACGCCTGAAAGCGGCATCGAGGCGCCAGCGAACGCAAGCCGAGGAAGACCGTGTGCGCCGCCTGCGCCGGCGAGCTTGGAGCCGAGCGGCCAGCCGATCTCGAAGGCGGCCGCAGCTGCAAGAAAAAACCATCTCATTTTGTGGTGGAAAAGAGCGAGGAAAAAACGGCATGCAGTATGGCCGCAGACGGAAAAACACCAAACCTTGCGTTTACCTCTCTGGCTTAGGGTTGACACCTTATGAGTATTGCTAAATCTGCATACAAAAATGACGCCGGCGCATTAGTATGACGGGATCCGGAAGTATATGTTGGTCCAGGGTGCGGAACTCAGTCCAAGGCGCGGCCCAAGGCTAGCCTCGGACTCTTTTTCGGCCTCGCAGGATATGCTCTCAGCACAACAAAACAGTCTCTTGAATCGGCTGGACACGGCCTACCGCGTTCACTACGACCCTGTCGAAATCCGTCAGGGCTCCGGGGCGCTGGCCGCCCAGTACGACTACCGCCGCACCGATCAGGCCTACGTCCTTGCAAGGAAGGCCACGATCTGGAGTGCAGAGACCAACGAGCATGTCTTTGTGTTTTCTGTTGCCGAACTCACGGAGTCGCTTTGGCAAAGCTGCCGCGAACAGGCGCTCAAGGCCGGGCTGGAGCTGATCCGCCCGCACAGCGAGCACCAGTGCAGCTTCGTGACCGCGGTCGTGATCTGCGATCAGGCCAGCCCCGAAGTGCTCGGCGACATAGCCCGTACCCGGTTTAGAAAAGACTACCGCTTCGGCTTTTACGGCTGGATGGAGTTTCGGGCGGCAGCGATCTGCCTGCAGGACGGCCAGGTGACCGTGAATCGTGCAGGCAGGGACATGCGCCCGTTTCTTGAACAAAATTTGATAATAACATCTAAGGAGAAACAAGCATGAGCGCGATATGGATCCTGTTGGGCGGGTGCATCTGCCTTGCCATAGGATATTTCGGCTACAGCGCATGGCTTGAGAAGGAGTGGGGCGTGGACAATTCCCGCAAGACTCCGGCTCATGAAATGTATGACGGCATCGACTATGTTCCGGCCAAGACGCCGGTTCTGTTCGGCCACCACTTTTCGTCCATTGCGGGCGCCGGTCCCATCAACGGACCGATCCAGGCCGCCATCTTCGGCTGGCTGCCCTGCCTGCTCTGGATCATCATCGGCGGCATCTTCTTCGGCGCCGCGCATGACTACGGCGCTCTGTTCGCATCCGTTCGCCACAAGGGCGCAACGATCGGCCAGATCATTGCCAAGAACATCGGCGAGAGGGCGAAGAAGCTCTTCATCCTGTTCGCGTATCTGACGCTGCTGCTGGTGATTGCGGCCTTCGCCTCGATCGTTGCCGGCACCTTCAACGGATACCTGCCCAACGGCGAGCTCAATCCCGCCAACGGCTCGACCGCCACCATCTCGATCCTGTTCATCATCCTGGCCATTGCCTTCGGTTACCTTGTGAACCGCCGCCACCTGCCGCTCGGAATCGGCTCCGTGATCGGCGTAGTGGGCCTGGTGGTCTGCATCGTGCTCGGCATCGCCTTCCCGATCTACCTGCCCGGTTCGACCTGGATGTACCTGCTCGGCGTGTACATCTTCATCGCCTCCGTGACGCCCGTGTGGATCCTGCTGCAGCCGCGCGACTACCTGTCCTCGTTCCTGCTTTATGCCATGATCGTCGCCGCCGTGGTTGGCGTGTTCGCCAGCAACCCCACGCTCGAGCTGCCCGCCTTCGTCGGCTTTGAGGTGAACGGCCAGTACCTGTTCCCGATCCTCTTTGTGACGATCGCCTGCGGCGCCATCTCGGGCTTCCACTCGCTCATCGCCTCGGGCACGACCTCCAAGCAGCTCAACTGCGAAAGGGATGCACGAATCATTGGTTACGGCGGCATGCTGGTGGAATGCGTTCTCGCAATCCTCTCGCTCATCGCCGTGAGCTACATCTATTCCAAGGCCGGTCCCGACGCCTTCAAGATGCCTCCGACGAAGGTCTTCGCCCAGGGCATCGCCGAGATGCTGGGCAGCGTGGGACTGACGAGCCCCGAGGCCCAGAAGACCGCGTTCGGCCTGCTGATCCTCTCTGTGTCGGCCTTCTGCCTCACTTCTCTTGACACCGGCACGCGCCTTGCCCGCTATCTCTTCACGGAGTTCTGGCTGCGCCCGGGCGAGACGCCTGAGACGATGACGGGCTTCCGCAAGGTCATCTGCAACAAGTTCTTCTCGACCCTCGTTGCCGTGGTGCTCGGC
>Ga0265301_10006223_pt1 | contig 11491 bp, 8 predicted proteins | sample AusTroGonzalo_MG_2_FD_193488 | JGI IMG/M metagenome (GOLD analysis project Ga0265301, IMG submission 193488) | Bovine rumen microbial communities from tropical cattle in Woodstock, Queensland, Australia - Gonzalo_04 | ecosystem: Host-associated > Mammals > Digestive system > Stomach > Rumen ...
AGGCTGTTGCCAAGCACGTTACGGGAGAGCTGCAACCGCTCTTCGACAAGGAGCAACGCTACAACCGAAATGCTCCCTACGCCTCTGCCCTCAGTTCGGACAGAGCGCGTGCCGACCTTGCCCGCGCCAAGCGGCAATGTGCCCGCTATCTGGAGATGAAGAAGGCTGGATACTCGGAAACGGAGATAGAAGAAGCCTTCTCGAAGCCCATTGAAATGACCGTCTATTCCCTCCAAGGCGACAAGGACACCATCATGTCGCCTCTGGACAGCATACGCTACTACAAGTCCTTCCTGCACACAGGATTCATGTGTATGGACAGTGAGACGGGACACGTCAAGGCTTACATCGGAGACGTTGACTACAGCCACTTCCAATATGATATGTGTACTCAGGGCAAGCGTCAGGTGGGTTCTACCATCAAGCCCTACCTCTACTCGCTGGCAATGGAGAGCGGATGGACGCCCTGCGACGAGGCTCCCAACGTCCAGCAGTCCTACGTCGTGGCAGGCAACAAGCTCTGGACGCCACGCAACGGCAGCAAGGCCCGCTACGGCGAAATGGTGACGCTCAAATGGGGACTGGCCATGAGTAACAACTGGATTTCCGCATGGCTGCTCAGCCAGCTCAGCCCTGAACTCTTTGTCAAGCTTCTGCACGACTTCGGCATCCAGAACCGCGACATTGTTCCCTCGCTGGCCCTCTGCCTCGGCCCTTGCGATATCTCCGTAGCCGAGATGGTGGGCGCATATTCAGCCTTCCCTCAGAAGGGCGTGCGCCGCATACCGCTCTACGTAACTCGCATCGAGGACAACGACGGCAACGTCTTGGCACAGTTCCAATCCAGAGTCAAGGAGGTCATTTCCGAGGAGGCTGCCTACAAGATGATTGTCATGATGCGAGGCGTCATCGACGGCGGAACAGGCGGACGAATGCGCCACCGCTACAACATCACGGCTCCCATGGGAGGCAAGACGGGCACGACCAACGACAACAGCGACGGATGGTTCGTGGGCTATACGCCGCGCCTCTGCTTCGGAGCATGGGTTGGCGGCGACGAGCGCGACGTCCATTTCGCAAGCATGGCACTCGGTCAGGGAGCCAATTCTGCCCTCCCCATCTGCGCATACTTCCTGCAGAAAGTCTATGCCGACACACGCCTCGGCTACAGCCAGACAGAAGATTTTGACATCCCAAGCTACTTCGACCCCTGCAAAAGTGTTATCGACGAGGACGAAGGGAGCTCCGACGGAGAGGAAATGATAGGCTTCGACATCGACGGAGAGGAAGCCGAATAGCAGGAAAACACCATTTCTTTTGCAAAATAAATGTTGATTTGTGCAAATAGAGTGTTATGCCATTGACATAAATCAACAAAACTGGCATTTTGCCATTATTTCCTTCCTTTTACTTTCCTGTTTTAGATTTTCGCCGTACCTTTGCAGTGCAAAAGAAAAAGAAAGCTCTTTAAAAGCACAAAATAAGTTAGTTTTATGTTTAGGTAAATAGATTTGTTTGAAGGTTAATAATAGTTGTTAGTTTTAGTTTTTGGAGAAGCAATCCGTGAGGACGCTTCTTTTTTTTGTTATTACGTTACCCGTCAAAGGCCACAACCTTCTCCCCTTAAAAGAAAACACGCTCCGCCTGCGCCTGAGGCTTGCCGAAGAACGACCAGCAACACCTATTCTTTCTTTTATGTAGTCGCGTGTCTTCCGATGGCTGAGCATGTTGGCGGTTCCTTCTTTGCTGTTGTTTCGGGTGCGTATGAAGACGGATTCGTTGAAGGTGATTCAGTCTCTCAATGACAAATGACGGATGACAGTTTCTATATAAGCCCCTCACCCCCTAAGAATAAGAAAGAAATTATATTTACATTATTATATAGTTAATAATATATACCCGTTGGCGGAATTAAAAAGTCAAAAGAATGTATACGAAAAAGTTGTATATATCGAAGATTTTTAGTAACTTAGCGCTGTCAATCATTAAGTTATTTAATCTCGTTATGTGCAACTTGCAGACAAAGTTCGTTAAATTTCTGGAGATATGCAAGGATTTCTCCAAGGATTTGGTTACGGAAGCAGGAAATGTGCTTCGTCCAGGCCCTGTTCCGCGTTTTTCTGATTTGGAAGTCATTGCCTTGAGCATGGCCGCCGAAGCCGAGGAGATAGACAGTGAGAACTGGCTATTTGAAGCCAAGCTGAAAGAGTGCCGTGCCTCTATCCCCAATCTCATATCCCGCCGTCAGTTCAATGACCGTCGCAAGTCGGTTAGTGTCCTTCAGGAGCAGATACGCAGCCGCATTGCAAGGTACATTGATGGCGGGGAGGATTACTTCTGCATTGACTCCAAGCCCATAGAGGTGTGTCGCATCGCACGCGGAAAGCGTTGCAAGATGGGGCGCAACAGCGATTTTGCAAAGGCTCCCGACTTCGGCTATTGTGCCTCTCAGGGAAAACACTTCTTCGGGTACAAGCTTCACGCTCTCTGCGGGTTAAGCGGCGTCATACATTCCTATGACCTCTCAAAGGCAAGCATCCATGACATCAATTATCTGAATGACGTCAAGACCTTGTATCACGATTGCAGCATATTCGGCGACAAGGGATATATCGGAGCCGAGGTGCAGCTTGACCTGTTTGAGTCTGCCAACATCAGGCTGGAGTGTCCGTACAGGGAGAACCAGAAGAACTGGAAGCCGGCATTTGTGCCTTTCGCCAAAGCGAGGAAAAGAATCGAAACGCTGTTCTCTCAATTGAACGACCAGTTCCTTGTAATCAGAAACTATGCAAAAGAGACATGCGGACTGTTTGCCAGGATTATTGGCAAAGTCAGTGCCATGACCGCATTACAATACATCAATTACATTAACAACAAACCTATCGGCAGAATCAAGTACGCACTGATTTAATTCCGCCAACGGGTATATATATATATATACTTATATAAATAATAATAAATAAAAAGTATAGAATAGTAGAATCAACACCCCCTACCCCCTCATATAGAAACTGTCATTTGTCAACTGTCATGGAAAAGGGGGAAATTGCCTATGCGATGAAAGAGACTTTACAAAATGCTTGCATAATTCAGGGTAAAGGTCGTACCTTCGTATCATGAACGGAAGGGGAACAAGTGCAGGGGTATCGGCCCAACAACTGCTGTACTTATGGCCGACAATCCAGCAGTTGTTTGCAATAAGTACAGTAGTTGTTCCCCAGAAGTCCACGCATAGAGGAATCATGAGCAACCATTTAGAAACACTTTTGCTATTATCCCTAATGGTCACTAAGAGTTCCTGTTACTTAATTGCCCCGACGGAAAAGGTCTTTGGTCAATATGCCTTGCGGTCTGGTTTGCCGTTGTAGGTGCGTTTGATGGCATCGACAGCTTCGTAAAAGAGAGGGATTTTGTAGTTTTCGAGGCGACCTTTCAGGTAATCGGCGATGGCCTTTGGCTTTACCTCATGCCCTGACTTGGGGACGTAGAAGAGTTTGGGGGCTGTGCCGAGAATGATGTGCGGGGCAGGGACACAGATGCAATCGGCAATGAGGTCAAAGGTGCTGAGGGCTTCTTCCACCTCCAAGGGATTGACCTTGCGGCCTCCCACATTGATGATGTCGTCCAGCCGTCCCTGTAGGCGAAGCATTCCGTTCTCGTCGATGGAACCAAGGTCGGAGGTATAGACCTCTCCTTCCCTGAGGACCTGTGCCGTCAGCTCTGGAGCATTGACGTAGCCCGACATAAGGGTGTCGCCTGAGCAGACCACTCGGCCTGCCTCGTCGATACGCAGGGAAGAATGCTTCATCGGCTTGCCCAAGAGCCCTGGATGGCAGCCGTACTTGCTGTATTCGTAGCTGCAAACGATGCCTGCCTCGGTGGATGCGTATGTATTGAAGAGGCGGGAAGAGGGCAGGACTTGGCAGAGGCGTTCCATGTCGTGCTGCGAGATGGGGGCTGCTCCTGTCTCGACGAAGGCTATCTTCCGACTGACTGCTGCCAAGTCCTTTGAAGCAAACTGCAACAGCATCCTGATGCCAGAGGGGACGAGGAACGTGGCAAACCGGGCAAAGGGCAGCGAGAAGATAGAGAAGAAAGCATTGAGGTCCTTGAGGCCTTCCATGATGCACAGAGTGCCGCCCGTCATAAGCGTGGGGTATATTTTGGAAAGGCTACCAAGGTGATTGAGCGGTCCGCAGACAATGAAGAGCAGGTCTGAGGTGAAGCCAAGCCTGTCAATGAGGTTCTCTGCATTCGCCGTCCAAGCCTTCTCGGAGATGATAACACCTTTGGCAAAGCCTGTCGTGCCTGTTGTATAAAGAATATCAGAGCATTTACCATTTAGCCATTTACCATTTACCATTTGACTATTGGCTTCGGCTTGGATTTGCTTTTTGCGCTCTTGGGGTGTAGAAGCTTCCAGAGGAACGGCAACAGCTCCGCAAAGGTGAACGGCACAATACGTCACGATGAACTCCGCATCCTGAGTGGCCACAAAGACGTATGGCTCGCCTCTCCGCAGCCCCTCTGCCTCCAGCTGGCTTGCCCTTGCCTGAATGCACTTCCAGAGACATGAGTAGGACAGCGTCTCGCCACCGCAAATGACAGCCGCCTTGTCCGGCACGGATGCGGCATAGTGCTCTATACTTTGCTCAAGAGTCATGCCTGTCCCAACTTGGTTTCCACCATCCTGACGATGGCATCGATGGTTTTGAGGTTCTTGGGCGTAGCGTCCTTTGCGTCCAGTTCGATGCCGTACTCTTCGGAGAGCAGCATCAGGATGGTTGTCACGCCAAGAGAGTCGAGCTCGCTGAAAAGGAAGTCCGACTCAAGATTGACCATCGGCAGAGCCGCGCTCAGCAGTTCGATGATACGTTCTTTTTCTAATTCATAATTCATAGTTCATAGTTATTAGGGCGGTAGTAAATTCTTCTTCGCAAAGCTCAGGCGGAGCATTCTTCACTCTTCATTCTTAGTTCTTCACTTTTCATCACCCACTTAAAGAGCAGAGGCGGTAACAGGTATGCCATCAGCACCACAGAGAACATGCCCACAATGGTAACCTCCGCCAGCGAATGCAAAGCTGGATGCTTGGCCATGATAAGCGTCCCGATGCCGATGAACATTATCAGTGCCGAGAGGATGATACTGCGTTTGTACGAGGCAAGGACAGGCTTTCCGTGTTCGTACTCCGAGATGCAGCCCTCGGTCATGAAGATAGTATAGTCGTCGCCCTGACCGAAGATGAAGGTGGCCAGGATGATGTTGACGATGTTGAACTTGATGCCTAACATCGACATGATGCCCAGAATCCATATCCAGCTGACTGCCATCGGGATGAAGGCGATAATGGCCAGCTCAATGCGACGGAACGAAAGCCACAGGAAGAGGAAGACAATCAGCGAGCAGGCCCAGCCGACATAGTTGAAGTCGTCCGAAAGGGATTTAGCAACAGCCGCGCCCTGCGAAGCCATATCGAAAGCCTCGGGCAAAGCCTCCCTGACCTTCCCTGCGTCCTCTCGCCTGACGAAGAGCACATCGACCACAGCCGAGCGGCCTGTCTCTGCAATATGGGCAACGCGGTTTGCGAGAACACCCGTCGTCAGGGGGGCAAAGTCATCAAAGGGCACAGCCGCCTGCTCCTTCTCAAAGACCTCAGCAAAAGTCGAAAAAGCATCCTCCGCGAAGCCGTGCCTCGAAGCTGCAGCATTCAAGTCACGAAGAAGTTCCGGATGCTTTTCTATCCATTTGTTCCAGCGTTCAATTCTTTCCTGCTGCTCCCTCATCGAAGGCAGAAACCTGTCCACGCCCCGATGGTTCACAATCAAACCAGCCTCCTTCAGGGAATCAATCGTTCCCTTGCGGGATTCCGAACAAGCAAGAGCCCCCTCGAAGTCCTCCGCAGACGATACCAAATAGAGGGAAACCGTATCGCCCCTCCCGTTCTGCGACATAAGGCTCTCAAAGTATCTCATGTCCGCCCGCTGCTGCTCCGTCATGAAGTTGATGTTCGACAAGTCCGAGTCAAACTCCGTGGAAAGGCAGAAGTAGCCGAAGACAGGCGTAAGCACAGCCACCAGCACAACCAGCCATCCCTTCCTCTCTATCTGCACAGAAGCCAAGCGAGTCAAAAGGTCATGGCATTTACCATTTGACCATTTACCATTTACCATTTGACTTTCCCCATTAGAACACTCCTCATGCCCCTTGCTCCATGCCCCTTGCTCCTTAAAACACTCCTCTTGCCCCTTGCTCCTTGCTCCTTGCTCCTTAAAACACTTCTCTTGCCCCTTGCTCCATGCCCCTTGCCCCTTCAAAATTTGCGGCAACCATACAAGCACGAAAAGAATTGTACCCAAAAGGAGGAAAGAAGCAAACAGCCCCAAGTCGCGAAGGGCAACAGACTTCAGCGGCACAAGGGCAAGGAAAGCTCCCACCGTCGTGATGTTCCCAACGAGGAGCGGAGTCTTTATATCCCCAAGAGCCTGACGCACATCGGGCTGGTGCTTGGTATGTGCAATGAGATGCAAAGGATAGTTGACGGCAATGCCGATGATGATGCTCGAAATACCTATGACAATCATCGAGACACTATCGCGCACCAAAGCCAGTCCACCAAGCGCAAAGAGCCAGCCCCAAGAAACAGAAAGGGCAATGAGTCCGATGTCCCTGAAACTGCGAAAGGCATAAAGCAGCAGAGCCAGAATAAGAATAGCCGCAAGGCTCACAGCCAGGATGCTGTCTTTCATAATCTGCCTCGCATTCCCCACAGCCACAGCAGGCGCACCAACGACACGTGCCTCTATCTCAGGGAACTCCGCCTGCATCTTCCCGATAGCCTCGTCCAGCATGGCAATCAGCCGCCCGTTCATCTCTGTCTCGCTACTGCCAAAGGGTGAAGAGAGCATCACAATGGCTCGGGACATGTCGGGCGTAAAGATGTAGCCGTCGTATATTTCAAAGCCTTGCCCCCCACCCGACGGTTGCAGTTCCTCCGTCAATGGTGCAAAGAGCCCCAAAGGGTCGCTGCTGATGCTTCCGCTCAGTAAACCGCCCGCAGGGAACATCAGGGCATTTACGTCCGCCTCCAGCCGCTCGCCCATGAAGTCAGGCAAAGCCAGCAGGCTGTCCATCCGTCGGTAGTCCTCCGCCTTCAAGAAGAGAGGAGCATTCCCAAGCACGAAGTCCATCGTCTCCATAAGGTTCTCCGTATCAAACGTCGCCTGCAAGTCCTGGCACCATCCCGCCGTATCGCTTTCCTCTACAATACGGACAAAACAACCTATTGCCTCCGTCGTTTCTTCCACTCCTCCTAAAGAGGACTTGGGGGTCTCAAATACAACAAACAGTCGCTCCATGCCCCCGACTTCCTGACACACAGCCATCCGCTCCCGCTCCGTCTCTCTGAGAGGCAGGAAGTCGCGTATTTCCTCCTTATATGTCAGGCGCACGACCGCCGCCACCAGCATCAGCGTCAGTGCCAAGCACCCTGCCCAGCGGACAAAGGCATGATTACGGAGAAAGTCGTATATTTTCAGTATCATAGTAAGCCGAGTTCTTTAAGCCATTTGATAAACTCCCCCTTCCAAGCACGGCATTTCTCCGTGCCTTTCCTGTCGGATGCTCCGAAACCATGTCCCCCTGTGCGATACTGTATGTAGCGATGCCTGATGCCTTGGGCAGTCAGGGCAGAGTCCAAAAGCTCTGAATTGTGGCACTTCACGACAGGGTCGTCCTTGCAATTGACGAGGAAAACAGGAGGGCAGTCCCTCGGCACATGCTTTTCGAGGGAAAGAGAGTCGCGCATCCTCTTGCTATGCTTCCTGTACTCACCCAGCAACGCCCGCCTCGAGCGCTTGTGGCTGTCGGGATGAGACATACTTACTACCGGATAAATGGCAGCAACAAAAGAAGGGCAGCCCCCCTCCAACCTCCCCCCGAGGAGGGAGGCTCCACAGAGTGCCAGATGCCCTCCCGCAGAGAAGCCCATCACTCCTACCCTGTATGGATTGATGCCATACTCATCAGCATGTTCTCGCACATGACGAATGGCATTCTCCAAGTCGTTAATCATGTCGGGATGCTGATTGCCCCTAAACAAGAGCCGCGAATGCGTGATATACGGCACAATGCCCTGCACGCTGTACTTCAGCACAAACGCCGATATTCCATTCGCCTGCAACCATTCGGCCACCTCTCGCCCTTCTGCCTTCATGTCGTGCCAGCAGTATGAACCGCCAGGGCACACGATGACTGCCGTGGCGAGCTTGTCCCCTTTTGCCAAGTAAGGCTCCAGCCTCTTTCCTTTAGCAAGCAAAGAAGCTCCGCACAAGAACACCATTATGAAAAACCCGACACGCTTCATCTTGTCATACATCCTGCTCCATTCGGTTTGCCAACTCAGCATATCGCTGTTCATAATACTTTCTCATGCCCGAAGCCTGTGCCTTCAGCGTCTGTCCATACCTCTGCATCTCCTCCTGAGTAATGCGACGACCTATCTCAACACGGATAGGCCATTTGTGCAGAAGGCGCCCGCCCTTCGGCAGCACCTTACCCGCGCCATACGATACAATAGGAAGAATATCTGCCCCCAACTCCCTTGCCAAGAAGAAAGCCCCCTGATGGAAACGGCCAATGGAACCGTCCTGCGAGCGTGTTCCCTCTGGATAAACCACAATACTATACCCTCTCTGCATCAGCGACCGCAGCTTTGGCATCAGCACCTCCAAACCCTCCGAGACAGGATAGAACTCCGCACCACGAATCACGTTGCCATACAACACGTTATTCCACACCCATTCCTTCGTCAATACCACGAGCATTGGCGTATGGATAAGCATTGGCATCAAGTCGAGACTCGACTGATGGTTACAGATAATGATAGCAGGCTTTCGGAAGTCCTCGCCATAAGGATTGCCAACGGAGAAGCTGACGCCTGGTATTCCATGCTTCAAGGTAACAAAGCGGGCAAACCTCCAGAGAATGCAATGCATCCTCATGCGTCTCGCTTCCAGGTCCATTTCCTTCAGCCGATAAAACAAAGCAAGCGGCCCCACAACGAAGACAGAACTAAAGATGAAGAAAACCAACGTATAGACAGTACGCAGCAACGTCAACAGCCATCGACACACAGCAAGCGGCAAACCATAGACTACTGCCAAAACACAAAGTACCGTATTAAGAACAAAGATACGGGAAAAGTCCTTAATCGGGCGGAAATGCGACACTCTCTCCACCGTTGGAGGATAATAGACCCTAACAGGCGTGGAAACAACCTCCGTTCCGTGCCACGAAGCAAACACCAGTAACTCCAGCTCTCCCTCATAACGCGAAGTGAGCAGCGACAGCCCATGAAGCCTCTTCAAAGGATAAAGGCGGAAGCCCGACTGCGTATCCTTGAGGCGATAGCACGTTTGAACCGCAAACCAGAAATTGCCGAAAGCATTCGCAAACTTACTGCCCCAGCTTCGCTCCATCTCGTCAAGTCCTAGCCGCTGACCAACAATGAGTGCTCCCGGATGCTTTTGATTGGCTTGGAGCATAACGGGAATATCCTCCGGGAAGTGCTGACCGTCAGCATCCAACGTAATAGCATAAGCAAAACCCATCTCAAGAGCCTTCTTGAAGCCACGCTTTAGAGCCGACCCTTTGCCACGATTCCTTTCGTAGGAAACAATAGTAATCCCCTCAATACCCTCAAGAATCCCAAGCGTATCATCCGTGCAACCATCAGCCACGACAATCACATCCAGACACTGGTCGAGTGTCCGACGAACCACATCGGCAATGGTTCCTGCATTGTTGTATGTAGGAATCACCACGCAGATGCCGCGCTCGCGCAAAGTCTGTTTATTTGCCAGTTTGGATATCATGCAATTCGATAATAGTGCTGTCACCATTCCTTTCGTGCAACTCCACTTCTGTTACGGTAGATTGCCTGACATCGAAACGCAGGACAAGCCTTGTAAACATTCGTTTCATCTCTTTCTTCAATGGGACAAGCGTCGCCTCATACCCCGTGGGAATCTCCTTTGCTGTCACCAGAAAAGCCTTGTCATCAGTCAGGCACTTGCCGGCAACACTATTCATTATCAGTCGTGCAATGGAGCCCACGAGCCCTTTTCCTTTATTGGTCTCATCCAAGAGAATCGAGCTAGCACGAGGCGAGGTGTATTCCCATCGGAGTTTGTAGGGTTTCTGACAGAACATTTTGCCTTGAGAAACCTGCTCCCCTACCAGCATTTTCGAGTGTTTCGTCTGTGTGAAGCTGCACTGGATGGTCTTGATTTCCTCAGCGGCAGATACCATCTTCTGGATGATTGCCTGTTCGCTCAAGCCTTGTGCAGAAGCAAAAGGCAGGAGGCAGGGAGCAAAGAGCAAGAGGAGTGTAAGTATCCTTTTAATCATTATAATTTATTTCATTTTGCAATTAAGTAACAACCTGCCATTATGAGCAACACGCCACCCCATCTGGTCAGGCTTATCTCTTCGTGGAAGACAAGCATTGCGGCTATCATGCCGAACACATAGCTGAGCGAGACCATTGGATAGGCCATGCTGAAGGGAAAGTGTTTGATGATGTAGAACCAAAGGACTGTGCCAGCGCCATAGAGGAGGCCGCACAGAGCAAAGTGCCAGTTCCTGAGGAGCGAACCCCAGAACTCCCAGTTCCAACCGAATGGCTCCATCCTGCCGAGGGCAAGCTTCAGGAATACTTGTCCACCTGCAAGCAGCAGGCTCTGTATAATGGCTAAAGGCAGTAATCCAAAATTCATAGTCATGAGCAATAGCAACTTATTCACTTTTACCAGTAATTACCATGCTGCGGGAATAGAGCATTGGCGGCACGGGCATCCCCATACGCCTGGCAAACTCCTGAAATGTCGGTGTAGCCTCATCATGGTAGCCAACCAGAACGGTCTTTGCCTTGCCACTCGCTATCAGGCGGCGGGCATCGCGAAGCGCCCATTCCAGCGAGTCCTTGTCCTGCGAGTAAGTCATGTTGTACCCATGACACTTGGTGCGAATGGCGATGGAGGAGCTCAAAGTGTTGTGGGTGCTCTGCATAAAAAGTGTGGGGCTGAGCATCTCCTCTCCGTTCTCCAGCATATCGACAAGGAACTTCTCGCTGGTTTCAAGCATTCCGTAGGCAGTTGCCGTGATGATGGCATCGGGGCTCTCAATGCCTGCTTCCCGAAGCGCCTTAAGTGATGTGATGGTGGCAGCCTTCATCAGTTTACCCATACGACGAGCCTCTCCTGCAGAAATGAACTCGCGAAGAGAAGTCCCATCCAGTTCCCCTGAGGGGGAGAGAATCGTTGCCTCGCCTATAATCTGTACGTCCGAGACAGTCATGCCTACTTTGAAAGAGCTGGGAGAGGTTCCTATCACCAAAGCTGAGTCGTTGCCGCCGAAGCCAAAGGCGTTGCAAAGAACATTCCTTAATTCTTCTTTCTTAATTCTTAATTCTTCATTCCCCAAAGGCATG
>Ga0265301_10006228_pt1 | contig 11487 bp, 6 predicted proteins | sample AusTroGonzalo_MG_2_FD_193488 | JGI IMG/M metagenome (GOLD analysis project Ga0265301, IMG submission 193488) | Bovine rumen microbial communities from tropical cattle in Woodstock, Queensland, Australia - Gonzalo_04 | ecosystem: Host-associated > Mammals > Digestive system > Stomach > Rumen ...
GCCTGAGACGTACACGGAGAGTGAGGAACTGCCAAGGATTTATCCTGACTATGTGGATGTGACCATTCCGGTTAATATTGCACCGCTGACCTTTGAGTTGGATGATGACGAGGCCGACGGGATGATAGCTCGCTATAAAGCTGGTAGCGTGGAAGTGGTGTGCGAAGAGAAGATGCAGCCTTCGCTGGGCCAGTGGCAGGAACTGATAGGACAGGGTGGCGATATTAGTGTGGATGTGTATGTAAAGCACGGTGAACAGTGGACGCATCACAAGCCCTTTGCCATTCATGTGTCAAAGGATAGCATCGATACTTATCTTAGTTACCGTCTCATCCCTTCCTCATTTGTCAGCTATGAGGCGCTAACCATCAATCAGCGTTGTTTGGAAAATTATGATGAGAGCGTGATTTATGATAATATGTTGTGTGGTTTCGAAGCGGAGGGTCAGTGCATCAACTGCCATAACTACCAACAGTGGAATCCTGAGCGAATGCAGTTTCATGCCCGTCAGAAGAGTGGGGGAACAATAATAGCCTACGACGGTAATGTCAAGAAGGTGAATATGAAGAATGACTCCATCCTCTCTGCTGGCGTCTATCCTGCTTGGCATCCTTGGTTAAAGTTGATTGTTTATTCTACGGACAAGACTCATCAGAGTTTTCATACCACTGATGCAAATAAGATAGAGGTGTACGATTTGGAGAGTGATATCATTGCCTACGATATTGATAAGGGCGAAGTGACCAACTTGGAGAATGATACCACGGAGTTTGAGGTTTTTCCTGCTTGGGCTCCAGACGGTAAGACTCTCTACTACTGTAGCGCGCATTATGAGCGCCAGAATATGAAGGTGTCGCCTGCGACGGAATTGGTGAGTCGTTGTGAGGAATTGAAATACAATATCTATAAAAAGAGTTTTGACCCAGATACAAAGCAGTTTGGCGCACGCGAATTGGTGTTTGCTGCAGATTCGTTGGGAATGAGTGCTGTGTTGCCGCGTATTTCACCTGATGGTCGTAGTTTGGTGTTTACAATGGCTTCATACGGTTATTTCCATATCTGGCATCATGATGCCGACCTGTGGAAATTGGATTTGTTGACAGGTGAGGCGGCGCCGTTGACAGTCATCAATAGTGATGACACGGAAAGCTATCACACTTGGTCGAGTAATGGGCATTGGCTGGTATTCGGCAGTCGGCGTGATGACGGTACTTTTACGCGTCCATTCTTTGCCCATGTAGATAAAGACGGACATTGGTCAAAACCTTTTGAGTTGCCACAGAGTGATCCTGGCTATAATCGTCAATTACTTCGTAGCTACAATATTCCAGAATTTATGCGAGGACCAGTGACTATTGATCCCCATACCTTTGCTGATATACTGAAAGGCGAGGGTGAGCCAGTGAAGTATGTTCAGCAGTTGAGGTAAGCTGGTTGGCAGATTATGCGGATGGGTTAAAACGTATTAATTATGCAAGAAAAAGGTTGCAAGATAGTCGCTATCTCGGAAAAAATGAGTATCTTTGCACGCAATAAAATTTAAGGTACCAAAATTATGTCATCATTTATTGCAGATAAGATTGTGATGGACGGCCTCACTTTCGACGACGTCCTGTTGATTCCCGCTTATTCAGAAGTGTTGCCAAAAACAGTGGAGTTGCAAACGCGCTTTTCACGTAATATCGTGTTGAACGTGCCCTTTGTAACAGCTGCTATGGATACCGTTACGGAAAGCCAGATGGCTATTGCCATTGCCCGTGAAGGCGGTATTGGTGTTATTCACAAGAATATGTCAATCGAGAATCAGGCGCGTGAAGTGGCTATTGTAAAACGTGCTGAGAATGGTATGATTTATGACCCAGTGACTATTCGTCGTGGTTCTACAGTTGGTCAGGCTCTGGATATCATGGCTGAATATCATATCGGTGGTATTCCTGTGGTTGACGATGAGAATCATCTCGTAGGTATCGTTACCAACCGTGACCTTCGCTTCGAACGTCGTTTGGACAGACCTGTGGATGAGGTGATGTCGAAAGAGAATCTGGTGACAACACATCAGCAGACCGACTTGGCTGCTGCTGCGCAGATTCTGCAGGAGAATAAAATCGAGAAACTGCCTGTAGTTGACAAGGACAATCGTCTGGTAGGCCTGATTACCTATAAGGACATTACCAAGGCAAAGGATAAACCCATGGCTTGTAAGGATGAGAAAGGTCGTCTGCGCGTAGCTGCTGGCGTGGGCGTAACTGTGGATACGCTGGATCGTATGCAAGCTCTGGTTAACGCAGGTGCCGATGCTATCGTTATTGATACGGCTCATGGTCATTCTAAGGGCGTAATCGACAAATTGAAAGAGGCAAAGAATGCCTTCAAGAATATAGATATCGTAGTAGGAAATATTGCCACTGGTGCTGCTGCCCGTATGCTCGTAGAGAACGGTGCAGACGCAGTAAAGGTGGGTATCGGTCCTGGTTCTATCTGTACCACACGTGTGGTGGCCGGCGTAGGCGTGCCTCAGTTGAGTGCTGTCTATGATGTCTATTCTGCCCTTCAGGGTACAGGCGTGCCCCTCATCGCAGATGGTGGCTTGCGTTATTCTGGCGATATCGTGAAGGCACTGGCTGCTGGTGGTTCGTGTGTGATGATTGGTTCACTGGTCGCTGGTACGGAGGAAAGTCCAGGCGAGACGATTATCTTCAACGGCCGTAAGTTCAAGAGCTATCGTGGAATGGGTTCGCTGGAGGCTATGGAACATGGTTCAAAGGATCGCTATTTCCAGGCTGACACGAAGGACGTGAAGAAGCTGGTACCCGAGGGTATTGCTGGTCGTGTACCTTACAAAGGAACGGTTCAGGAAGTTATCTATCAGTTGACGGGTGGCTTACGTTCTGGTATGGGCTATTGTGGTGCTGCAAGTATCGAGAAGCTGCATGATGCTAAGTTCACCCGCATCACCAATGCTGGTGTGATGGAGAGTCATCCTCATGATATCACGATTACATCGGAAGCTCCTAACTATTCGAGACCTAACGATTAAAAACTGGTAGAGCTAGTGCTACTAGTGAAACTAGCATAAATAAAGAACAATATGAAACTGAAAATTCTTTTTGCTGGATTACTGTGCTGCGCCTCTGTGAGTGCGCAGACAGATGATCCTGTGATAATGATTGTGAACGGTGAGCCTGTGCTCCGTTCAGAATTCGAATATTCGTATAACAAGAATAACTCCGAGGGCGTTATCGATAAGAAAAATATCGAAGAGTACGTAGATCTTTTTATTAATTATAAATTGAAGGTCTGCGCTGCCCTTGATGCAAAGTATGATACGCTCCAGTCGTTCAAGGATGAGTTTGCACAGTATCGTGACCAACAGGTACGTCCTACTTTTGTTACAGATGCTGACATCGAGAAAGAAGCGCGCAAGATTTATGATCAGACTGTAGAACAGATTGGCCCTGATGGCCTGATACAGTGTGCACACATACTGTTGCGTGCCAATCAGCAAGCTCCGCAGGCTGAGTGGGATGCAGCCAAGGTACGCATCGACTCTGTGTATAAGGCTCTGAAGGATGGTGCTGACTTTGCAGAACTGGCCAAGAAAGTGTCGCAGGACCCAGGTTCTGCTCGTCAGGGCGGACTATTGCCTTTCGTGCAGCACGGACAGTTTGTGAAGGAATTTGAGGATGCGGCATTTGCTTTGCAGCCAGGTGAAATGTCAGGTGTTATTCAGTCACCTTACGGTTATCATATCATTCTGATGAAAGAGCGTAAGATGTTGGAACCCTTCGACTATCATCATGACGCTATTTTACGATTCATTGAACAGCGTAATATGCGTGACCAGATTGCCTCTCAGAAGATATCAGAGATTGTAAAAGAATCTAATAAGTCTGAAGCAGAGATCCTAGAAGAAAAAGCTGCAGAACTCTCAGCTCAAGATATGGATATGAAATATCTGATTCAAGAGTATCATGATGGTCTGTTGCTTTATGAAATCAGTAATAATCTGGTTTGGGACAAGGCATCAAAAGATGAGGCTGGACTAGCCAATTACTTTAAGAAGCATAAAAAGAACTATGCATGGGATGCGCCCCGTTATAAGGGCATGGCTTATCATGTGAAGGTAAAAGAGGACGTGAAGGCTGTTGCTGATTGCGTGAAGAAGTTGCCCTTTGATAAATGGGCTGAGGCTTTGCGTTCTACTTTCAATGCTGACTCTGTCATTCGTATCCGTGTGGAGAAAGGTATCTTCAAAAAGGGCGACAATGCATTGGTAGATAGCGCTGTATTCAAGAAAGATACTACGGTGACTCATTTGAAGGACTATCCTATTGATGCTGTTTATGGTAAAATTCTGAAGAAAGGTCCAGAAGACTATACTGACGTGCGTGGTCTGGTGGTTGCTGATTATCAGGAGGCCCTCGAGAAGGAATGGGTTGCTGAGCTACGTAAGAAGTATGCCGTAGAAGTCAGAAAAGAAGTATTGAAAACAGTCAATAATCATTGATGAGAAAGATTTTTGTTATACTGCTATCGCTGGTAGCTGTAAGTACGGCATTTGCCGACAAGCGCGACAGCATTGGGTCTGTTGTTGATGAGGTAATCTGGATCGTGGGTGACGAAGCCATCTTGAAAAGTGAGGTGGAGGTAACGCGTATTCAGGCTGCAATGGAAGGTGTACGATGGAATGGTGATCCTGACTGCGCTATTCCAGAGCAATTGGCAGTACAGAAACTGTTCCTTCATCAGGCAGCTATCGATAGTATTGAAGTCACGGAAAACGAGATTTCTTCCGGCATTGAACAGCGTATTGACTATATGATTCAGCAGACTGGTTCGCGAGAGAAGCTTGAAGAATATAAGAAACAGAGTCTTAGTCAGATACGCCAGTCTATGCATGATGATTTGCGTGACCAGATGCTGATACAGCGTATGAAGGAGAAGTTGGTGAAGGATATCAATGTAACACCAGCTGAAGTACGACGCTATTTCAGAAATCTGTCAGAAGATAGCATCCCGTTTGTGCCCACTGAAGTTGAGGTACAGATTATTACCCAGACACCACGAATCTCCATCGAAGAGATTAATCGTGTGAAAGATGAACTGCGTGAATATACGGATCGAATCAATAAAGGTGAGACGTCGTTCCAGACATTAGCTCGCTTGTATTCTGAAGATCCTGGCTCGCGTCGTTCAGGCGGTGAGTTGGACTATACAGGACGAGGAGTCCTAGACCCTGCCTTTGCTGCTGTAGCCTTTAATCTGACTGATCCTAAGAAGATTTCAAAGATTGTGGAGTCTGAATTTGGCTTCCATATCATTCAATTGGTGGATAAGCGAGGCGACAAGATAAAGGTTCGCCATATCTTGCGTAAGCCGGTAGTTAGTGACTCGGCTGTGAACCAGTCGCTTGCATTCCTTGACTCTATTGCTGACAATATCCGTCAGGGGGTAACACCAAAAGCTCTTGTTGGTCTTTATGAAGGCGTTTTCAACTTTGAAGATGCTGCAACGATTATCTCTGATGATAAGGATACACGTAATAACCGTGGTCTGATGTCTAACCGCACGGAGCGTGGACAGACGTCACGTTTCCAGTTGCAGGATTTGCCGTCAGAGGTGGCTCGTGCTGTGGATACGTTGCAGGTTGGCGAGGTGTCAAGGGCTTTCTCTATGATTAATAGTCAGGGAAAGACGGTTTGTGCTGTTGCCAAGTTGAAGAGCAGAACAGAAGGTCATAAGGCTACTATCACAGAAGACTTCCAGGTGATGAAGGATATGGTGATGGAGAAGCGTCGTGAGAAGATGTTGCATGACTGGGTAGTAAATAAAATTAAGAATACCTACGTGCAAGTCAAGGATGAATACCGTAACTGTAAGTTTGAATACGAAGGTTGGACTCGGTAGGATTCTAGACGTAAATATATTATTTGAGGTTTGAGATTTATGAGAAAGGCACTTTTTGTGGTATTATTGTTGTCTTTAGGCTTATGCGTTCTTACGCAGGCTAGGCCGGGAGATACTAAGCCCTCAAACCTTAAGTCTCAAACCTCAAATCAGAAAAGTCGTGTGTACTTGGTACATGCAGACGAGTTGTTTTTTGATATATGGAAAAACAATAATGCCCAGGTACTTCGTGGTAATGTGGAGTTTGAACATGATGGTGCCCATCTCTATTGTGACAGCGCGAACTATTTTGAGCAGAACAACTCCTTTGAGGCTTGGGGAAATGTCAAGATGTTGCAGGGTGATACCCTCTCGTTAACAGGGGACTATGGCTATTACGACGGCAACAGAAAGATGCTGGAGGCTAAGGTCTTTGACAGCGGAAAGCAGGTTGTGCTGCGTAACCGAATGACTACGCTTTATACTGATACCCTCTATTTTGATCGTAATGATAATATGGGGTATTATAATGAAGGCGGAAAGATTGTGGACAAAACGGCTACGCTCACTTCTTGGCATGGAGAGTATCATACAGATACGAAGGATGCCTTCTTCATGGACAAGGTAAAACTCGTGGATGGTAATTCTACGCTAACAACTGATACGTTGGTCTATAATACAAAAAGCAAGTTAGCCTCTATTGTAGGCCCGTCAGATATCATCTCTGGAACCAGTCATATTTATTCTGAGTTAGGCTTTTACAATACCAATAAGAAACAGGCAGAATTGTTGAATCGCTCGAAGGTGATGAATGAAGGGCGAACGATTGTTGCTGACAGTATCTGGTATGATGGTATAACGGGTGTTAGCGAGGCATTCCGTAATGTGGTCTATGATGATATGGCTAATAAGAATGGGATGCGCTGTAACTATGGCTATTATGATGACTTGAATGGTTATGCGCTATCAACGGATAGTGTGGTGGCATTGGAGTTTTCGCAGAAGGATACGCTGTATATTCATGCTGACACGTTCAAGGTCTTTACTTATAACATAGATACCGATTCAGTGTATCGTGTGATGCATGGATATAATAAGGTACGCGCGTACCGCTTTGATATTCAGGCTGTCTGTGACTCGATGGTGTATAATTCAAAAGACTCTTGTCTGACGATGTATGTTGATCCTATCCTGTGGAATGTGAATCAACAACTGTTGGGCGAGATGGTGCAGGTCTTTATGAAAGACTCCGTTGTTGACAGAGCCCATGTTATCAATCAGGCTTTTTCTATAGAGAAACTGCCTGAGGAGAAATTGTATAATCAGGTATCATCAAATGATATGTATGCATTCTTCAAGAATGGAGAAATGCATGAAGGACAGGCTGTTGATAATGTCCTTGTTGCCTATTATCCAGTTAATGAGTCTGATAGTACGTATGAAGGTCTGGTAAGACTGGAAACCCAGAAACTACGTCTCTTGATGGAGAACAGAAAACTGAGTAGTATATGGACTCCTAAGGCTAACGGCATGATGTATCCCATGACGCAGATTCCTCCTGAGAAACGTTTTATTGAGGGCTTCCAATGGTTTGATTACGTCAGGCCGATGTCGAAAGATGATATCTTTGATTGGCGTCCAAAGAAGCCTGGCACAGAAATTAGAACCCAGAGACGGACAGAGAAAAAGTCTCGAGAGAAAGAAAAGTTACCGTTATGAGCGATGTGATACAACTGCTGCCCGATTCGGTAGCCAACCAGATTGCTGCTGGAGAGGTGATACAACGACCAGCTTCTGTTATCAAGGAGCTGGTTGAGAATGCTGTGGATGCAGGGGCAAAGGTGATTCGAGTGCTTGTGGTGGACGCAGGCCGTACCTCTATCCAAGTGATAGATGATGGCTGTGGCATGTCTGAGACTGATGCCCGTCTGGCTTTTGAGCGTCATGCGACCTCAAAGATACGCCAGGCTGACGATTTGTTTGCACTTCATACTATGGGCTTCCGTGGTGAAGCGCTTCCATCGATAGCTGCAGTATCTGTAGTGGAACTGACCACGCGAATGGCTACAGAGGAGATTGGCACCCATCTGACGTTACAAGGTTCGCGTGTTGTTAGTCAGGAACCTGTGGCTTGTCCAGTAGGATGTAATTTCAAAGTTGAGAATCTGTTTTTCAATGTACCAGCACGCAGAAAGTTTCTGAAAACGAATGCAACGGAGCTTAATAATATCCTGACCGCCTTTGAGCGAATTGTGCTGGTGTATCCTGAGATTAGTTTTGTCCTCTATAGCAATGGGCAGGAACTTATGAATCTAAAGGCAGGCCATCTACGTCAGCGTATTGCCGATGTGTTTGGAAAAAAGACTAGTCAGGAACTTCTGCCTATAGAGGTAGATACGGCTCTTTGTCGTATCACGGGTTTTGTGGGGAAACCGGAAGCAGCTCGCAAGAAGGCTGGATACGAATACTTCTTTGTCAATGGTCGCTATATGAAGCATGCCTATTTCCATAAGGCTGTGTGTAGTGCTTTCGAACGTTTGGTGCCAGTAGGAATGCAAGTACCTTACTTTATTTATTTTGAGGTGGATCCTGCTGATATCGATGTCAATATTCATCCCACAAAGACGGAAATCAAATTCGAGAACGAACAGAGTATCTGGCAGATTCTTCTGGCTGCGGTGAAAGATGCAATCGGAAAGTTCTGTGATGTACCTACCATTGATTTTGATACAGAAGGCAAGCCTGATATCCCCGTGTTTGACCCTCAGCGTGATTCAATAGAGTTGCCTCGAGTGAGTTATAATCCAGATTATAATCCATTTGAGAAACATTCGTCTGCAGGTTCTTCAACATTTAGGGAATCGTCATACATAGGGGGAAATAGTGTGCCAAAAGACTGGGAAAAGCTCTATGAGCAACAGGTCTCGCCTTCATATTCTGAAGACCACTTATTCCCTGTGGAAGAGCCAAAAGAGGAGAAGGAAGTGTTGATTTTGGAGAAATCGCCTGCTCATTATCAGTATAAAGGACGTTATATTATGACTGCTGTGAAGTCGGGACTGATGATTATAGACCAGCAGCGTGCCGACATTCGAATTCGTTATGAGCGATATATGGAGCAATTTCGTCAAAAGACGTCGAATACTCAGCGTATCCTGTTTCCTGAAGTGATGGAGTTTCCCTTGTCAGATAGTGTGATGGTTGACAAGTTCATGCCAGATCTAGCGATGATGGGATTCGATATCAACTCGCTTGGTGGTGGTAGTTATGTAGTCAATGGTATTCCAGCTGGCTTGGAAGGAATCAATCCTGAGCGCCTGATTCGTCAGGTGGTGGCTGATGCGATAGAAAAGGGTAGTAGTGATGTCGAGGAAATTCATGCTGCTTTGGCATTGAGCTTAGCACGTCATGCTGCAATCCCACAGGGACAAGTCCTGAATAACGAGGAGATGGAACAGGTCGTTAATGAATTGTTTTCATGCTCAAATGTTAATTATACGCCTGATGGAAAGGCAATCCTGTATATTCTGCCTCATCATGAGATTGAGCAAGCTTTAAGCTGATTGATGGTGAAAAAATCATAAAAATGAGTAAAAAAGTCCTCATTTTTAGTTTTTTCTTACAAAAAATGCATTTTGTTGCTTCTTTTCTTGGAAGTTTAAAAAAAAAAATCTACTTTTGCAGAAAATTTGAACTATAATAACTTTATATAAATTGAAGAATTGTATGAAAAAGTTTTTAATGATGCTAGCTTTTGCTAGTGTTTCTGTGGCAGGAATGGCACAGAGTGAGACTCCTGAATTGAAGCACAGTGTTGCTACCAATTCTTTCTGGAGCAACTGGTTCATTCAGGCAAATTTGGCAGGAACTGCTTTCTACAACAGTAGTGAGACTCCCCTGAACCTAGACAAGAGTCCTCTTAAAGGTTTCCGTAATAACCTTGGTTTGTCTGTTGCTATCGGTAAGTGGTTTACCCCTGGCATCGGTCTTCGTTCAAAGGTTAATGGTTTCTGGGGCCGTACCGTTCTGGGCGATGACAAGGAAGTAAATGCTAACAAGTACTGGCAGTTCCATGAGGACGTAATGTTCAATCTGAGCAACATGATTTGCGGTTATAACCCCAACCGCGTTTGGAACTTCATTCCTTATATGGGCGGTGGTATTTCTCGTAACATGTCTTATGACTCTTATGCAATGGGATTGCAGTTCGGTTTGTTGAACGAGTTCCGCCTGAGCCGCAAGTTCGCTTTGAACCTCGATTTGGCATTCAGCGGTAATGAGCCTGACTTCGATGGCGATCCTCGTACTAGCGGTACCGATGCTGACCGTCCTTCTTTGAAGGCTAAGGACCGTACTTTCAGCCTGGAGGTTGGTCTGACCTATAACTTGGGTAAGGCTTCATGGAACAAGGTTCCCGATGTTGATGCTATCAATGCTCTGCATCAGAGCCAGCTCGATGCCCTCAATGCACAGCTTGCTGATGCAAATGCTGAGAACGATCGTCTGAACGACCTGATTAAGAACCATAAGTGTCCTGAGGCTAAGACTGTAACAGTGAAGGAAGTTGCTGCTGCTCCTGTATCAGTATTCTTCAACATTGGAAAGTCTAAGATTGCTTCTCGTAAGGATCTGCAGAACGTGAAGGCTCTGACTGAGGCTGCTAAGGATAGCAAGTTCGTTGTAACTGGTTATGCTGATAGCAAGACTGGTAGCGCTTCATTCAACCAGAAGCTGAGTCAGAAGCGTGCTGAGACCGTTGCTGACGAGCTCGTTAAGATGGGCGTAAGCCGCGATAAGATTGAGGTTGTTGCTAAGGGTGGTGTTGCTGATTTGACTCCTATCTCTTACAACCGTCGTGCAACTGTTGAGATTAAGTAAGAATCTTATAACAAGAAAATAGTAGAAACCAGCAAGCGTTCGCTCGCTGGTTTCTTTTTTATTTATTATAAATGTAAATTAGACTCTAAGACTCTTTTTTTTTGAATTGGCTTGGCTTGTTAGAACTCATAACCTGGATTATTGTATGTTGTAACTAGGCCTATTGTATGTTATAACTCGTCTTGTTGTATACCATAACTCGGCTTGTTGTATGCCAAAACTTGGCTTGTTGTTTAACGTAACTTGGGAAGTTGTGTCTTGTAACTGATAATATCGTTCTTGAGCGTAAAATGGTTCGTTTTGAGCAAAAATATGCGCGATTTTTCGTGATTTGAAAAATTTTTTAAAGAAAAACGCAAAAAAGTTTGGGAAATGTTTGGTGGATTCGAAAAAAGTCCTTACCTTTGCACCCGCTTACAAGAAATACTTACAACAAGTAATCTTAAAAAGTAAGGGCGTTTAGCTCAGTTGGTTTAGAGCATCTGCCTTACAAGCAGAGGGTCGGCGGTTCGAATCCGTCAACGCCCACAAAGAGTTCCGAATATTCGGGACTCTTTTTTGTTAAATATCAACAAAATGTGATGTTGCGCTAAAAAACTCATAATTCTTAACCTATAATTCTCAACTTTTTTGTATCTTTGCAACCTCAATTGAAGAGTATATTATCTAGATAGTAAAAATGGAACTAAACTTATTGACGGCTATCTCGCCTATTGATGGTCG
>Ga0265301_10006232_pt1 | contig 11480 bp, 6 predicted proteins | sample AusTroGonzalo_MG_2_FD_193488 | JGI IMG/M metagenome (GOLD analysis project Ga0265301, IMG submission 193488) | Bovine rumen microbial communities from tropical cattle in Woodstock, Queensland, Australia - Gonzalo_04 | ecosystem: Host-associated > Mammals > Digestive system > Stomach > Rumen ...
CCCACAGACGTGCGGTGCTGTAGAAGGCCGAGCCTTCGTAGTCGTATTTCGCCAGAATCTCGCGTTTCAAAGCCTTTATCTCCTCTTCAGGCACAGGCATTCCCTTGTAATGGTACTGGTCTTCCTTGACGGTGGCGAGCACGTTGGCTGCCTGTGTGCCTCCCATGACCGAAATCTTAGCGTTAGGCCACATGAAAAGCAGTCTCGGGCTGTAGGCGCGACCTGCCATGCCGTAGTTGCCGGCACCGAAAGAGCCTCCGAAGATGACTGTGAACTTTGGCACGTTGGCGTTGCTCACCGCATGCACCATCTTGGCGCCGTCCTTGGCGATGCCGCCGCATTCGTATTGTTTTCCGACCATGAAGCCGGTGACGTTCTGCAAGAATACCAACGGGATGTTACGTTGGCAGCAAAGCTCGATGAAGTGCGTCGCCTTCAATGCCGACTCGCTGAAAAGCACTCCGTAGTTGGCGATGATACCCACAGGGAAGCCCATCAGATGAGCGAAACCGCAGACGATAGTCGTTGCATATCTCTCCTTAAACTCCTGGAAACGGCTGCCGTCAACGATACGCATGATGACCTCACGTGGGTCGACGACTTTCCTTAAATCCACCGGTGCGATGCCATAAAGCTCCGTCGGGTCGTAGAGAGGCTCTTCGACAGGAAGCAAATCCAGGAGCTGTTTCTTCGGCTTCTCCAGTGTTTTAAAGATGTTACGGCATATCTGCATGGCGTGGCTGTCGTTCTCCGCAAGGTGGTCGGCGACGCCTGAGACAGAGGTATGCATCTCGGCTCCGCCAAGCTCTTCAGCGGTGACGATCTCGCCTGTAGCCGCCTTCACTAACGGAGGTCCGCCGAGGTAGATGGTACCTTGTTTCTTCACGATGATGGTCTCGTCGCTCATCGCAGGCACGTAAGCGCCGCCAGCTGTACACATTCCCATCACGATGGCGATCTGAGGGATGCCCATTGCCGACATTCGAGCCTGGTTATAGAAGAAACGACCGAAATGCTCCTTATCCGGGAACACGGTGTCCTGCTCTGGCAGGAAGGCGCCGCCACTGTCGACCATATACACGCACGGCAGATGGTTCTCCATCGCTATCTCTTGTGCGCGCAGGTGTTTCTTGACGGTGTACTGCATATAAGTACCGCCTTTCACTGTGGCGTCGTTGGCAACGATGACAGCCTCGCGGCCTTGGATCATGCCGATACCGGTGATGATGCCCGCCGACGGGAAGTCGTTGTTATACGTGTCGTAAGCCGCCATCGGAGAGAGCTCCAAAAACGGAGTGTTCTTGTCGATTAGCAGGTCGATGCGCTCGCGAGCCAAAAGTTTGTTACGTTTCTTATGTTTGGCGATAGCCGCCTCGCCGCCGCCGTGCATGCTGGCGTCCATGGCGTCGTGATACTTCGCCATCAGCTCCATGAAAGCCTTACGGTTCTCCTGAAACTCAGCGCTAGCAGGGGATATTTGAGATTTTAGTGTTTGCACTTTGTAATAATTTTTGGCAAAGATACAAAAAAGTTTGAAGTTTGGAGTTTGGAGTTTGAAGTTTTTTACAATTATAGATGTCGCATTTTGCGATATCAAAGAAATTTTTAAAATTTTTCTTGCGCAAATCAACTTTTATGTTTATTTTTGCAATGTTTAAAAATTAAAATGAAAACAAACAAAATATTGGATGAAATCAGGAGTCAGATTAGTCCCGAAGTTAAGAAGCAACTGGAGATTTCGGTTTGCCTTGCAAATCGTATTTACGATATTTTAGAAGCTAAAGGTATGAGCCAGAAGGACTTGGCAAAGCTTTTGGGCAAGACCGAAACCGAAGTTAGCAGATGGCTTTCAGGCACCCACAACCTCACCATTGCGACCATTGCTAAAATCTCTGTGGCATTGGGGGAGGATATAATCAAATAAAAATCGGAATGGAATACGATGTTATGGATTCCATTCCGATTGGAAAGTTTGGGTGTTGATTATGCAGCCCAATTTATTGTAGATTTGTAACCATATCAACTTTATGAGTTGATTTATCGACCCAAACAATAAACAGCACGTCATGTGTGCGCTTCACGTAATAGACTATACTTTTTGTTGTTTCCGTCTTTACATCTAAAATATATTGTTCTTTCAAAAGACCTTCAGGAGTTCCAACCAAAATCGTGTATTGATCATAAATGGCATCAACATATTTTTTACCATATTTCTTCTCTTGGGCTAATCTTCTATCTTTAGCTGCTTTTTCTGTAGCTTGATACTCCTTTCTTGCCTCCTGTTGTTGTCTTTGCCATTCATCTTTTTTCCTTTTATCTCTTTGGCTTGCAAGTTGAACGTATTTGTCAGCCGTATATCCATACAAATAATATATTTTTTCGCCTTGTTTTGTCGTATAAAGACCACAATAGTAATCTTCTTCTTGTGGAAGTTTTGTGGTGTTCATTACTTCTATTATTACACTTCTCATATCACTATCCATATAGTATGTTCCGAAATATGTATCACCATTGCTATAAGTAACTTCTACTGCCCAACGCGAAGGATTTCTGCATGATGACAGTTCACCCTTGTCAGCCATTTGTTTTTCTCTGTTGTCGATGCCCAATTCAAAATTTCTTCCTATCCAATTTTTATATTCATCAGGCATTTCACGATTAAATTTTTCAACAAGAGGCATTTTTTCTTTGTCGTAATACTTTTTTTCTATATCAAAATTACCATCATAATAAAACAAGTTCAGTTCTAATTTTCCTCCATCAATATTGCGTAAAGCGTTCAAACAATCACGTCCCACCTTTGAAAGTGAATCACCATTGGGACATTTGATTTCCAAAATATCGTCAATGCCGCTTTTAGTCAGATAACCTTTACCTTTTTCACCATAGTCAATCACATAACAATCAATGTCATTGTCAGATGGATAGAGATTATATGTACTTACATCATCTGATAAATATAATGTCACTGTCCATTCTTTTGTTATAACAGGTTTAACATTAACAAAATAGTTGTATGTATCTGGATTCTTTTTAGTTTCAACTATACTTTTTTTAAATTTGAATTGGATTGGCTCTTCATCATCTGTTGACAATTTTGAAGTCTTCCAATTTCTATGTACCACCATATTCTCTATAGGCAACACAAATAAATTTTCATATTGTGAATAATCTATCTCAAAAAAGCCATTTGAAAATGTATATACAATTTCTGTTTCTGATGTACTATATTGAATATTGCCCTTAAATAAAGATTTTCCGCCTTTAAAAGTTATCGTCGCATCAGTGATAGAATTATTATTAAAAACTCCAGATATCACATCCACAGCCTTGTCATTTACATAAACTGTTAGTTTTCCATTACCCATTGGGGTTTTCTTCTCAACCAAGCCGTTATATTCCAAATATACACCTTGAGTTACCTTTGTCTTAACTGTTTTGTTTCCGTCCTTGGCTGATAGCGGAGAAACCATCGTCAATAACACCAAAGACAATGCTACTAGTGATTTTTTAAGTGTCATAGTTTTAAATTTTTAAATTATTGATTAAGTTATTTATTTGTCATTGATTTAATATCTGCCCACAAGTAATACAGTTCTTTCGAGGTAATAATACTTTCTGCTGAATACTGTTTTCTATTTGTCTTCAACTGCCTATAAAATAGCACATGAGTTTTTGATGAAACAAGCGATGAATTTTCATCTGAAAATTTATCAATATTTATTCTTGTATTACCAAAAGATGACTCTTTAAAGCCTCTGATTCTTAATACTTTATTCCCTCTAATGTCACCAAAAGATGTATTTTGAAAATCATATCCCATCCATAAAGCGTTCTTCTTAATTCCCCAATAGTATGAAGCAGAACGATTTAGCATTACAATAAGTTTTGGCTTAATATGTTCTTCGATTTCTTGTTGTGTGATTTCCAATAATTCCGAACGGAGGCTGTTATATTTCTCACTTTCCAACTCATGTTGATTAGATGAACGCACAGGAAACATATCCAAAAATGCGACATCATCTATAATATCTTTAGCCAATTCTTTTACAGGTTTCCAAAACTCATTTTCACATATATCTGAAAATTTAGGATAATCATTGTTTTGAGGAGTTTTTCCCAGCGACGGATTATATCCGACAAAAAGTACCTTACTACATGGATTATCAGAAGGAACAAATAACCCTCTAATTGGATATTTGTGTTTTTCCACAACTTTGTTGTACTTTTCCCTTAACAAAACATCTGTTGATGAATACATAATTACCTCACAGAAAAGCTGATTCCCAAAAGCCATTAAAATACCACTGAAAAAACATATAGAAAAAGCGTGGGAATCTGCACATCTGCTTATCCCGTCAACCGAGGCTCTAGCATTGCCTACCATTCGAGAATAAGCAATGTCGAAGCCCACGCAGAATGTATATACCATTTGATGTCTGGCAACACCAAAATATAATACAAACTTGGAACATCGAGCAACTGCTTTATCTTGCGAATGGTATTGAATTTGCTAGATTCGGTTGACCGCAGATAAAACGTCAGCACAACGTCTTTCCAATATGTCTGTCACCCACCAAAGTCCACTCGTGGATTCGACAAATGACGATGCAAAAATACAAAAGAGATTTTACAAAAGCAAAAAAAGTTTAATAGTTTTTAGATTTTTTTAAACAAGAACCGGTCACAAATCGTGACCAGTTGATGATCCAATAAACATTTTTGAATATTATTTGGATTTATTATGTAATTTTGAAACTGATTCTGTCAATAAAGTCCGTGCAGGTGACAAGCCCGAGGCATCTAACCACAGACCTTTAAGGCTAAAACTATCGCTTCGTCGACAGCAACCCACACGCAGCATCGATGTCTTGACCTCTCGAGGCTCTTATCGTTGCTATAATTCCTTTATCGTTGAGTTTATCGCGGAAGCGGACCATGTCTTCCAGTGACGGGCTTTGCAAGTCTATGTTAGGGATTGCGTGAAATCTTATCAAATTTACGCGGCAACGGAGGCTGCCGAGCTGTCTTGCGAGCTCGGTGATATGCTTCGGGGTGTCGTTCAAACCTTTGAAGACGATGTATTCGAACGAGACGCGACGCTGTCCGCTCCAGTCATGCTGGCGGATGGCGTGGATGACCTCGTTGATAGGATACGACTTCTCCACCGGCATGATTTTCGCGCGCTCATCGTGGAACGGGCTGTGCAGACTGATTGCCAAATTGCATTTCGACTCGTTGATGAATCGTTTCATATTCGGAATCACTCCTGCAGTTGAGACCGTAATTCTTGTCGGACTCATCGCCAAACCCCAGTCGGAGGTCATGATTTCGAGCACTCGCATGATATTGTCATAGTTATCCATCGGCTCGCCCATGCCCATGAAGACGAAGTTCGTCAAAGTGTCGTATTCCGGGAGATTCAAAATCTGGTTTATGATGTCGCCAGCCGACAGATTACCTTGAAATCCTTGTTTTCCTGTCTGGCAGAAGAGGCAGTTCATCTTGCATCCCACCTGGCACGACACGCAAAGCGTAGCGCGTTCTTTTTCAGGGATATACGCCGTCTCGACGAAGCCGTTTTCAGCCGGGAAAAGATACTTCTTGGTACCGTCGCGCGACTCCTGAACGTCGGTAAACACACGATAGCCGGTCTCATAGTTTTCAGCCAGAATCTGTCGTGTCTGCTTCGACAAATTCGTCATCTCATCGAAAGATGCAACGCGTTTGCGATAAAGCCAATCGACAAGTTGTTTGGCGGTAAACTTTGGCATATTATGTTGAGCCACAATGTCTTGCAGCTCCTGAAGCGACATTCCAAGAAGTGATCTCATGATGCTGTGAATTTTTTTGCAAAATTACAACTATTTCACAATGAATTTAGTTGTTTCAAGGATTTTTTCACCTTTTATCTGCAAAACATAGAGTCCTTTTTCCAATTCAGCAACCGAAATAGTACCATCGGAACAACCTTCTGTCATCTTTTGGCCTAAGACATTGAAAATGGCGTAGTCAACCGTTGCATTAGGCATGCCATCGATGTAAATCACATCAGATGCCGGGTTAGGATACACTGCAAGCTGCTGACTGGTGAGCTCATGGACACCGTCTCCTTTAGGGATGATATCCAAGATAATACCTTCCACCTTTGTCATTCCATAAGCAAAATTAGGGTCGGGAATGTCATACCAGTCATCATTAGGACCACCCCAGCCGAAGTTGATGTGGAACTTGCCGTCCGCTTCGCGATAGCCGTCAACCACGACGTTGTGCCCTATCGTTCCCTCAGGATTTTCAACAGCCAGATGGGCAGGATAGCCGTCTTCCAAGTTGGAAATCAGAAGCTCGTACATCTCGTCGGTCGGGTCACGGAACAGCTTACAGTCAGTGAAGCCGAAACGTTTATACGCCGCAAACGCCTGATCCACAAAGAAAGTACCAGATCCCATATCAGAAGTATATATCTGTGTACATGCCGTGCCGCAAGCAAAAATCACCGCAGCTTTCAATGTATCGCTGAGTTCATCACCACGTTCGAAAGTGGCATCGACAGAATCCAGCATAACGTTCAGCTTCGGGAATGACGGGAATTGCAACGTTTCCCAATCGTCATCAATATCATAGACTCTACCTACGTAATCATGATGATAGTCATCACCATCGTCAAAGCGAGTGCCTTGTGTTGTTCTCAAATAATTGATAATCTGCCCCATGGCAACAGCTGGGCAACCGGCAGCGCAATACGCATAACCGTTAAACGGATCTCTTGGGCAAAGCATGTTGTAAGGATAGCCTTGGTCCCACTCTGATTTCAAAAGAGGTACTTGCGCAAAGCTCGTCAAAGCGCAAAACAATAACAATACAGATAAAGTTTTTTTCATCTTTTTTAATTTTATGGTTAATTTTTTAGGATTAAAGACTGCAAAAATACAATTATTTTTGAAATGTTTCAAAATTTTGACATAATTAGAAAAATCATTATCTTTGCATCGTCAAAAAATTGTTTGCAACCATGTTCATCGACAATATATCTAACCCGATTATATTATATTTCACGCTCTATGTCGCATCAGCGATAATCGCGCTCATCGCCTGCATCTACTTGCTGTTTCGCAAAGGCAACGCCTTCTCGCCCGACATCACGTCGCCCATGCCGCTCCGTCGTTGGGTTGCGGCATTCTACGCCGTAATATTTTTAGCGCACATTTGGTGGTTTCTCTTTTTGGTTTATTCCGGCGACGTCCATTCTCTGCTTTATGTGTTGTTGTGCTCCCTCGACTGCGTGACGTTGCTCACCACCATAGCCGGCACACTGCTCAGCATGCTCCAAGACCGCAAGCGGCACGTCTGGCCTGTCATCATAGGAACGCTACCTTACATGGCACTATTTCTGTTGCACCATTTCTATCCCGGCAACAACATCAGTACGATAGCCGCTGCATACATTATGCTGTGCTACTTAATCTTTGCCGTATATATGGCGTTTGCCGTAAAGAAATATGGACGTTGGCTGCGTGACAATTACGCCGACCTTGAAAACAAGGAGGTATGGCAAAGCTATATTCTCATTATAGTCTTCTCGATGTTTATCTTCACCTATGGATTCGATACAGGCAACATCGTCATCGGCTACATTGTACAGGTTATTATACTGGTTCTTCTCGTCTTCATGCTGTGGCGTGTCGAAACGCTTCCTCAGTTGGAAAACGTGGTGATCGAAGAACAACCCGATCAACCTAAAGAGCAATTAGAGGAGTTGCTCGAAGAGCGTTGTGTTGCCACCCAGCTCTATTTGCAGCACGACATCACCCTTCCGCAGCTCGCAAAGATTCTCGGCACCAACCGCACCTATCTCAGCCAGTATATCTCATACCAGGGTATCACCTTCAATGCCTATATCAACAATCTCCGTATCAACCACTTCATGAAACTCTATCGTGAGGCGGTCTCTGCCGGAAAGACCGTCATCGTAAAGCAGCTTGCCAGCGAAAGCGGCTTCCGCAGCTACAGCACCTTCAGTCTCGCATTCAAGCAGCGCATGGGGCAATCTGTAACCACCTGGATGCAGGATATGTAGTTTCAAAATTTACAATTCGACTTTCAAAATCGTAAAAAACAGTTTCAAAATTTACAAAAAGTTTCAAAATTTACAAAATTTGCTGTCCAGGGCTTCAAACCCTCTTTTGTTTGGAATAGTTTGATTATTTTTGTATCTCTTTTTAACGAAAAAATCAAACTATTAACATAAATGAAGAAAACTTTACTATTTTTCGCCCTGCTGTGCGCTTTTGCACAAGCCACTTGGGCACAAGCCACTTGGGAGGCAATCTATGCCATGACGGGGACCTCCTCGGCAAACTGGAATTTAATTAATTCAGGCTCCACCACGGGGCATACGCTTGGCAGTGCTGGCAACACGACGTACCATTACGCCAACTCTGACCTCAGTTTTACCAACAGCACCGCTGGCGGCAGCGCACTGACCATCCTTGGCACGGTGTATCTCTACGTGCCTGAGGGCGTCACCCTCACCTGCACGGGTGCCAACGCCAACGGACAGACTGGCGCAGGTGCCGGCATCGAGCTGGCATCGGGCAATACCCTCTACCTCCTCGGCGGCGGTACAATCAATGCCACGGGCGGTAACGCAGCCAATGGCGGCACTGGCGGCAATGGCGATCACTCATACTTCGTTTATGATAGCTATTGTCAGCCTGGTTCGGGCGGCAACGGCGGCAATGGCGGCGGCGGCGCCGGTGCCGGCATTGGCACACGCGGCGGCAATGGCGGCAGCGGTGGTTCTGGTGCTACCGCAAAACGTGATGAAAACGAAGGTACAAATCATGGCGTTGCCGGCAGTGCTGGTAGTGCCGGTACTACCGCTGGCGGCATGGGCACGCTCTATGTGGTAACGTCCTTCGTCAATCTAAATGCCTCTGGCGGCGCAGCTGGCTCAAACGGCAGTGGTGGCGCACGTGGCAATAACGCAGCCGAAGACCCATATAACCAGTATGCTGCTTCCGGCGGAGGCGGCGGTGGTGCCGGCGGCTTCGGCGGCGCTGCCTCTAACATCGGCACCGGTGGCCCCGGCGGTGGCGGCGGTGGCGGCGGTGCCGCAGGTAACAGTACATGGAGAGCTAATGCTACTAATGGTTTTTACCGTGTAGGAGCAGGCGGCGGCTCGGGCGGTTATAATTGTGATGGCTCTCAAGCTGCCAACGGAGTAACATCTCTGCTGACAAACCCATATAATGCCGAATATAATCAAGGACTTTCTGGCGACTATGACGATGATGGCTGGGAGGAAGGCAACGGGATGTATTCAGGCGGCAGCGGCGCTTCCGCAGGCTCTGCCAGCACCGCTGGCTCAGCCAACAACGTCCTCGGCATCGACGCAGACGGCAACTACATCATCGGCAGCGTCACCGACTGGAACACATTCGCAGCACAGGTGGCAAACAGCAACACCTTCAGCGGCAAGACCATGAAGCTGATAGCCGACATCAGCGTAACGACGATGGTGGGCAGCTACGACACTCATGCGTTCGAGGGCACCTTCGACGGTCAGGGTCACACGCTGACCTTCACGAAGGGAACGTCAGAGAGTGCGTTCGGCGAGGAGCGCTGCGCCCCGTTCCGCTACGTGCAGAACGCCACCATCCAGAACCTGAAAGCGGCAGGCGACATCTATACCTCACAGAAGAAAGCTTCCGGACTTGTTTCTTGCGGCAATGGCACGATGACCATCACTGGCTGCGTAGTAGGCACCAATATCTATAGCACCTTCAACGGCGACGGCCTCCATGGCGGTTTCATAGCCTCGCCTGATTGGTACGCCACGATAAACATCACGGGCTGTGTATATACCGGCCACGTGCTGACCAATGGCTCCACCGCAACAGTCGGTGGTTTCTTTGGCTGGGAAGGCCATCTTACTAACGTGAGCATCAGCAATTCGCTCTACGCCCCTATCGGTAGCATACCTGAAGGCTGGACGACCCCCACCGATAGCTATACCTTCGTGCGTTACTGCACCCCCACCAACTGCTACTACACCCAGCCCCTCGGCACGGCACAGGGCACGCAGGCCGTTGTCTCATCCCCCTTCAACCTCGGCAGCCTTATGCAGGACTACGGCATGTTGAAGGCTTACGAGCATGGCATCATCTACAACGGCACCTGCTATGTGGATGCTAACATGGCGTCTTCCGAAACTGGCACGGAGGACGACCCCTACACCATCAGCAGCACGGACGATTGGAACGGCTTTGCCAATGCCGTCACTGGAGGCTACACCTTCAGTGGCCAATTCGTGAAGCTGAATGCCGATATCGAGGTATCGACAATGGCTGGCGCCGACGATGCCAACTCGTTCCAAGGTACCTTCGTTGGCGACGGCCACACGATGACCTTTACAAAAGGCACGTCCGAGAGCCCTTTCAACGAGACATATTGTGCACCGTTCCGCCACGTCAAGAATGCTACAATCAAGAACATGCATGTGGACGGTACTATATACACCAGCGTACAGAAAGCCGCAGGTTTTGTGGGCGAGTCGCACGGTGCGCTGAACATCACCAACTGCCACAGTTCAATCAACATCAACAGCAGCAAGAGCGGCGACGGTACGCACGGCGGATTCGTCGCTACGCTGAGCGGTGCCGGCAACGAAATCACCATCGAAGGTTGCGTGTTTGACGGCTCCTTTGCCACTACTGCCAATACCACCAATTGCGGTGGATTCATCGGATGGGGCGTATATAACAAGCCCACCGTCAGGAACTCGCTGATGAAGCCCAGCAGCGTGCCCGCAAGCATGCTCATCAACACCTTCGCCCGCTGGTATACTGGCAATGGAGGCATTTACGAGCCGACCATCACCAACTGCTACTATGTAGCTGTAGACAACCTGCCAACCGACCAAGGCAAGCAGACCCACACCATTAGTGCGGGCGAATACGTGACCATCAGCGGCCTTGGCGCTGCCACGACTACCTACGACGTCAGTGGCATCACAAGCTATGCCAAAGGCATTAAGTACAACAGCGTATATTATGCCGGCAACGGCGAGAACGTCAGCCTCACACTGAGCCACGGCGACAAGGATGGCTACATCTTAAGAAACTACACCGCCTCGGCCGGCACACTGAACGGCTCCACACTGACCATGCCCGATACCGACGTGACCATCAACGCAGAGTGGATGGAGTTTTTACTCACAGGCACCGGAACTTCCGAAGACCCTTACATCATCGACAACGCTGAACAATGGAACAACTTCGCCGATGCCGTCAGCATTGGTTATACCTTCAGCGGACAGTATGTGAAACTGAACGATGACATCAGCGTCGAGACGATGGTGGGCACGGGTGAAAGCAACTCTTTCCAGGGCACTTTCCTCGGCAACGGCAAGACGCTGACTTTCAACAAAACCATTTCGCAGAACTATTACTATAGCGCCCCGTTCCGCTACGTCAATG
>Ga0265301_10006237_pt1 | contig 11476 bp, 9 predicted proteins | sample AusTroGonzalo_MG_2_FD_193488 | JGI IMG/M metagenome (GOLD analysis project Ga0265301, IMG submission 193488) | Bovine rumen microbial communities from tropical cattle in Woodstock, Queensland, Australia - Gonzalo_04 | ecosystem: Host-associated > Mammals > Digestive system > Stomach > Rumen ...
CCTCTATGAAGCACCAGTTCTCACCGCCATCTCCATATTCGCCACAACCCTGAGGATCCAACTGATAAGCATGGGTCAGCTCGTGATACAACACACCGCGGGTCTCATAGTCCAGACGCATGGTGTCGTTGTTCTGGAAGCTCTTCTCGATCCATCCGGTAGTATAGCAAACACCTACATTGTCACCACCACCGTACTTCCAGCTGATACCATCCTCGTTAACGAGACTGTAATTGATGGTCTTAATCTGAGGGATGTTCTTATCCTTGGGACCATAGTATAATGTCTGCAGCACGCGGCGGGCATTCTCCTGAATGTATGGAGTGGGATTAGGAATAATGTTATGGTAAATCTTTGAACCCTCTGTCTCTGGGGCCTCATCGCGGAAAACAACCTCTCCTGGATTGTAATTAAGCCACTTCTTTTCGACCTTGATAGGCTCGTGATACTTGTTAACCTTCAACTGTGCCGTAGCACTCATTGATACTGCGGCAAGCAGTACGAAAATAATCTTCTTCATATACCTTAATTTAAGTTAATTGTTAGTTCTGACGCGCAAAGTTAGTATCTTTTTGTTAAAAAGGAAAATTGCAGCGCGGCTTTTATAGAATATTAAGATAATTATTTGTACCTTCGCGTATCAAAAACAGGAAGACATGTATTACGTAACAAAGAAAATGGAGATTTCCGGCAGCCACTACATTACTATGGAGAAAGGAAGTAAGTGTGAGCGCCTGCACGGACACAACTGGATAATTACCGTATACTGCAAATCCAAGGAATTGGACGAGGACGGCATGGTGGTAGATTTCACCGAGGTAAAGCGTCTGGTACACGGAACACTCGACCATCAGGATCTCAACTCCATACTACCCTTCAACCCAACAGCGGAGAACATCGCCCGCTGGATTTGCGACCGAGTTCCCCACTGCTATAAGGTGGATGTGCAGGAAAGTACCGGCAACATCGCTACCTACGAAAGTGAAGAGTGAAAAATTTGCTGCCGCTGTGCTCGCGAACCTCTTGTCCCTTGCTCCTAGAATTCTCTAATTCTTAATCTGCCACTCCCCCAAAGGGGCGACTGGGGTCTTTAGAGTAGCCACTGTTTCGCCTGCGCCTGAGCACCTACTGGAGCGCAAGAATGTGGCTACGGCCCCACAAAGGTGAGCGAATCCCCATACGCGAAAGAGGGCAAAGCAGGGAGGGGGCCTCTAACCCACTAACCACTAATGTCTAAAGCCTAGAGTTCAGCGTCGCTGCACTGGAAGGTATTCCCCTTGCGGATATCTCCTGTGCTGAGACCCAACTTCAGCCATTTCATGCGCTGCTTGCTGGTGCCGTGTGTGAAGGTCTCGGGCTGAGAATAGCCACGCGCCTTCTCCTGCAGGTAGTTATCACCTATCACCTGAGCACAACGGATAGCCTCCTCCAAGTCGCCATCCTCCAGACTACCGAACATCTCGTTGTCATGATAAGCCCACACACCGGCGTAGAAGTCGGCCAAGAGTTCCAGACGGACACTCACCTTATTGGCATCCTTCTGGTTCAGGCGCGACATCTGCTCGTGCGCCTTACCCAACGTACCCAACAGATATTCCACATGATGTCCCACCTCGTGGGCAATCACATAGGCATAGGCAAAGTCACCGTCGGCACCCAACTGCTGCTTCATAGAGGTGAAAAAAGAAAGGTCGATATACAGACACTGGTCGGCCGAGCAGTAGAAAGGTCCCATGCTACTCTGTCCATTACCACAAGCTGTCTGGACGCTACCCGTATAGAGCACCATCTTAGGCGGCTCGTAGGTACGGCCCAGTTTCTGGAACTCTGCCGTCCACACATCTTCTGTTCCTGCCAGAATCTGCTTCGAGAACTTAGCCAGTTCCTGCTCCTCGGCAGTGAACTCACGTCCGCCCTCGGCCTGCTCCACGACATTGCCGTTCAGCAGTTCGGGGTTACTGACAACACTGTTGAAGACATCACCCAGGCTACCGCCCGAGAGCAATGTAATTAAGGCTATAACGATAATGCCACCGATACCGCCTATGCCGCCCATCTTGGCAGCCGACATACCTCTGCGGTCATCCACATTGGTACTCTCTCTTCTTCCGTCCAGTTTCATAGTGTTTGTTTTTAAGTTAATTAGTCTTACTGGCTACAAAATTATCAAAAATTCTTTAGAACCAACAAATATATTCGTTGTTTATTTTTCAAACAATTTTATTCCGTTCTTATTATGAATGCAAAATTATAAAATATATTTCGCATCAACCATCTTACTTCTTCCTTCTGACATCTTACATCTTACATCTATTATACTTTTCGCTTCATTCCGATATTGTTTTAGAGTCGTACAGGACTTCTGTATCATCAGTACAAAGGCTTTGTACTACCAATACAGGGCTTTTGTACTGGCTGTACACAGGACTTGTACTACAGCCATTCGGTTTCTTCTACCATTCTGTCGAACTTTACTTCGTAACCAAACTGGCGGAAAACACTACTGATATACTGCTGCTCATCTGGCGTAATGGGGCGTAAGCCATTGCGACGCAAGTAATAGGAACCACGCCCGAAGTGGTTAATCAACGTATTTCTTAACGGTGAAATATTATCAGCTTTTACCTCATGGAACGAGTCCTTCATGCCGTATGCCATCGTTACCACCTTATTGGGCTTGTAATAACGGCAAGACTCTCCACAGCAACGCACGGGATTGACTGCCGATACAACGTCATCTTTCTGTCTCCCACTACGTGCTGCCAACCTATGCAGGCAACCGTCCGCCAACGGGCAATCATCATTAAAGCACGATAAATAGTGCTCTGGCATTGTTTTATATTGTGGTTCTTTGTCGATCATTTCAGTTATCCGGATTATTTTGCCTACAAAGATACTAAATATATTGGATATTAGTGAGTCTTTTCTTCTTTTTCTGACATCCAAAAAGCGTGCAGCCATTTTTGACTACACGCTTTAACAAAATAAGCTATGTATTTTACTTGCACCATGTCGAAATCAGTCCGTATTGATTGTATTGGAGTATAACAACCCTTATGCCGCCATAAAATTTATGATAAAATACTCTTACTAAAATAAAAATCCTTATTTTTGCAAAAACAACGGATAGTATGAACCGTCATATTCTAATATTAATCAGCTTTTTGCTCTTCTCTGTCCCTATGATTGCAGAGAGCGATTTGCCCATCGTTGAGATGAATGCAGATAGGACGTTGATCTATCCCCAGCGAATGGAACTGACGGGGGAAGAGACGCTCATGGATGTACTCCAGATGGTGCCGGAACTGCTGATTGCCGGGTATGAGGATGTCATTGACAGCTATAACCTCCGCATCGACAACTGTCCGATGAATGGTGACACAAGGTTGATTCTTAGTCAGATGAAAGCCAAGGACATTGCAAAGATTCAGGTTTGTGACAATACAGGTGTTGCTAAGGGAACCATTGGAATGGGGAGGGTACTGGATATTAACATGAAGATACCTGATACATTGAAAGGTTTTGTGGAAGCACAGGGAGACTTTGGGAAGGACGTAGCAGGCATTGGGACCGTGAATGCGTTATACGGCAGTAAGCATACCGACCTCTATGCCAATGCGTCTTACCGTCATCGGAACGGGAACGAGGAGTATCTGACGCTTCACATGACCAACCGGTTTGACGACAGGAACAGACTGTTGACCTATTTCACCCAGCAATTTCTTGACGTTCCCACCGGCATGTCACGTAAGCTGCTGGGCAGGGCAAGGTACTTCCACACCTTCAATGACCAAGGGACGGAACTGCTGGTAGTGGGTGGCTTTCAGTTTAACAGTGACCCTATCCTCTCCAATAAGCTGCCATTGTATAACGTTGAGTTGAACACACCTTTGCTGACCAGGCGTCTGTCCATGATGCTGGGGGCCGAGGGTGACTTCCTGATGACCGAGCAAAAGAATACGGGCAGAAGCTGGGATGTCTTCAATAATGATATCTACCTGCAGTTCACATACGCCCTGCCCAAGTGGAAGCTGACAGCCGGTAATCGTGTGATGTTCTATAACTACAAGCTGATGGATGCAGGCATCACCCAGAAGCATTCTGACATCCGCAACAACACAAATGCCTGCGTCATCTATGTACCGGACAGCAGGAATCAGATCCAGTTGGGCTATTATCGCAAATACTATAACCCCGCATACTTGGTTCTCTTTATGGATGCCAATACAATTTTTGATGAGGAATGGGCGAGGTCTGAGGGACTGCTGGAGGATTGGACTATTAACCAGATGAAACTGGCCTACGTCTATAGCAGGCAAAGGCTGACCGTGCAGGCTGAGGCAAGTTATTATGCCGTTGAAGACGGCGAGAATTTTACTGAACTGGGGGCATCGGTATATTGGAAAACGAACTGGCTGAGTCTGACAGGTGGATCAAATCTGTATATAGCTAAGAGTGGAACCTATGCTTCATTCCGGTTTGCTCCCACAGCTTATCTTCCTCACGAATGGCAGATAGGCCTGCAGATGGTATACTACACCAAGAAGTCACCGACACGTGAGTTGAATGGCACTCCTGTATATGGATGTTTATCTGTGAACAAGCAAATAGGCAAAAAATGGAATTTGGGTGTTGACTGGCATGATATGTTTGATGCATTCTGCAGTAATACTAACGTAAACAGGCATGCTGCCAACATCAGGTTGCAGTATAGATTCTAACAATAACAAGAAAGCGAGTATGACTAGTATTGAACTGGATATGGTACAGACTGCCGGCATTGGTGCTTTGGCCCTCATAGCTGGTATGGTATTAACAAGAAAGGTTGCCTTTCTGCAGAGATTCTGTATTCCTTCGCCAGTAAGCGGTGGTATCATCTTTTCATTGATTACCCTGATGCTATACGGGTGGTGCAATATTGAGGTGTCGTTCAATGGAACGTTGAAGGATATCTTCATGCTGGCATTCTTTACCAGCGTTGGCTTCCAGAGCGACCTTAAAGTATTAAAGCAAGGTGGCAAGCTCTTGATAATCATGCTTAGCCTGTTGGTTGTGATGATTGCGTTGCAGAACCTTATGCCTATGGGAATTACCCGGTTCATGGATGTTGACCCACTGATTGGTATAGCTGCCGGTAGCATATCCATGACAGGTGGACATGGTACGGCAGGCGGATTTGCAAGTGTTTTGGAGGGTATGGGACTGCATGGCGCAGGAACAATAGGCATGGCAGCTGCTACCTTTGGTCTGATTGCCGGCTCTATGCTGGGCGGACCATTGGCAGAGAGGATTATCCGCAAAAAACTGACGCATGAACAGATGCAGGCACAAGACGAGGAGATAGACCCTGCTATGGCTGGTATAGAGAGTGGCGAAGCTTCACCTGCAGGTCGAGAAAAGCGTGTAAGCACAAACGAGCAGGAGTTCCAACAGTATGCCAAAGCTACCTACTGCATTCTTCTGGTTATGGGTGGCGGCACCGTGTTGAGTTGGTTGCTCGCAAAGACAGGTGTCACGTTCCCCACCTATTTCGGAGCTTTGATCCTAGCCGCCATCGTTCGTAACACCATTGGATTCTTCAGTTACAAGGATGACGGCAAATGGGAGAAAGCAGAAAAGTTGCTTGATATGGAGCGAATCATCAGCGTGGGTAACATCTGCCTGTCTATGTTCCTAGGTATGGCTATGATATCCCTGAAACTTTGGGAACTTCAGAGCCTGGCCCTTCCGTTGATTGTCATCCTGGTATCCCAGGTATTGCTGATGGCATTATTTGTATATTTTGCAGCATTCCCGCTGTTAGGACGCAATTACGATGCTGCCGTTCTGTGTGCAGGCATCTGTGGTTTCGGCCTGGGTGCTACCCCCAATGCCATGGCCAACATGAGTGCCGTATGCTATAAATACCGCTATGCTGTTAAGCCCTTCCTCATTGTCCCCATCATTGGTGCCATGTTTGCCGATTTGATCAATACAGGAATGATTACTCTCTTCCTTAACATCCTGTAAGAACATAACGCCAAAGTAATAAAAAAAAAGCGTGCAGCCATCTCTGACTACACGCTTTTTCCAATAAGCTATGTTATTTTACTTTACTTCTTCGAAGTCGGCATCCTGGATATCGGGACCCTGCTGACCGCCGTTGTTGGCACCACCCTGTGCACCGGCATTCATATCAGGACCGGGCTGTGCACCGGCAGCCTGAGCAGCCTGGTACATCTTCTGAGCTGCATTGTTCAACTCGGCTGTAGCAGCATCGATAGCAGCAATGTCCTGAGCCTTATGAGCATCCTTCAGCTTGTTCAGGGCTGTCTCAACCTCAGACTTAACACCTTCGGGCAGCTTGTCGCCGCTTTCCTTCAGCATATTCTCTGTCTGGAAAATCATGCTGTCAGCCTGATTCAGCTTGTCAACACGCTCGCGCTCCTTCTTATCGGCATCAGCATTAGCCTCGGCCTCGGCCTTCATACGCTCGATTTCCTCCTTGCTAAGACCTGAGCTTGCTTCGATACGGATAGCCTGCTCCTTACCGGTAGCCTTATCCTTGGCACTAACCTTAAGGATACCGTTGGCGTCGATATCGAAGCTAACCTCGATCTGAGGAACACCACGACGTGCGGGAGCAATACCCTCGAGGTTGAACTGACCAACGCTCTTGTTCTGGCTTGCCATAGGACGCTCACCCTGCAGAACGTGGATGGTAACAGCTGTCTGGTTATCAGCAGCAGTAGAGAATACCTCGCTCTTGTGGCAAGGAATAGTAGTGTTAGCCTCGATCAGCTTGGTCATTACACCACCCATGGTCTCGATACCCATAGACAGTGGAGTAACATCAAGAAGAACGATGTCGCTCTTATCACCAGCCAATACAGCACCCTGGATAGAAGCACCTACAGCAACTACCTCATCGGGGTTAACACCCTTGCTAGGCTCCTTACCGAAGAAGTCGGCAACCAACTTCTGAACGGCAGGAATACGGCTAGAACCACCTACCAAGATTACCTCGTCGATGTCGCTGTTGCTCAGACCGGCATCCTGCATAGCCTTCTGGCAGGGAACCTTACAAGCCTGAATCAGGCTGTCGGCCAACTGCTCGAACTTAGCACGAGTCAGTGTCTTAACCAAGTGCTTGGGCACACCGCCAACAGCAGTGATGTAAGGCAGGTTAATCTCTGTAGTAGTAGAGCTTGAGAGTTCGATCTTAGCCTTCTCGGCAGCTTCCTTCAGACGCTGCAAAGCCATAGGATCCTGCTTCAGGTCGATACCTTCCTCAGCCTTGAACTCGCTGGCCATCCAGTCGATGATAACCTGGTCGAAGTCATCACCACCCAGGTGAGTATCACCATTGGTAGAGAGCACCTCGAATACGCCGCTACCGAACTCCAGAATAGAGATATCGAATGTACCACCACCCAGGTCGAATACGGCAATCTTCATATCCTTGTTAGCCTTGTCAACACCGTATGCAAGAGCAGCGGCTGTAGGCTCGTTAACGATACGCTTCACATCCAGACCGGCAATCTGACCGGCCTCCTTAGTAGCCTGACGCTGAGAATCAGAGAAGTAGGCAGGAACGGTGATAACAGCCTCTGTAACCTCCTGACCCAGATAATCCTCGGCAGTCTTCTTCATCTTCTGCAGAATCATAGCGCTGATTTCCTGAGGAGTGTATTGACGGCCGTCGATGTCAACACGGGGGGTGTTATTGTCGCCACGTACTACAGAGTAAGGTACGCGGGCAATCTCCTTCTGCACCTGGTCGTAGGTCTCACCCATGAAACGCTTGATACTGAAGATAGTCTTCTTTGGATTAGTGATAGCCTGACGCTTGGCAGGATCACCTACCTTACGCTCGCCACCATCAACAAATGCCACAATAGAGGGAGTTGTACGCTTGCCCTCGCTGTTGGCAATAACTGTGGGCTCGTTGCCCTCGAATACGGATACACAGCTGTTAGTGGTACCCAAGTCAATTCCAATAATCTTTCCCATAATTGTATTTATTTTATTTGTTTATTCTTAAATTAAAATCTCACAATACTCACCAGAATCAAACAGTAAACCGTAAACGGTAAACAGTAAACCATAATGAGTATTCACCAAGAATAAAACAAAGCTTGTGCCAAATGGCAAAATGGCAAAGTTTATGACACATTGTCATGTTTTTGTTGGTTTACCGTTTACGGTTTACGGTTTACAGTATTTCGGTTATAGGTTATAGACAATTATAAAGGTTATTGGTTATAGACGTTTTCAACGGGAACTCTCCCCAAACGACTAAACGACTAACTCCCCAAACGACCAACGAAAAAAAAGGCAAGCCTGAAAAACTCCAGGCCCGCCTCTCCTAAAACAAACAAATTCTTTTACCTTTAAACTTATATTACCATTCCTCTGACCATTGACTCAGGTCTACGAACTCTTCTCTGGTTTCTGCTGTACCATCTTGGGGATAAGGATCACCCATCTGCATCGAAGAGGTGCAGATTACCCCTACGGGATTCAGCTTAACAACAACCAGTTCTGGAGCAATATATATCTTTTTCATCGTTATAATCTTTTATAATGTTTAACTACCTATTTTACTTAACCATAATCTTCTGAACATTGCCATTGTTCATCTTCACAATATTCAGGCCCTTGCGCAGAGACTGCAGCTCCACACCGTTGGCGTCGTAAACACATTGAACATTGAACATTGAGCATTGAACATTGTTTATGGCTGTCTCATTCTCCTCAGTAGAGAGATTGAATTCCTTAGCAGAACTTCCTGTTGTTGTGAAGTAAGCACGGAAGGGAGCTACGGTAATAGAGTTCGTAGCCTTCCAGAACTTATTGGTGTTGATGAAATAGCTGTTTTCCAAATTGGTTGTAATAGTTTTACTTTCGAATGCACCTATCAGTTTCAGGTCGCCGTCACTCTCCACAACACTTCCCTTAACAGTAGCATCAGAAGCAGTAGCAGTCAGCTTTGTTCCGTTCTTCATTTCGAAGATAGCAGGAACGCCAGCCTCTACAGTAGCTGCAGCTGTCAGATAAAGAGTATTGTTTTCTATCTTATTCAGTGTATAGTACTGAACATCATCGTCGCTGCTTACAGCAAAGGGCAAGCAGATAGTACCAAATGCATTGGTAACCTCACGGCTATATGTTGCATTTGTTGCAGTAATATCCTCTGTATCTGTATAACCAAAGGGCTTTGCATCAGTTAGAACGAGACTCTGGCATACACCATTGTTTACAATATTTGCACCTTTGATGCCAGAATCTGATGCCACCTTAACAAGAATGTTGGAATTGGCTGGCATGTTAGAAGTTAAATATTCTGAAACAAAATGATATGAACTTAGGTCTAGGTATGAATCACCATTACTTAAAGCATTGTTTATTTCGCCTTCAACTTCAGCTTCGGTAAGAATTCTATTAACATCCTTTCCAATTGTTGCCGAGTGGAAACGCCAGCAAGTACGCTCACTTTCGCTAGAAGAAAGCAATACCCATCCGCCAGAAACAGAATACGGATCACTTGCATGTTCTCCATCATAAAGGCTCTGAATCTTGAATTTTCCAGGACTTACATAAGTAATTACTTGTTCAAACTCAGGGTCTTCGGTTAGTGTGATATACTTATATTCGCCTACAGGTTCACCTGCATACATATTGTTCTTTACACATTTCATGTACCAGTTGCTCCCCTTCTTGGTGAGCCTGAAATAGAATTTGGCTTTTGAAGCATTGAAGTCCTCAATACCTAAGCCTCCTTCAGCTGCGTATGCAGCCTCTGCATACAACATTTGCTTCTTTTCTGCATTTTCTATGTAAAAATATCCCTCAGTTAATGGATTTACCGTCAAATCTTCTTTAGCAGTTATTATCGCATTAACGGCATTAGTTATCTGAGCGGGAGTTGCAGATTCTGTAAGTGCCTCTGCAGCTTCAACAGCATTGCGCAATGATTGAGCACTTGAAGACAGGTAATAACCAGGATCAGTTCCTACTTCGTTTGTGAGGATACTATTGGAAGAGGTTATTATACTTAGCAAATCTGCATAGGTGTAATCCTTTTGAAGGTCTCCCACAATGTTATAGCATGCCCACTTTGGGTCTGCCTTATATGTATCAATAAGTTCTGGATAAATATGTATGGTAGAAGCGTGGCCTTGATCAAATGTTATATTGTCATGCAATGTAGGTTTTACGTCGCATACCATATATACATCATATGCGCCTGATGCATGCCAAAAGGCCCAAGCTCCCCAGTTGTTATCAGCACAATGCTGACCTAGGGTAATTGTTGTCAAATTATCACAATATGCCACAGCTTGGTATCCTAACGTTGTAACTGAGTTTGGAATTGCAAGTTCTGTGATATTTGTTTTGTAGAGTGCTTCATCCCCAATTGAAAGCAATCCCTCTGGCAGTGAGATAGATGTTAGGCTGCCTACCTTGCGGAAAGCTTTATTGCCAATAGCAGTGACGTTGTAGGTGACCTCATCAACTGTGATAGTTGGAGGAATCACAACAGATGTTAGTTTGTACTCACTCTCTCCAGGTTCACTGTCATTTGGATAAGTGACGGTTGCTGTTTTAGGGCTTGTGGAAGCATTAAGAATGTACTTGATACCATCGACGGTAGCAGTTACATCATCACACCACGCTGTTATACTTAACAGCATACAACAAAAGAATGAAAATAGTTTTTTCATACAAATAAAATAATTTAAGGTTCAAAAAAAACGGCTGTTTGTGTGTTTTGCCGCACAAAATTGCAAAATATTTTGAAAATAACAAAAAGAATTGCAAATTTTTTATCATTTAAAAGCAAACAGAACCATGCGTTTTTACGATTTCTGCATAAATAGCAAAAAATGTGGTATTATTTTATCATATTATTTACGGATTTATATATTTTTGTCCCAAGAAACGATGAAATTAATCTATAAACTAACACGTATATGAAGAAAATTCTGTTTTTGGGACTATGCTTATTGTCTGTTTGCACCATTGTAAACGCCCAGCCTAGTGAAAAGAGTTTTAAGGAGGCCTACAAGGACTACTTTATGATTGGCGTTGCCGTGAATCAGCGTAACATATCGACCCCCGACCAGTCTGCTCTGGTAATAAAGGAGTTCAGCAGTATGACAGCCGAGAACGACATGAAACCTATCTCGGTACACCCCGAAGAGGGTAAGTGGACATGGGGACGTGCTGACAGCATAGCCAACTTCTGCCGCAAGAATGGCATTAAGCTGCGTGGACACACCTTGATGTGGCACAACCAGATGTGCGACTGGATGTTCTACGACAAGAAACACAATCTGGTAAAGAAGGAAGTGCTATACGCACGCATGCGCGAACATATTCATACTGTAGTAAACCGCTACAAGGATATCGTTTACTGCTGGGATGTATTTAACGAGTGTATTGCCGATGGTGGTCGTCGCCCCAATGCAAATGGAAAGGACCAGCCTCTGCG
>Ga0265301_10006238_pt1 | contig 11476 bp, 6 predicted proteins | sample AusTroGonzalo_MG_2_FD_193488 | JGI IMG/M metagenome (GOLD analysis project Ga0265301, IMG submission 193488) | Bovine rumen microbial communities from tropical cattle in Woodstock, Queensland, Australia - Gonzalo_04 | ecosystem: Host-associated > Mammals > Digestive system > Stomach > Rumen ...
TGATGGCTTCACGCCTCAGCAGATGAACAAGCTGAATCAGAACTTCCGCCGTCTAAGCGGGATGAATCCCGACAACGTTCTCAAGTCCTCGCATGAGGAGGAGAACTCCAACGATCTCTACACTCTTGCAGAGGCAGCCCGCATTGCCGCCTCTAATGCGAGCCAGTATGCGCGGCGTGCGCTTGCGTATCTCCTTGACATCGAAGATGACTGGGCTGCAATCCAGGAGTACGAGGACATGAGCCGCGACAGGCTCATCGACATTATCCAGACTGCTAACAAGGCTGCCGACTCTGCTGAGGAGGCCGAGCGCCTCGCAACGCAGGCGAGCATCGAGGCGTACTCTGCAAACCAGTACGCGCTCGCAGCAGGCTACAGTCTCGGCGAGCTGCAGCAGGTTATCGGCAATCTCGACTGGGCCATGCAGCACGGCACCTTTGTTGCAGCTACAGAAGATTATGACAGCCGCAAGCCGTACTACGTTCCCGACCCACTGTCTCCGAGCGGATACTCGATTCTCTCAGAGACTAGCGAAGAGGATATGTACGACTACAGTCTTACGGAAGATCAGGCCGTTGTTGCCTCAAAGACATACTACATTATCATAGGCAGCGGGACCGAGGACGATCCGTATCGCTACTCAGCAGTTGCCAATCCAATCGATGCCGACCTGCCGACGTACTACGAGCGTACTGCAAACTACTACGTGCTTGATCTGAGCGAGAGCATTCAGAACTACCTCGCCAGCCATCTGTGGATGGACGACTACGGCCTCAACCTTACGGTAGCTACCGACGGTCAGTATCAGGGCTATCGCATTCACGAGGGAACCATCGACGGCCATCATCCTCTGGGCATGTACGTTCTCGATGCATATGGCACGAGTGTTGCGAAGTTCGGCGAGGAGACCCAGATCGGCAGCGATACTGGTGCGCACGTAAGCATTGTCGGCAATCAGCTTGCCTTTATGGTAGGCAACCAGCAGGTTGCATATATATCAGTAGATCCCGTTAGGCTTAAGTCCGTTTTCCACATCACTAGCGCCATCATTGTTGAAGATCTCCGATTCGGTAAGTGGCAGTTCAAGAGCCGAGAGAAGAACGATAACTTGACTCTCATGTGGTTCGGCGCTGAACAGAGCAGTTAGTAGGTTATTATGTCTACAACAACAACACAAGAGCAAAAAATCGGCGGAAACAATGATTGTTGGTGGCGTGTTAACTGGGTTTGGACTGCTGATGCTACTAAATGTACTTTGAATGGAATTTATGTTCATCGCTGGGATAGATATGATATTGCATCTGGCAGCGGTGAGTATTACGAAACTCTTTCTGGATGTGACAGCAATAACGGTAGTTGGGGATGGTATACCAGTTCATCTACTGGCGCTGGTTATCATCTTGAAGACAGTTTTGGAACTCGCACTATTACGAGAGGCCATAGTACAAAGATAGTTAAACTTGTTATTAAGACCAACTACTGGTGGGCTACTAACTCTGAATATACTGGTTGGAATAGAATCGGTGAGACAACGACTACGTTTACTTTTAACGTAGATCCTCTTTCAAGCTATACAGTTACCTATAATGCCAACGGTGGTAGCGGTGCGCCTGGCGCTCAGACGAAGTGGTATGGCGAGAGTCTTACCTTGAGCAGCACAAAGCCGATAAGAACCAACTACACTTTTCTCCATTGGAATACGAAGAGCGACGGGACTGGAACAAGCTATAACGCTGGCGCAGCATATACGGCCAATGCAGCAGTTACTCTCTATGCTATCTGGCAATATAATGGCTACACAATTTCTTATGCAGCTAACGGCGGTAGCAGTACGCCCGCAGCGCAGACAAAGTACGTAAACACTGCTCTTACTCTCCGCGGCGCGATATCGAGGGCAAATGCAAGCGCTGGCAGTAGAACTGTGAGTTTTAACATTAACTACAGCGGAGGCACAAATCCTTCGAGTCTTACCAGTACTGGCACAACGAAGTACACGTTTACAGGCTGGAAGTTCAGTTACAACAGCCAGACATATGCTGGCGGCGGTACGCTTCCTGCAAACGTAAACGGGGCAGGCACTATGACCGCGCAGTGGAGCAGTGCTACAACATGGACTGCAGTTACGCTGCCTACTCCAACTCGCTCTGGGTATGTTTTCAGGCGTTGGAACACGAGTACTGCCGATACTGGAACTGCCGCAAATGCAGGCGCGAGCTATACTCCGTCGGCAAATACTACGTTCTATGCTATCTGGAATCCAGTTATTACGTACAATGCCAATGGCGGTTCTGGCGCTCCTTCTGCTCTAACTAAGACATTCAACGCAGCTGCAACTCTCTCTACAACTAAGCCGACGAAGACTGGATTTGTTTTCTCGCATTGGAACACAAATCAGCAGAATACAGGTACGCGCTACGAGGCTGGCGGATCTGTTGCCGCTAACATGAACACGTCTACAACGCTCTACGCGTTTTACGGCAACCCAGTTACCTATAATGCTAACGGCGGTAGCGGCGCTCCTGCAGCTCAGACAAAGCTTGAGGGAGTTAATCTGACGCTGTCTACCTCGGTTCCGACGAGAACCAACTACGTTTTTAAGAACTGGGATACCGATCCCGATGCAGACCCGTTCGACACATCGGATACGTCATATGAGAAGGGCGATACTTACTCTGCTGATGCGCCTCTTGCTCTCTACGCGATTTGGTATCCGCCGAACACCGTTTCTTATAACTCAAATGGCGGTGCTGGAACCCCGTCTGCGCAGACTAAGATATATGGAAACAATATCTCTCTATCTGTTTCCGTTCCGACTCGTTTCGGCTACAGGTTCGAGGGCTGGAATACAGAGCCTGACGGAAGCGGAACAGACTACGCGAGCGGCAGCACTTATAGCGCAAATGCCGACGTGACGATGTACGCAGTTTGGTCTCCGATCGTTTCCGCTGTTAATATTGGTACTGCAACAGTTATACGAGTTGAAACCGCTCAGAGCACTACTGAGGACGATGACGGAGAGTACGGATACATTACCGTTCCGTTTGTCGTTACGGGAGCTGCAAGCGCGAGTGTTTCGATATCGATTACAGGAGAGGCTGACGGCCTCTATCCAGATCCGTCTATTACGTATCTTGACGGCCCATTTACAAAGCAGAGCGGCGTAGATAATGTTCTTAGCGGAACTTTCCATGCTGTTGCGTCTGTGTGCGATGTTGAGTGCAAGTACGACTTCAGCATTACGGTCACAGCTCACAATACAGAAGTAGATGTCACCCAGACAGATGTTTCTAATATTGCAGGCTGCATTATGCCGATTGCTTACCTTACGATGGATGTTAAGGCAGGCGGTCACGGAATTAGCTTTGGCGCTCCCGCGCTTGATGACAGCTTTAACGTGAGCATGCCGTTTAAATATTATAAAGAACAGACGTACTTTACTTTTGAACGCAGTTCTTGGGATGAGAACTCAGATCAGACAACATTGCCGAAAACTCCGTGTTTTGTTTTCGACAGCTCTTCTTACAAGGCATACTGGTGCGATGGTATCGATATATTGCCTATGGGTTATTTACCGCTGTCGGGCGGGGCGCTGACTGGTGAACTGACAGTGGCTGGCAACAACCTCTATATCAGAAGCAATGAAATAGACAGGGACGGTTCAAATCCTTCTGGAAATACATATGGCAGGTCTTTTTTCCACCTCGACAAGGACAACGAGCGAATAGGTCTGTTCCAGCCGATGCGCGATGCGAACGGGACAGAATGGGTGCGTATAACAGCTACAAACGAAGTGAGTGGGTCGAACAGCGACAACAACATATATATAGGCGTGAAGAGCGATGGCACGAAAGTCTATTCTGTTGGCGATCAGGCAGCGTTCAGGTCTGCAATAAGCGCGCCTGCATGTACCGAAGAAAACGGTTACTATGGACTGAAGCGCCCCGACGGGAATACCAGCGCATATCTTCGCGCACCATCAAGTGGTTTCATACCATATCAGTCTGGCGGAAGCGGCAATCTTGGTACTTCTTCTTGGCCGTGGAACAATATCTACGGCAAGAACATATATCTCAACGGTACTGCTCTTGGATCTCTTGCGACTAAATCATCTCTCGCTGCATCTGATATTCCAAATTTGGCTGCTTCTAAAATTAATAGTGGTACTTTTGATGCAGCTAGATTGCCCAACCACAGCGCAGGACTCCTTACAAGTGGCACGCTCCCGAACGCCCGTCTTTCAGATGGTGGGTGGGTTAAGCTCAATAACAATGTGTATTACCGTATCAGAGCTGGATTCTGTTCCGTTATCGGAGACGGGCTTGGTTCAAAAACCGTTTCCTCAAGCGGTACTGATGTTGGAACTCTTCCTTCTGGTGCAAGACCTACGAGAGCACAAGAAGGGTCTGGAACATCGACAACGAATAACTGTGTTCAGTGGTCTGTTAATACAAGTGGAGTAGTAAGAGTTTGGCGATGGGGTGGAGACAACGGTTATTGGGTATTTGTTGCAACATATCCTATTTAGTAAGGAGATATTTATGGACTATTCGAAATATATCGCTGAAGAATTGTACGCAATCCATAACCTATTCGTCCAGACTGACGCGTACTTATATGACGTGCGCTTGCCAAATGAGACGCCCGAGCTCTTGCATGAGTTTGCGTCGTTGGACAAGGAGGAGCGCGAGGCCCTTATGAACGAAATCCTGGCCAGGAAGAACTTCCTCGCATACGCGGAGAGCATGGGCAACGCGGATATGGCGGATGCCTTGCAAAAGGTGGCATCCGACATGGCGAAGATGGATAGCAAGGAGCTACGCGGAATCGCCGAGGGCGGACTCTCGAAGGTTACAGAAGGCACTTCAGCGCAAAAATAAAAAAGTGTCTATAATATATTAAGTTGTAGGTTGTAGATAGGTTAAAAGATGGATGCATCAATATTAATCCCGCCGTTCATCTCGGCATTGTTTAGCGCAGTAATCGGAGCAATTGTCGGAGCTATTGTGGTAAAGCTGAGAACTGTTAAGCACAATTCAGATCAGGAGCGCAAAGATGCTGCAGAGCTGAAAGAGATGATACGGCAGAATATGTTGATGACGTGCAGGCTTACTATCTACGACGACCATTTCAGCATCGACGAGAAGCTTGAGGCATACGTGCTCTATCGAGACACGTGTCACGGCAATCATCAGACTAAGAAGTACATGGATGATCTCGTCGGCTGCGATGTCGATGAGTATCTGGAAAAGCACAAGAGATAAGGAGGTGCATCATGGACTGGAAAGCGTGGATCAAGGCCGCAGGTGTGCGTGCCATTAAGACCGTTGCCCAAACCGCTGTTGCCACTATCGGCACGAGTGTTGCGATTGGCGATGTCAACTGGGTTCTCGTCGGCAGCGCGTCGCTGCTTGCAGGTATCCTGTCGCTGCTCACCAGCGTAGCAGGCTTGCCCGAGCTGAAGCAGCCCGAGGTAACTGTCGTCGAAGAAAAGGAGGAATAATGGATCTCGATATTGAGTTGACTCCTGAAATGGAGGAAGAGCTTTCTAATAATATCGGAGGCCCTGAGAGCTTCCCTGAAGTTACGTATGAAAGCGATGGTGGCCCAGATGACTCACAGTAATCTTACCGACTTCTGTATGCACAGTCCTAACGGCTACTTTCCGCGTGCCTACGGCATTAACAAAGTGACCATCCACCACATGGCTGGCGTGATGAGCGCCGAGCAGTGCGGATATGTTTTTTCCTCCTCCTCGCGACAGGCGAGTAGTAATTATGGTATTGGTGTGAACGGCGAGATCGCTTGCTACGTGGAGGAGGAGAATGCGGCATGGACCTCCAGTAGCTACTGGAATGATAACCAGGCGATTACTCTGGAGGTCAGCAACTCGTATGCTGGCGGCGATTGGCCTATTAGTGACGCAAGCTGGAACAGCATGATCAAGCTCTGTGCTGACATCTGCAAGCGGTACGGCATCACTCCGTACTATGATGGAACTACCAATGGTACTTTTACAGAGCACAGGATGTACGCAGCGACTGGATGCCCTGGTGAGTATATCCACTCGCGCATGTACAAGATAGTCGAGGAGGTTAAGAAAGCTATGGGCGGAAGTTATAGCGGCGGTGGCTGGCACAAGAATGATACTGGCTGGTGGTACGAGTACAGCGATGGCAGCTGGCCTGCGAGCCAGTGGGAGTACATCGACGGCAAGTGGTACTACTTCAACAGCGATGGCTACATGGTCACTGGCTGGGTCAACTGGGACGGCAGCTGGTACTACTGCACAGACGACGGCGATATGGTAACTGGCTGGCAATATATTAACTGGCATGGTAACCACTGGTTCTGGTTCAGCGATAGCGGAGAAATGGCCGCGAATCGCTTCTTGTATATTAATGGCAAGTGGTATGGTTTCGACGGCAATGGTGTGATGGTGGACGAGCTTGCCGACATGAAGGTATCGTCAAACGGTGACATCAGTTTTAAGTAGTTGCTTTCATGCTCTCTGCCGCTGCACCGAGTCGGAGAGCTGGGAGATAGGGGGACTTTCGCCGCAAGCGGAGTCCCCTCTTTTTGGTTATAATAATAGCGATTTGTACTCTCGTATAGAGGAGCAAGCATGGCAGCTTATAATACCGATTATACATATGCTGATTTTCAAGCAAGCCGTAAAAATCTTAATGATGCAATGAGGCGTTCTGGTATTAGCGCAGAGCAGTATGGTGCACTAACTTCTCAGTATGCTCAGAAGCCGTACTATGCAAATCAGGGTACTGATTATATGTATAACGGTAACTATCGTTCTGCAAATGATCTTGAAAACTTTGCTATTAATTTGCATAATGTTGGTGAAGCTGCAATGAACTGGCAAGCTGAGCTTGCTGGCGCTCTTGGTGGAGAACAGGCTAAAAAGGACTGGACATTTGATGCGAGCAAGTTTAATCTTGGTGATTGGTCTGGACAGCAAGGTCTTGAAAACTGGAATCAAATTAAAAACTTTGTTGTAAGTCTTCCAGGCCAAATGGTTGGCGGATTGATGCAAGCTCCTGGCCAGCTTATTGGCGAATCTCTTATTGGCGATCCTTACACAGAATATAAAAAAGATGAGCGTGGCAATGCAGTTAAAGATGATAATGGTAATTATCTTATTCCAGATTATACGCTCGACGCAGGGCAGAGACTTGGTCAAGCAGTAAATGCGGGTATTAATGTTGCAGGTGTATTTACTGGTGGTGGGTCTCGTGTTGCAAGTAGTCTTGTTAAATCTGCTGTTACAAAGCCATTGACAAGACAGTTTACTGGGCAAGTATTAAAAGAAGGCGGAGAGGCTCTTACACGAAAAGAAGCAAAACAATTTGCAAAAGGGCTTGCTAATGAAGTCTCTCGTGCTAAAGGCAAAGAAAGAAGTCAAGTAATAGATCGCTGGGTTGGGTCTGGTCTTATAGAAGAAAAAGAAGCAGAAAAGGCTCTTAAATATTCAGAAAAACTTGCTAAGTGGGAAAATAGAAATAAGGGCATGATAGGCCGTATTTATGAAGCTTCCACTGGAAAAGATATTGATGCGCTTGGCAGATTTGGGCAAGCTGGATTTGATGCATTGCAAGAAGCTTCTGAAGAATTTGTGCAGCAATATGCTGAACAGGGCGCACGTTATAAACAGGATGTTTCTGTTGGAGATGCTCTTTCTGCTGCAGCTTGGGGTGCTTTTGGCGGAGGTTTTTCCAGTATTGTTGGTGCTGGTATTGGTGGGCGAAAAGCATCTTATACTAATAAAAATGATCAGAATAGTAGTGCAATGTTCACATATTCTGATGCTGATCTTCTTGAAATTGCAGATAATCCAGGCACTCATCGTACTGCAGATGTTCAAGCTGCGCTTAATGAGCTTATTCGTCGTGGCACTCGTATAAGCGGTTCTGGTAATGGAATTAACACTGGATGGAGTAAAGAATATCGTCCCCATGAGGGCGGTGTTGGAATTATTAATATTCAACGTATTTATATGTCTGATGCAAAAAGCGCAGATATTATTAAGAAAGATTTCGGTCTTACTACCGAAGAAGCGGAAGATATCTTTAGTTTTGATATTGGCAATCAACAAGAAGTTACTCTTGCGGCAGAAAAATTACAGGCAAAGCTTAATTCTCGGAATGGACGGTTGAGAATTGCAATAGGCCGTTCTCCTGCTACCAAGAATGGCGGTGCGTTTATCTGGTTAACAAAAATTCTTGATGGTGATAATGTCCAGCTTAATCCGCTCACATATGCTCTTTATGGTTCTGATATTGATGGCGATAAAAGTTTTATCTACTTTGATTCAGAGCGTTTCCCTGGTCTTGGATTTGCTACAGAATTTTTTGCAGAGCCAGAGCTTCATTATGACGATAAAGGTAGATTAACCGGAACTTCTAATGTTGATTTTTGGTATTCTTCTATTTATCATGCAGCGCTTAGCACTCCTGAAGATATTAAAAACTTTCGTGGAAAGATTACATCTGTACTTGCTCCTTTTAAAAAGAAAATTGATGGTAAGGATGTTGGAGAATATTTTGCTGATAAATTTCTTGAAGCTGTTCGCATTGATCCAAAAGAAGATGGAGATATGCGTAACTTTAAGATTGCTCAAGTTCTTGCTGAACTTCAGCGTGAAACAAATTCAATGATAGTCGAAGCAAAAGAAGCAGCAGCAGATCCTAATTCGCAAGTTGATCCTAATAGTATTGTAGATCTTGATGCAATTGCAGGAATGAATATCGATAATGGCCTTGATGTCTCTGGCTCCATTCTTCAAAATTTTGGTAATACTCCAGAAGAGCTTATTCGCAATATTGAAGAAGCAAGAAAAGAGCATGTTGTAAATAATGTTCGAAATGCCTGGAGAGGCCCTGGTAGTATTGATGATGTTGTTGAAGAAATAGTTTCAAGTAATTCGAAATTGCGTGATGTTGTTAATAGCCTTCAGTCTCGTGGCAAGATAGAGGGTGTTAATGCAATTGCACAAGTTTATAATAATCTTGGTTTGATTTATTGTATTCTTGTTAACAGCGGCAATCCTGTATATCGTCAATATGCCCAAATGTATTATCCATTTGGAAAAGAAATTTCTGGAAAATATTTTAGTGAAATTCAGGGAGAGCTTAATCTTATTCCAGAAGAACATCTTGTTCCGCTTCTTGAAACATTCCTTCGTGCATCATTCGGAATGACATCTATGGGTGTTGATCCTACTGTTGCTATTAATGGCATATTAGGAAATCTGATTATATCTGAAGTACAAAAGAGCGGTGTAATTAATCTTGATGATAGTAGTATTACTTCTCAAGCTGATCTTGAAAAATTGTATGATGCATTTTATGAAGCATATACGAAATATGTTCCAATTCAAAATAGTGCTATTCAAGATGCTACAACAAATGGGCAAGAACCTGGTTATGAAACAATTCCTTGGAAGCCTGTTGAGCGCAATTCTGAAGAATTTTATGATAAATTCTTGGATATTATGGGCGATTTGCCAATGAGAAACTTGTTCGATCCAATGCGTCTTACAAGCAATAAATCCAAAACTAATTTTGCTGATATGACTCTTCGCCAATTTGTCCAAGAGTATGCCACTAATCAAAACAAGTTTGTTGATATTGGAATGAACTTTGATGATGCCGAAGCTTTTAATGAATTGTTTAGAGCTCTTGCAAAACGTCATGTAGATGGTATTGCAAAAATTAGAAATAGTGTTTTGAAGACAATGGAAGATATTGACGTTGGGGATGCGTTAGATATTCATAGTCAAACAGGTAGTTTTGGAAAACAAACATATCCTGTATATCGTGCTATTGAAGCAATGATTATGGTAATTGATCCAGAAATTGCATGGAGATCTGGTTTTCTTGATCCGCAAACATTGGCTAAAACTAAGCTTGGACAACGCCTCTTTACTCGCGGAATATCAAAAGAAGAAAGAACAAATATTCTTTGTTCTATTAGTTTGTATACTGTATTTAGAAAAGCATATCAGACTCTTAAGCAACTCTCTCCAGAAGAAATTTCTAATTTTGAAGATACTATTGAGAAAAATGGAACATTTAGTGATAAAAGTTTAAACGAACTTGCTCGTGAACTTATGTATTTGCGTGGTATAAGCAAGCTTCATGAAGTTATTGTTGCGCAATTTATTCATGGCAATTTTACAATGTTTGAAGCACTTACTTCAACAGATCGCAAGCTTGAAGATAAAGATAATTTAATTACGCAATATATTAAACCTTTAGATTCTAATGCTGATTTTATTGTAAATTCACTTATGTCTAAAAATTCAGAGTTTGCCACTGGTGAAGTTTCAACTCGTTTGCGTAAAGCGAAATCTTATGTTCGTGACGCAAATCAAAGAATTAATGAAAATGTTCAGCAAGAGCTTCAAAATATTGGAGAAAATTCTACTGAACAACAATTTAATGGATTTATTACAAGGGCAACTAATTCTGCGAGAATTAGATTTAATTCTGAATCGCTCGTTGCGCAAGCTTGGGAAGCTGTAATTTTTGCGCACAGTGCTGTTGAAAAGGGAACAATTCAAGCAGCTGCTTCAAATAAATATTCAGCACTTCAGGTTGTTTATAATGGAGCACCCACTTCATATCAAGAAGAACTATTCTATGAAACATTTGGAATTGTTACTCTTGAACATGCTCGTTCGAATATTAAGCTTATTCTTGATTGTATGCATGATCCTTCAAAGGTTATTACTGTCCGTGATCCAAAAACTGGACGTGAAGGATATATGTGTCTTGCAACACTTATGCGCGATTCTGGTGTTAATATTGGAACTGTTACTGATTTTACAAAATTTGTTCCAAATAAACAAATGTGGATTGAGTTTTTATCTGCCAATCCAAATATTGCTACTTATCTTGGCGGTCGTTCTACTAGTTATACGATTGAAAGCGCAAAGATGTCATATACTTCTGGTTTGCTTGATTCGTATAATGCATACAATGGGGCAAGAGTTGGTAGAACTGATGATGGTACTGGTCTCAAATCTATTGAAGATCAACAGATTCAAGATGGGCTTGATGCTACAGAGGCTTGGCTTGTTAATAATCCTAAATATATTGCATATCTCTATGCATGTATTGCAAAAGAAGTTGAAAGTCTTTCTGATTTTAATGTTGCAGCAATAAGAAAGATTATTCTTAAAACTCATCGTCAAGCAATTAGGGCTTTTTATGTACGTGCACATGAATCTCAGCACAGCTCCAGTGCAGAAGAAAGTGCCCTTGAACTAATCGAAAAAGCAAAAGATACTCTTACAAAGCATCTTGATTATTCAATTAAAAAAGCGCGTGCTGCTCTTAGTGCTAATAGCAGAATTTCTATGGATACAAACAATTATCTTAAGATGGTTGTTCATGATTTTCAAAGACGAATTCTGGGCACAATTGATGCCAATATTGAAACTCTTGTTAAAGGTCAAACCGGG
>Ga0265301_10006240_pt1 | contig 11473 bp, 9 predicted proteins | sample AusTroGonzalo_MG_2_FD_193488 | JGI IMG/M metagenome (GOLD analysis project Ga0265301, IMG submission 193488) | Bovine rumen microbial communities from tropical cattle in Woodstock, Queensland, Australia - Gonzalo_04 | ecosystem: Host-associated > Mammals > Digestive system > Stomach > Rumen ...
TGTCGAGTGAACGTAGCGGACTCTTCTCCGTGCGGGTGTTAAAATCTATGTTGGTAAGGGCATCCAACTCGTTTACCACAATATCAATGTTGTCGCAACCGATGCCGGTGCTCAGGACCGTTAAACGCTTGCTCTGATAGGTGCCGGTGATGGTGTGGAACTCGCGACTCTGGACGTCGCATTCGATGTTGGTGAAATGAGATGCCACCAATTCAACACGACCGGGGTCGCCCACAAGGATTACCTTCTGTGCCAGTTGATCTGGTGTAATGTGCAGATGAAAAGCGCTGCCATCCGGATTGATAATCAACTCTGATGCTTCGAAATGTTTCATGGCCATAAGTTTATTCAAGTTCTAATCTTCGTATTTCTTTCTCCTGTTCCCGAAGGTCCAGTTCTATCTGTTCCAGTTTCTCTTCGTTGAGGCGAATCTGCGGAGCAATCTGTGCCTTCTGGGTATCTGTGCCTGCTGCATAGCGGGCACGGAGGCGCTCCAACTCCTGGCTGCGTGCTATGAGGTCCTTGCGGCTCTCGAGCCACCATTGGGCCTTGTTGCGAGCCTCGGGCTTCTGGAAGTCGGCAAGTGTGTAATAGGTGCGCTGGTCGTTGAGGATGAACTCGAAGTCGTGCTTCTTCTGTTCTCCAGCCTTGGCATTCCGGCTCTCTGTCAAGCGCTTCTGGGCCTCCTTGACAGCGGCAGGGTTCAGCCATGATTCCTTGATACTGTTTATCTTTGCCAGGCTGCGCATTTTCTCCTCGCCAATAGCATCGATGTTATAGATGCTACGCTTCTCGTTGGGAATGAAGGTGTAGAGGCATACGCTGTCGGCCGGCTGGTTGCGGTCTGATACAAAGTAGCCCAGATTGTTGAACTCGTCTATGGCGTAAAGGTAGTCGTTGGCAGGCGAGTTGAAGGGCATGCCGATGTTATCCGGCACCAGGAACTGCTGGGTGTCGGCATCATAGCGGGTCATGAAGATATCATATCCGCCCAGACTTTCGGCATTCTCGGCTGCAAAATACATGGTTACGCCATCGGTGAGCATGAAGGGGAAGTTAAAGTTGTCGTTCTCTTCCTCGTTGAACCCCTTCAGCGGGGTGGGGACGCTCCACTCGTTGGCTATGAGAAGGCTTTCCACCAGTCGGAGCCTTCCCTGCTTGTTGGGCATGGCATACATGCGCTTGTCGCCCAGCTGGTTCTGGAAATAGCTGCTGTTAGTGGAATCTCCCTTGATGAGAGTGTTCAGGGGATGAATGCTTCCGCATTCCGAGCTTATCTTAATAGCATTCAGGACTTCTGCTCTGGGCAGGACCAGGCTGTCGATAATCATTACCTGTTCCGTAGCCTGCAACTTGATGCGCCCCTTGCGTGCCGTCTCCAGTAGCTCTTCCTCCTGAATGGTAGGCTGCTTTTTACGCTGGAGCTGTTCTATGGTTCGCACTAGGTAGTTTTCGGCATCCTGGAACTTGTATTCGCTGATGGCCTCAACTGGGTTGATGCTGGGCTGGGCTTGTGCCCCCTTGACCTTCTTGCGCTGTGCTGGAGCAGCCAGACAGGTCGATAGCATGATTATGATAAGCAGTATCTTGTTCATCTTGTTTATTTGAAGATAAAATATACGGCAAGGATTATGCATAGGAACGCAGCCATGTGGTTCCAGTGAAGGCTCTGCCCTTGGAACATAAGCTGGGCTATGATGGTGAAGATGATGAGTGAGATCACCTCCTGAATGACCTTGAGCTGCATAAGATTGAAGGGACCGCCATTGTCCACGAAGCCAATACGGTTGGCAGGGATCATGAAGCAGTATTCGAGGAATGCAATACACCAGGAGAAGGCGATGACGCCAATCAGGGGCCAGTTGGAACTGACACCTGTCTGTGACAGTTTAAGGTGTAGATACCAAGCAAACGTCATGAATATGTTGCTTGCAATCAGCAGAAGAATTGTGTATAATCCAGACATTCTTAAGGTTTTTTATCAAAGAAACCAAGAACGGCATGCTATGGGTGCCATTCCTGGTTCCTGAATTGTTTTATTACTTGCTCAAATACTCGTGCATGGCAGCTGCAGCACGACGGCCGTCGCCCATGGCGAGGATTACCGTTGCACCACCACGGACGATGTCACCACCGGCGAAGATGGTGGGGATGTTGGTCTGCATACCCTCGTTGACTACGATGGTGTTCTTGCGACCCAGCTCGAGACCCTCGATGGAGGTGGGCACGATGGGGTTGGGAGATACACCAACGGCTACGATGGCCTGATCGATGGCAATAGTCTCTGTAGCACCAGGGATGGGCTGAGGACTGCGACGACCTGAAGCATCGGGCTCGCCAAGTTCCATCTTCTGCAGTACAACTTCGGTAACGTTACCCTTCTCGTCGGCATGATACTCGATGGGGTTATGGAGGGTCAGGAATTCGATTCCCTCTTCCTTGGCATGCTTAACCTCCTCGAGACGTGCAGGCATCTCCTGTTCGCTTCGACGATAGGCGATGAATACGCGCTCGGCACCCAGACGCTTGGCGGTACGGCAGCTGTCCATAGCGGTGTTACCACCACCGACAACCATTACGTTCTTACCACGACGGATAGGTGTGTCATAGTCTGCGCTGGAAGCATCCATCAAGTTGACACGAGTCAGGTACTCGTTAGAAGACATGATGCCGTTGCTATTTTCGCCGGGAATACCCATGAAGTTGGGCAGACCGGCACCAGAGGCAACAAAGATGCCCTTGAAGCCCTCATCCTCCAGCTCCTTAACGGTTACTGTCTTACCGATGATGCAGTCCTTGACGAACTTGACACCAATCTTCTCGAGGTTCTGAATCTCGAAGTCTACGATTCTGTTGGGCAGACGGAACTCGGGGATACCATACTTCAGTACGCCGCCAATCTCGTGTAATGCCTCGAATACGGTTACATCGTAACCCAACTTGGCCATATCGCCTGCGAAGCTCAGGCCTGAAGGGCCGGAACCTACAACGGCAATCTTCTTGCCGTTCTTCTCTGCCACCTCGGGTAGGGCGGTCTTACCGCTGTCACGCTCGAAATCGGCTGCAAAGCGCTCCAGGTAACCGATGGCTACGGCTGGCTCGTTCATCTTGAGGTGGATACACTGGCTCTCGCACTGCTTCTCCTGAGGACAAACACGTCCGCAAACAGCTGGCAGGGCAGAGGTGCTCTTCAGAACGCGTGCTGCGTTCAGGAATTCTCCACGCTCAATATTCTTGATAAATGAAGGTATATTAATGTTTACGGGGCAACCCTGCATACAAGAGGGGTTGGCACAGTCGAGGCAGCGCTTGGCCTCTGTCATGGCCTGCTCCTTGGTAAGACCCTGGTTAACCTCTTCTGTACGTGTGGTGGCACGATAAACAGGATCCAACTCGGGCATCTTAACGCGTTCAATCTGTGTGCGTTCCTTGGCCTTCATGCTCTTGCGGAGCTCGTCGCGCCATGCAGCGCTACGGTCTAAGAGTTCAGAAAGGGGTGTGGTAGTGTCCATCTTTTCATCGACTGTTGCACATTCAGCATTGACCGCTTTATCTTCTTTCTTCTGAGAACAAGAACAGGTCTTGCCCTCGAGAGCTGCCTGATAAGCTGCAAGGGCCTCTGCCTCTTCGGGCTTGAAGGCGCCAGAGCGCTGCAGCATCTCGTTGAAGTCAACCTGATGACCATCGAACTCGGGACCGTCAACACAGACAAACTTTGTCTTACCTCCTACGCTGATACGGCAGGCACCACACATACCGGTACCGTCCACCATGATGGTGTTAAGGCTGACATCTGTGGGGATTTCATATTTCTTGGTGAGCAAGCAGCAGAATTTCATCATGATGGCTGGACCGATGGCAAATACCTTGTCCACCTTTTCGCGCTGGATAACTTCCTCGATACCTATGGTAACAACACCTTGCTTGCCATATGAACCGTCGTCGGTCATAATGATTACCTCGTCTGAGCTCTTGCGAACCTCGTCCTCGAGGATGATAAGGTCTTTGCTACGACCGGCCAGAACGCTGATTACGCGATTGCCTGCAGCCTTCAGGGCCTGGATGATGGGGAGCATGGGAGCAACACCCACACCACCACCGGCACATACTACTGTACCGAAATTAGCTATGTGAGTAGCTTTTCCGAGAGGACCTACTACGTCGGTGATGTAATCGCCTTCCTTTAGCGCACAGAGCTTAGATGTGCTGGCGCCAACGGTTTGTACCACGAGGGTAATGGTTCCCTCCTGAGGGTTACTTCCTGCAATGGTAAGGGGGACACGTTCGCCTTTCTCTCCTACACGGACGATTACGAAATGGCCAGCCTTACGCGCTTTTGCAATTAAGGGTGCTTCCACGTCAAGGCGGAAAACTTTCTCACTGAACTGAATCTTTCTAACAATCTTGTTCATCTTTTACCTAAATTGTTTTTATGCTATCCTAAGATAATTATGTTACTTGATGATGTCACAACCCATGTATGGCTGCAACGCTGTGGGGATACGGATACCTTCTTCTGTCTGGTTATTCTCTAAGATGGCCGCAACGATTCGGGGAAGGGCCAGGGCACTGCCATTAAGGGTGTGGCAGAGCTCGGTCTTCTTAGTCTCGCTGTTGCGATAACGACACTTCAGGCGATTGGCTTGATAGGTGTCGAAGTTACTTACGGAACTTACTTCCAACCAACGCTTCTGAGCTTCGGAATAAACCTCGAAGTCATAGCAGATGGCTGATGTAAAGCTCTGATCGCCACCACAGAGACGAAGGATACGGTAGGGGAGTTCCAGCTTCTGAAGCAAACCTTCTACGTGAGCCAGCATCTCCTTGTGGCTCTCAGCTGAGTGCTCAGGCTTGTCTATACGAACTATCTCTATCTTGCTGAACTCGTGAAGACGGTTAAGGCCGCGCACATCCTTGCCATATGAACCAGCCTCGCGACGGAAACACTGAGTATATGCACAGTTCTTGATGGGAAGATCCTTCTCGTCAAGGATGACGTCGCGATAGATGTTGGTTACAGGAACCTCGGCTGTGGGGATGAGGTAGAGGTCGTCCAGGTTGCAATGATACATCTGGCCTTCCTTGTCGGGCAGCTGACCTGTACCATAGCCACTGGCAGCATTAACAACTGTGGGAGGCATAATCTCCTCGTAGCCGGCCTTACTGGCTTCTGCCAGGAAGAAGTTGATAAGGGCACGCTGCAACTGTGCACCCTTGCCACGATATACGGGGAAACCTGCGCCTGATATCTTAACGCCCAAATCAAAGTCTATAAGGTTGTATTTCTTAGCCAGTTCCCAATGGGGAAGCTTGGCTGTCTCAATAACAGGATTGGCATCCCAGTTGCCTACGGTATCCTTGCCGATGACACATTCCTTGAGGTTGCTCTTGACAACCCAGTTGTCTTCTGCACATGAGCCCTCGGGTACTTCGGGGTAGGGTATATTGGGAATCTGGCAAAGTTGGGCGGTGAGCTCCTTCTCTGCAGTCTCCATCTGCTGCTTCAGCGCTTCGTTTGTTTCTTTCAGTTCTGATACCTTAGCCTTGATGGCTTCGGCTTCTTCCTTTTTACCTTGTTTCATAAGGCCGCCGATTTCAGCAGCCAGTTTCTTTGCCTCAGAGAGGTTCTGGTCGAGGGTGGTTTGGGCTTCACGGCGTTTTTTGTCTGTTGCTATTACTTCGGCAATAGCCTCTTTAGCTCCGTTGAAGTGCTTCTTCTCCAAGCCCTTGATTACGAGATCTGTCTGTTCTGTAATGAGTTTTAGTGTCAGCATATATATTGCATCTTTATTACTTTTCCTTAATTGAATGCAAAATTAATGTTTTTTTTGCAATAATACGTAGTATTATCGGTAAAAATAGTCGTAATAGCATAAAAAAAGGCTGCACAAATAATTGTACAGCCTTATTCTGTTCTTGAAAGTCTAATCTTATGCTTCAGCTACGGGGAGTACGCTTACGGTACTACGATCCAGACGACCCTTCTTGAACTGAACAGTTCCGTCGATGAGGGCGTACAGTGTATTGTCCTTACCCATACCTACGTTCAGGCCGGGATAGTGACGTGTACCGCGCTGGCGTACGATGATGTTTCCAGCAACACACTTCTCTCCACCAAAAATCTTAACACCTAATCTTTGAGCTGCTGACTCGCGGCCGTTCTTAGAACTACCAACACCTTTTTTATGTGCCATTCTCTGTTCCTCCTAAAATTAAATTGTTAAGCAATAACTTCCTTGATAGTCAACTCGGTGAACTGCTGACGGTGACCGTTCAGCTTGCGGTAACCCTTGCGGCGCTTCTTGTGGAACACCAATACCTTCTCGCCCTTAACCAGGGGAGAAACAACCTCGGCAGTAACCTTAGCACCATCTACAGAGGGAGCACCTACAGTGATGTTGCCATCGTTGTCAACCAATAACACTTTCTCAAACTCAACAGCCTGGCCTGCTTCAGCACCCTCAATGTGGTGTACGAAGAGCTTCTTACCAGCTTCAGCCTTGAACTGCTGACCGTTAATCTCTACGATTGCGTACATTTTTTTTATTTTTATAACGGGTTTGACCGGGAGGCGAAGTCACTTTGACTCACTTTTTCGAGCCCCTTCGGCATAAATCGGCTGCAAAATTATAACAATTATCTGTATTGAACAAATATTTCTTTGAAAACTTTACAGATGCTACTGTTTTTGACTCTGTAGGATGCTGTCAATAAGTTGTTCGCGTATCAGGCTGTCTGCAATCTGTTCGGCTCTGGCTCTTTCAATGGCTCTTTGATGCTGAACATCTTCCTCTGCTTCCTGAGTCTGTCTTTCCCGGCCGCCCCAGGTCAGCTCGTAATAGCCCTTGTTGATTTCCCGCCTATCTGTGTCATAAACAAAAAGGAAGGTGTACAAGTGGCCCTTCTGCTGGTTGCCGTCGAACTCGGAATACTGCTGTGTAGGGTAGACAACGGCATAAGATGGCTCTCCCTTCAGAGCATGCTGGTTGATACGGACAAAGAAATATTCTTGTTTCTTGTTGGCATAGGCATTGGTAATCATGATAGTACTATCCTGCCTGTTGACCTTGAAACATAAATCGCTGCCTTTGTAACCAAACCAGTCTCTGACTACATAGCTGCTATCGTCCATGGCAACAAGTTCCGTTGGAGTGGGGGTTTCATTGGTACAATTCCAACCTGTGGTCTGAACATTCCATGCTGGAGATGGCTGAAACAAGGTGGCAAGATACATGATGGTTATGTAAAGCCAGTGTGCGATGATGCCGGCTCCTATACCTCCGACAATCTGACTGATGAAGTCCTGAACCAGCAACTTGCGGTAACCCATAGAATCCAGCATGGCGGTGTGAGTGGAGAGGAATCCGCTCCAACACATTCCCATAGCTGTAAATACGGCTACGGCATTGTCGTTGATGATGCCCTTTGCTGTGAACTCGGGGATAAGACTCAATGCAGCTCCTACAGCGCCCAGTGCCGTAATAGGGAAGGCGATAAGCTCGGGTGCGGTAAAACCAAAGAGCCATTCAAATATTGTATTCAGCTTGCTGGCCAACAGGGGCAGAAGACCGCAGCCTTGATATGCTTCTCCTGTGTATACGATAATGTCGTGGCCGTTGGCATCTACTCCTTCTACGCTTCCTCCGAAGGTGAACATCATTACCATGGTACAGATGATGATTACACCGGGTATAATTGCAAGTCCGATTTCCACACCCGATTTTCCTCCGTCTAACAGCGCATTGAGGGTTCTGATAAAGGTGTTGGGCTTCTCTTCCTCGCCGGCTTTTTGTTTGTTTTCTTGCTCTATTAGCTCTAATTCCTGAGCAGATATAGCATCCTTCGTGCGATACTCGGGATATTTCTTACAGATGAAGTACTGCATAAGGCGTGTTGCAATTATACCTCCGCTTGCAGCACCGATAAGGCCTATGAGGGGAGCTGCAAAATATCCTTGCCCAATCATGAAGACAATAACAAGCAAACCCATTCCAAATGCGGTTCCGAAGTTTGCTAATGAGATGAATTGATAGACTTTGAAGTATTTTGCAAATTGCTTGTTTTTGCTCAGTGTTATAATGGCTGGATTGTCGCTGAGAAAGGTCATAATACTGGCAACAACAGCAACTCCCGGCATATTATACAATGGACGCATAACATGACGAAGCATTACCTGCAGCAAGTTTACTACTCCAAACTCTGTCAGTATTTTGCTTAGCGCTCCAGTAAGAACACACATGCTCATCAGATAGAATACTGTATTAAGAAGAAGGCTGTGAGCTGTCTTCATAATGGTATTCAGCATGTTGGTCATTCCCATTACACTTCCCAGATATCCAAAAAGCGCAATGATAATGATTAGGCAGATAATGCCATTAGGAATTCTCTTCATCAAGTGTGATTTTTCTGTATTTTATTTATGATGTTGTAAAAGGTTTTCTGTTATCTCTCTCTTACTGGTAAACGTGAGAAAACTTACTGCTACACGTGAAAGATTTTTTTTCTGCGTGTAGAAAAAATAATCCCCACATTTACTCATGTGTATAATGTTAGAATATTTTACCACAGAGACGGAAGTTCAGTACAGGATAAACCTTGAATTTGCTGATAATCCTGAATGCACCACCATCTTTGCCGTCCCAGTCTTGCTTGGCGAGTGCTACACCGTTATGATCATATACTTCGGGAGTTCCCCAGAACATAACGCCCAGGTCGAACTTGAACCCTATGGGCTTGTGCTTGACAACGCCACGGCCGAATCCAATGCCAACATATGGCTTGAATGATTTTGTTCTCAGCGTGGCCTTGACATTTCCCTGTGCATCTGGTGTGAGAAGGTAGTCGCCCATCTTGAGGCCAATCTCGTCAACAGGCAAATTATTATCTCTAATAGTCTGATTTGCCTGGCTTATGGCAATCAATTGCCCGTCGTTGGTGTTATAAACATCTATTACATCACTTCCTCCGAAATAGGCTCCAACAGTAATGTGGAAACTGCTGATGGCTAAAGGCATGAAGTTTATCATGACTTTTCCGTTTACCATCTTTAACTTTCCCTGAACAGGAATTTCGCTAAAGTTAATGGGCTGGGGCAGGTAAGTGTTTACCCCGCCTGGTAGATTCAGATGCACGTCAGTATTATACTTGAAATGTGGCATTATACTGAAGCCCGCCTGAACATCAAAGAATCTTGTAATTGGCATAGCTATGTCCGCTCCGATTCCCGTTGTACCCACATCTACGCCAACAGTCATATGATTCAGTATTCCCAATTGAGCGTTTGCTCCTTGTGCAACAGCCAAAGAGGTAAAAAGAATCATGATTAACTTCTTCATGTTGATTGTATAGATTTAGTGTGTTAACCTAGTCTGTAACTTGGAAGTAGTCTTCGAGTTCTGCCTGAGCTTGACCTTCTTTGTTGTCAATATCCCTGATAATCACTCCATGCTCCAATAGTGCAATTCTTGGGCAGATGTCAACGGTATGCTGCAGGTTGTGGCTACTTACCAAAATGGTGGCACCAGTCTCCTCGTTGTATTTTGTAAGCAAGTGCTTGATGGCGCTCTGGCTACTGGGGTCAAGGAAGTTGAATGGTTCGTCCAAAATCAGAATCTGCGGCTGTAATAGCATGGCAGCCATGATACCTACCTTCTGCTTGTTTCCTGCAGACAGGTTACGGATGAGTTTCTTCTGTCCAACAATCTCGTCTGCCATAAAGTGCTGGAACTTATCCAGGAACTGCTGCAGGTCTTCGGGGTTCTTGCCGCTGATTCGAGCAATGAACTGGAAATATTCATCTGGTGTAAGGTAGTCGATAAGGAAACTGTCGTCAACATAAGCACCTGTCCAGTCTTTCCATTCCTCTGTCTCGGCAACATTGATATCTCTGGTGTTGTCTGCCATATGAACGCTGCCCTCATCAGCCTTTATCAGGTCAAGAATAAGGCGGAAGAGTGTACTCTTACCTGCACCATTGTTACCTACGAGACCCAGTATCTCGCCACTATGAATATTGAAACTGTCTATATTGACAGCAACCTTCTCTCCAAAGTTCTTTCTTAAGTTTTGTATGATGATGTTCATAATTACCTATTTTATATATTATGAGTTTCTTGATGCACGGAATCCTTCCATGTTAACGTATCTGCGAACCATAAAGCGCTGGTAGATGTTTCTCAACCACATCTTGTGCGTTGCAATACCTATAACTCCAAGGCACATGAGAAGTATATATCCCCATGGGTCACCCAAAAGCAATGTGGCCAGTTTTTCAATTCCTATGGGTAAGAACAGAATAACCATTGATACAATCTGTTGCGTAGCATTTCCCTGTTTACCTGTGAGCTTTTGATTCAGCGGAAGTGTGTCTTTGTTATAAACTGCCAACTGGAACAGGATAGGATAGAGGACTCCAACGGTAAAGAAAAGGTATGCAAGGTTCATCCATACAGACATCTTGCCGATTATCATTAATGGCATAAGGATGACAGGAGGGATAATGAGTATGAACGAATTGAAATAGTATTTTGCACGAAGCAGTTGATAGATACTCTCGCGTCGGCTCATCAGTCCGTCAATGTAGTTTCCTTCGTGACACATGATTCCGATCAGGGTCATCATGCCAAGAACAATGTAGTTGTAGAGGCAGATGAAGCTCTTCATGAAACTGCCGTCATACGCATTGGTGAAGTACATGATTACGCTAAACAACAGCATGATGCCTAATCCCATGGCAAACTGCATCTTTACTGTCTTGTTGCGCATTCTCATGCGAACTTCCAGTTTCAGGTACTCTCCAATACAACCGTAGCGATTCAAATAGGACATTTTGGCTGTGTTCTTAACCACGACTTCCTCTTTCTTGCTTATCTCGTTGTATACCAATGCGTTCTGTAATAGGTAATTGGCATAATAAAGCAAGGCGACAACGGCAGCAAGCGCTATGATGTAGAGTATCTTCCAGTTAGCGAATGCATTCAGCAGTATGGTGCAAGGCATGTCCAACCAGTTGTGCTCGGGCACAAACATGGCGGCTATAACGGCTCCGTGTATAACAATAGGTAAGGCAAGCCATGCCATGTGCTTTGTTAGTAAGGTACGAACAAACAGATAGCTGAATCCGTTAGCTATGCATAACAGCCACCATCCTAACAGCCATCCTATCATTGTAATCCAACCGAATGGAACTGCAATAGCGATGAGTCCGAATGGGACAAGCATGAAGCCCCAGTACAGGTTGCCCAGGCTGAAACCTGAGCGAAGCAGATAAACATGCATCAGGAAAGACCTACGGATAGGGAGCAACGTGTAGGGCTTGGCCTGATTCACAGGCGTATCCTGCATGATGAATCTTACCCAGAAGTCTACCAAGAGTACAATGGGGAACCATCCATCCAACACATGGTGAGCTGCGACACCATTATAAGCGCCTTTCATACCCATGGCCATTGTTACACCCATGAAAAGAAGGATA
>Ga0265301_10006242_pt1 | contig 11469 bp, 6 predicted proteins | sample AusTroGonzalo_MG_2_FD_193488 | JGI IMG/M metagenome (GOLD analysis project Ga0265301, IMG submission 193488) | Bovine rumen microbial communities from tropical cattle in Woodstock, Queensland, Australia - Gonzalo_04 | ecosystem: Host-associated > Mammals > Digestive system > Stomach > Rumen ...
CCGTTAGCCGCTGCGGGATCCACCAGCGCTCCTTGTCCCTGCTCTCCGCACTCATTGCCGATGCTCCAGGCAATCACCGAAGGGTGGTTGCGGTCCCGGTGGATCATGGCCACCAGGTCCTTCTCGGCCCACTCATCAAAGAGGGTGGCATAGCCGTTTTCTTTCTTGGGCCAGGTCCAGGTGTCCGTAAGTTCATCCAGCACCAGAAAACCCAATCGGTCACAGAGGTCCAGAAATTCCGGGGCCGGCGGGTTGTGGCTGGTTCTGATGGCATTGCAGCCCATGGCCTTCAGCATGGACAGGCGGCGCACCCAGGCATCCTCGTGCCAGGCAGCGCCTAAGGCTCCGGCATCGTGGTGCAGGCACACGCCCTTCAGGAAAGTCTTGGCGCCGTTGAGATAGAATCCATCGGCCCGCCACTCGGCTTCCCGGATGCCAAAAGGCGTTTCATAGACGTCTTCCGTGCCGTCTTCGGCCATGACGGTAGTGCGGGCCAGGTACAGCTGCGGCTCCTCCGGGCTCCAGAGGCGCGGGTTCTCCAGCAGGAAATCCTGCTCCACGATGCGTCCGTCGTAAATTTCGGCAAAACTGCGGGTTTCGGCCACCACATGCTCCACGATTTGCCACGGCAGTTCCTCCTTATACAGGATGCGGGTAGTGATTAACGCTATCTGGGGCTTGTCGGTCTTCACTTTTACTTGCTGAAGGACAATGGCTTTGTTGTCTTCCGGGCGGCTGGTGATGTAAGTTCCCCAATGGTCCACGGAGGTTTTGGCGGTTTTAGTCAGCCACACGTTGCGGTACAGGCCTCCGCCGGGATACCAGCGGGAACTTTCCGGCTTGTTGTCCAGCCGGATTTCTATCTGGTTGGGGCCTTCCTGGAGGTAAGCATTCAGTTCCACCGCCCAGGAGGCGTAGCCGTAAGGCCAGCCACCGGCCTTTTGCCCGTTTACATATACCTCGGCATTGGAGAAGGCGCCGTCCACCTCCAGGCGGAGGTCCTTCGCGAGTTCATCGGCCGATACCTCCAGCGTTTTACTGTAGGTGGCCTGTCCCCACCAGGGGAGCTTGCCCGTCTCACCGGGGTTCTCCTGCGCGAAGGGCGCCTCCACGCCCCAGTCGTGCGGCAGGGTTACCGTACGGCTGGTCCCGTCCTTGGTGAAAGTCCATCCTTCGTTCCAATTTTCCCGCCCAAGGGGCTGTGCGGCGGCCGATAGGGAGACCGCCAATAATCCTAATACCAGAATTCTTTTCATACCTGCGAAGATATGCAAAAAAAACGAAAAAGCCAAGTGGCTGGTTATTAGCTGGTTATCACTTTCTCCCTGTGATTGCAGACACAGGGACGAACAATTAAACTTTTGATTTCGAGGACTTTGAGTTATCTTTGCAAAAATATTTGATTATGAAACTGATTGCCAAACTTGCAATGCTGGCCGCGGTGATATGCGCGGCGGCATGCGGACAGGCGCCCGCTTCCAGCGAGCCTTCCGCCCTGGATGTGATTATGAGCCGGAAGAGCGTTCGCTCCTACACGGACCAGAATGTAACCGAAGCTCAGGTGGAAACCATCCTGAAGGCCGCCATGGCCGCTCCCACGGGCATGAACCTTCAGCCCTGGCGCTTTGTGGTGGTGCGGGACCAGGCCGTGAAGGACGTGCTGGCCGGCCCCCGCGGGGGTATGATTGCCCAGGCTCCCGTGGTGATTGTGGTCTGCGGTGAAACCGTGATGATGCGCCGCCCGTTCGGCGCCGGGGAAGATGCCGAACCCCAGGCCGTGGAGAACGGCAACTGGACGGCCGATTGCGCCGCCGCTACGGAGAACCTCCTGCTGGCCGTGGAAGCCATGGGCCTGGGAGCCTGCTGGACCGCCTGCTACCCGTACGAAGACCGGATGGCTCCCACCCGTGAGGTGCTGGGCCTCCCGGACAATGTGAGCCCGTACTGCATCGTGCCGATGGGTTACCCCGCCGGTGACGACAAGCCCAAGGACAAGTGGAAGCCCGAAAACATCCACTACGACAAGTGGTAAATTAGAAACTTATCCGCCAGCTGAAATTGGGAAGGACTGGGAGGAGAGCCATCTCCTTCCAGTCTTCTGTTTCTGTGTCGTAATACAGCATGAAAGGATTGAAGTGATTGGTGACGTTGCATACGCCCAGGTTCACCTCGTGCTGGAGCCGGCCTGTCTGGAAGGAAAAGCGGTAGCCCACATCCAGCCGGAAAAGGTCCGGCATGTGGAAATCGTTCACCCCGGTGAAGTATTCGGCCGTCCATTCTTCGTCCAGGACATGCATGGTGGCCTTTTTGGAAGCAGAGTTCTCCCAGTGGCCGCTCTGATAGGTGAGCGCCACATTGATGCCGCGCCAGGAGGCCGATGCATTCAGGACATGCCGCCTGTCGAACTTGGCGTTGAACGGCGCCCCGTCCAGCACGGTGGCAAAGCCTTCCCGCCAGGTCTTGGAGAGGGTATAGGAAAGCTGCACCTGCCAGTCCGGCGTGAGGAATTCATAGAGAAACTCTCCGCCATAGGAGTAGCCCAGCCCCGTATCCACATGGTCTTCCCAGGCCGCCAGCGCCCCGTTGAAAAGACTTGTGGCGTATTGGTAATAAACCAGACCGTCCATCCTTTTCTGGAAATAGCCCAGCTGAAGAGAATGCGCCCCAAAGACCAGATCCACCCCCAGACCTGCCTGTAACATCGTTTCCGGCTTCACGGAACTCACGGAAGGCACCAGCATATCCACGGACCAGCCCACCGGCAGCCCTTCCAGCGTATGGTAGTACTGCGAGGTGCGGTCCAGCGTAGCTTCAACGCTCAAAAAAGGAAGAATTGACCACTTGGCCGATAAAGCCGCATCGGGAATAAAGAAGGTATTCCCCTTGGAGAAACGGGTATAAAGGTTGCCTCGTACGGCAGCCATCAGGGACAGTTTTTCCGGAAGCTCGTAATTGCCTTGTACCCAAAGGGTGGATAGCATGGCATTGGACCAGTTAGCCGCCGCTCCTACCTGCCCGGGATTGAACAGTGCATCCCGCAGGTTCAGCCCGTAGGAGAGCCGGAAGTGCTCGCCGAAAGGACGGATTTGGGAGGCCGACAAGGAAAACTCTATCAGCTGGGAACTGAGAGACAACTCCTGTTCCCGGCCGTAATAAATCTTTTTGGTGCTTTGGGCCGATGCAAAGCGGTTGGCATAGGCCCGCACCTCCGTCTTCACGTCTCCGTCGCTGCGGTTATACCGTACCTGGCCCAGGACGTTGTTCCACCCCAGCATGTCTTCCGATCCGCTTTTGGGCATAAAACTGTACCGGTCTATACTGCCCAGCACAAACGCGTCCAATCGGTTATCGGCATTCAAATCCCATTGTACTTTTCCGTACAGGTCCCCCACCAGCGCGCCGAACTTTTCAAAGTTCATTAACTCCGGCAGCGCTTTCCGGAAGGCTTTGTACTCCAGTGCCAGCGGGGAAATCCGCCCGGAGACCAAATAGGAAGTCCGGTCTTTCCGCCCCTCCGTCCGGGCCGATACCAGGAAGTTGTTCACCGCCACGCTGGTCTTGTTTCCATCGGCCCCGGGCGTCCTGGTTCCGATGCGAAGGTGTGAGGAGGTGAAGTTCCCCTGGCCGCCTTCGAAGCCGCCTTTTGAGAGTTCCACGCCTTCGATGGCCTCCTGCGGCAGCACCGTGGTGAGGCCCAGCAAATGGGAATAGCCGTAGACCGGCACCCCGTCCAGGGTTATCAGGTTATTCCCCATATTGCCGCCGCGCACGTACAGGGCCGATGAGCCGTCGGCCCCGGTGGCCACGCCCGGCAGCCGCTGCACCCAGCGGAGCGGATCTCCTTCGCCCAGAGGGGAAACTACGCCGCGGATTACCGGCAAGTCCCCCTGCAGGCGCCCGATTCCTTCCGCCACCCGCCGATGACCGGTCTTGATAGCCGGCGCCAGCGTATCCCGCCAGGTCGATTCGATGCGGGAAGGTCGCAAGGTATCGAAGATGGGTACGTAACGCTCTACGCCGGGGTTGGCGGTCACTTGCCGGCGCAGAATCACCGACCGGCCCCGGATGGTGTATTCGATATTACTGCCCTCGAACAGCGTCCGGAGGCTGCGGGAAAGGGAAGACTGCGTGTCTGTTTTGAGGCAGCTCCCATCCAGCGGCAAGGAGGAGTCGTAGATGAAAGACACCCCGAAGCGCTCCTGCAGCGCTCGCATTTCGGCCAGGTAGCTGGAACGCGGCTGCGCCTGGAGGCTAACAGACAACACGAGGGCAAACAGTATGGAGAGAAGCTTATTCATCGATTTCTACGTTTAAGGCCGATTCAATCAGGGAAATAATGCGAGGAAGCCCGTCCGAGAGGGTGAATTCACCCGTGAGGGAGGGCTCATCGGCCCATTCGGCGGATAGTTTCCTGCCAAAAAGGGAGGACAGCTCTTTGAGCACCGTCCCCAGCGGGATGGCGTCATATTGCAGGCGGCCCGTGGCCCAGGCAGCGGGATTGGGCGTTTCCGGGGCCGATAATTCCGGAATGCCGTTTATTATTCTGGCATAATTCCCTTTTGTGAGTTCCAGTCCCTCCTCTGCTGAGAGCAGCACCCGGCCTTCCGTTACATATACGGTGTTCTCGCTGGCATCGAACTGGAACTTTGTGCCCAGGACTTTCACTCTTGCCGCTTCGGAATGCACCTCAAAGGGGTTGGCCTCGTTGCGTGCCACCTCGAAATATCCGGTTCCATTGAGATTTACCCTGCGTTCCTTTGTGAACCTGTGCGGCTGGAAAGACAGTACGGCGCCTTCCTGCAGCCTTATCACCGACTGGTCCGGCAACACAAAGGCCCGGGCCGTCACTTCCTCCCAGCGGTTCATCCGCCAATGGTAGAAGGACACCCCGGCAGCTACCATCAACGCCACGGCTGCGGCAGCAGCCACCCAGCGGGACGTTATTCTGCGGGCCGGTTCCTTCTGCATTCCCGTCCGCTCCCGGAACCGCTCCAGGCCCCGCCTGGGGTCAAAGACTCCCTCCTTGTAATGGCGGAGGACAAAAACTGTTTTATTATTGGTGCTCATCTTTTTCAATCATTTGTCCGGAAAGATACCAACTCAAGTTTCGCATGTGAAAAGTACTTGATTATAAGAATGTAAGGTGCGATTGCGAAGCTTGAAGACACTAATAAGTCATCGGCCCTGCCCAAATGCTTTATACATCAGTATTTACTTCCCATTTATTCAAATCGTCTGTCAGTTCCCAAAGCGAATAGACCATATCTATCGGCACTTTCTGTGTGGAGACTGCGCCAAAAAGGCCCACACCACCTTCTATGTTGGTGTAACAGGATTCCCTCATGTACAACGAAGCAAGATTGTCAGACTTCTTGGAGGAACTGATGGCATCGTTCAGATAAGTATTGTAATTCTCCGAAAGGGCCTGGAACAGCAGATAATCATATCCCCGGGTCCAAGGGATTTCATACACCTCTGTATCAATATAATCAGACGATGAGCGGCCAAAATCTGACGGATAGCGGCCAAAACCCCGCTGGTCTTCCCGGAAATCCCCCGAAATGGTAAAGAAAGGCTGTGAGAGGGCTTGTTCCCGTTCTATTTTCAGATAGCGGGAGTGGCAGTTGTTACCGTCCACCTTCGGATTCAGGAGCATCTTTTTCAGACCTTCAAAAAAAGCTTTTAGAGAATCAGATGACAACGGATTCGCAATCATTCTCATGACCCTTTGAGGTGACTCATAGACATTTCCGTCCAGATTGCAGTTGTCTATGCCAGGGGTATCGGCACAAAGCATTTCCGCCGCCCGATAAACGTCTTGATTGGAATCATAGACAAAGCCATGAATGAGCGTATGTTCCGGCAGTGAGTCGCTACTGTAGAATACGCTTTGAATGGGATAATACACTCCGTCCACCGTATCATCTAGTCTCATGGAAAGCGGTGCTTCCACATAACGACAGAATAATTGCCTGAAGGAATCCTTATCTGAGACGGAGGATCCCAACATTGAATTATAATGTCTTTCGTAATAAATGTCCACCGCCGGCGGCATGGTATCTTCGGCCCAGACCGTGGTTCCATAACCCGACACCTCCACCTCCAGGCGGTACTTGTGCTCCGGGATGGCGGCGTAGTCCAAATGCCACAACCCGTCATCGGCCTTTTTGAACACCCCGGCTATTTTCTGCTCCGTCAGGTCCGTGAGCGTGGCCACAGCCTCCTCCAGCGCCTCCTTTTCGATACCAGTCGGCCCCGTCGTCAGGTCCAACCTCAATATCTGCGGCGCTTCCTCCTGCAGAATGCACTCCACCACCACCATCCGGTCCCCCGTGGTGAGATCTATGCTTTTTACACAAGCGGTTATAGACAATAGGCAGCAGGCATAAACTAAGATATTCCTCATACGTTCTGGTCTTTTCCCATAAGACACAGAACTCCGAAAAAAGTACTACTCGTTTTTCCTCTTTTTTGTGATCCCGCATAAAGAAGAACGTCCCATTACGCATTTTCGGCCTATTATGCGTTTTCCGGCGTCCTAGAGAACGTCCCATTACGCGCTTTTGGCTCTTTTTGCGGTCTGTAGTGTCCTCGTAAACGCTGCATTGGGTACAATTATCTGGAGTGGACCAAGTCCAAGTTGTTTTTGGACCTGGTCCACGCTATTTTTGGACAAGGTCTATTTTAATGTGCTGGACCTAGTCCACCACATCGGCCTTCCAGGCCCTTCTGGGGCACTATCGCTGGACTTGGTCCAAGGGGTAAAAGTGGACTAAGTCCAAATTATGGCTGGACCTGGTCCAACCCATCATATTTCCGATCTTGGAAGCGGGCCGAAGCACAGCCACAGGACGGAATCACCACATTTCCGGTCCCGACGGCGGGCAGAAGCACGGCAACAGGACGGAATCACCACATTTCCGGTTCTGACCACGGGCCGAAGCACGGCCACAAGACGGAATCACCACATTTTCGGTCTTAATGACGGGCCGGAGCATGGCCACAAGACGGATCAGATCCAAAACCCCGTGTATTTTGATGTCCGGTGGTTGTTAAATTACTGATTATCAGTCAATTAAAGAATCTTCCCTGCATTCGGCGTTACAAGGAAGAAAGTGTAAACGGTTGATTATCAGCCACTAAGCCCTCGCAGAGATCAGTTAAGAGTAGTGAGGGCCGATACCAGGCAACAGGCAGCCCTTTCCGGGCTCCATGGAAGGGCCTAGGAAGGGCTGATCGTATCGGCTATGAACAAAAAAAGGGCAATTGGGCAGTGTTTCCGTGTACATATCTCCGGAAAAAGGCACCGGAAGAGCCAAAAGGGCGAGATATGTACAGGCCTAATGGCACAGAATCAAGAAAACATGTTCATATCCGGAAAAGAGCGCACGGCGGCCTCGAAGGGAAGCCAGGGCTTTGGACATCTGGTTGCGGACGGTGTTCACGGAGATGCCCAGGCGGGTGGCAATCTCTTCGTACTTGAGGCCGTCGCGTTTGGCCAGAAGAAAGATCTGGCGGCGCCGACGGGGCAGGGCGTCGATGGCCGACCACAGGTGGGCCTCCTCATCGGCCCGACTTTCCAATTCTTCTTCGGGGATGGCATCCAGAGAGGCATCGGCCACCCTATCCCGCTGCCGCAAAAAAGACAAACAGCCGTTGCGCACGGCAGCAAACAGGTAGGATTTGGGTTCCCGGACCTCCGAGCTCCGCTGCCAGAGCGCCACAAAGGCGTCCTGGACGATATCCTCGGCCGCTTCCGTCTCTCCCACAAAATGCAGGGCATAGAGGCATAGGGGCCGATAATACCGCTTGAACAAGGGCTCGATGCGTTTATCCAAGGACTTCATTGCCCTGCAAAGATACTAATACTATAGGTTTTTCCAATCCGGCCCGCCACTTCTGTTAAACCGCTCCGCTTTCATTTTTCCAACCCGCGAAAAAAGGTGTAAGGTTTTTTTTGTCAGAAGGAATTGCTATCTTCGCATAAATCATTCGTTCACGTATTTATGAAGGGAACGATATACTTGTTTACACTAAACATCAGATAAATTATTGAAGTTCAGGTTAAAAAACCTGAACTTTTTATTTTCTTATATAAATAAAATCAGCGAATCACAAAGGTTCGCTGATATGTTCAAAAAGTCTATATGTGCTTGTTCTTACTGTGATGTAAGAAGCATTAGATATTTGGCTTAGTTTTCCGGGTATGGATTCATTTCTGTTCCCAATCTCATTATTGCCACATAAGCCAAATCACCATATTTATCTTCAAAGCTATCAAATATTGGTTTCAACTCAGACATACATTTAGATATTTCTATTTCATCTTGTTCTATTTGCTTTTTGCGAAACAATTCAATTTGATAATCTCTCATTACTTTGTCAGGATGATATTCTTTTAATACGTTCTTCACACTTTCAGCAACTATCTTTTTGAGTTGTGATTCATTAAGTTTTATTGTATTCTTTTTCATATTCTTATTTGTTTTTGATTCTGTTATTCTAATGGGTTGTCTCATTGGCTGAGGACTACCACCTTTGTATATCTGTATCAAGGTATTCTTTAGTTTAGGGAAAGTTTTGTTAAGGAAAGCAACATTAAATCCTTTCTCAAATACTGGAATACCTTCTGAATAATAAACCTTCCATTTTGTTTCTGCTATATTAGCCAAGTCTGGACAATTTTTTTCGTTGTAAATAAAGATGGAATATCTTCTATTAGGTAAACCATCAATCTCTTTTGGTTGCCATTCTGTCTCTTGTGATGGATGATTAGCCCACCTGCATCTAATGGTTTCCTTATCTCCATCAGGTATTTGAACCACATAGGCACTCCCCCATTTTCCTGCTTGATATGCATTAGTTCCACTAATGATTTCAATTAGTGCATTAGTAGTATCTAACAATGTCCAAGACTGCAAAAATGTCAATGCTTTTGCATTATTGTTTCTTTTTGATTGTTTGGTTTTCTCTGGCCATATTTGAATCCAAAGTTGCTTTCCATTCATATTAAAATAGGTTTTTAATATAAATAGTGCATAAATCTGAAAAAAACGATTATCTTTGTTTAAAACAGAATTGTTATGAAGAACTTTCCTGTATTAAATTTCTCTAAGTTAACCTTAGATGATATGAAATCTTTAGGAGTGGCTGAAGGTTTACATTCACCTTATTGTATCAAAGCAACTGATGACAAAAACACAATAGTAGGATATATAATAATTACAGATAAACCAATTAATGCAAGAAAACATAAGGGAATGTCTGTCAATCTTCTTAATGAGGTTGATGCATTGAATGCAAACAGGTGGTATAATCTTAGAATAGTCAGATTAATCAATAAGCATATCTATGATGGTAATCTTGAAAGTATGTTTGATTATCTTATTGATTTACTACCATCTGACTGTTATCTTTGGGCTAATTCATATTGGGACAGAAAACATAATATCTTAACAACATTAGGTTTTACTGAATTATCTCAGGAATTGAGACAAAATCCAAATATTAGAATTTTTAATGTGTATCATAGAAAACTAGAATAATAAAAGGATGTCTAAAACAAGTCATCCTCTTCAGTGTAAACAAGTATATTGTTCCCTTTATGAAACGTTTCTTAACTTTTGCAGCCCTGGTGCTCTTAAGCGTGGCTGCGCTGGCCCAAAACAAGAAAGTAACCAAGGCCAATTACGACCTGGCCGAACGTTTTTCCGCCAAAAAGGTGGGCCAGATGGTGTATTCCACCCAAATCCGACCCAACTGGTTCAAGGACAGCGACCGTTTCTGGTACAGTTGGAAAACGGCCGATGGCACCCGGTATTATCTGGTGGATGCAGCCACCGGCGCCAAAAAGGAAATCTTTGACATGGACAAATTGGCCCGTCAACTCACGGAGATTACCCGGGACCCGTACGATGCCCAGCATCTTCCCCTGCAGGGCCTGGAGCTGAAGGAAGACAAGCGTTTCCAGTGGGACGTGAAGACCAAAACCGTAAAGAAAGACTCCCTGGGCAACGATACTAAGGACTTTGTACAGTACCGCTTTTACTACGATATCGACAAAGGGGAGCTCACCTGGGACACGGAGGAACACAAGCCCGAATATCCCCGCTGGGCCAATGTGTCTCCGGACGGCGAACTGGGCATTTACCTGAAGAACCATAACCTGTACGTTATGGACAAGGAGAACCTGAAAAAGGCCGCCAAGGATGCCAAGGACAGCACCCTGGTGGAGCGGAAGCTCACCACGGACGGCACCAAGGACTTCTCCTGGGGTGGCGGCAACTACAGCGGAGACACGGAGAAGGACACCACCGCCCGCCGGATGGCCGAGGTTTTCTGGGCCCCGGACGGCAAGCACTTTGCCACCATCCGCTGGGACATGGCCGACATCAAGGAACTGTGGGTAATCAACTCCCTGGCCAAGCCGCGTCCGGAGCTGGAAAGCTACCATTACCAGATGCCGGGAGAGCCGGGCGCCAAGGGCTTCCTGTATGTCTTCGACCTGGACGGCAACGCCAAAAAGATTGCCTGGAACGCCTTCAAGGACCAGGACGGCGAACTGCTGAGGGAGCTTCCCAAGGTGGCCGACCGCTATAAGGATTACTCCGGAGGCCGATGGATGGGCGACAACGAGCATTTCTACCTCATGCGCCTGAGCCGGGACCTCAAGCGGCAGGATCTGTGCCGGGTGGACATCAATGCCGACAGCACCAAAACCATCGTAGCAGAACGCATGAACACCTATGTGGAGACCCGCAACCCGCGCTTCCTCCCCAGCGGGGACTTCCTGTGGTGGAGCGAGCGGAACGGCTGGGCCAACATCTATCTCTACGGGGCCGACGGAACCTGCAAGAAGAACCTCACCGAAGGCTCCTTCCACGTGGAAGACGTGCTGGGCGTGGGTAGCGGCTACTTCGTGGTAAGCGCCTGCGGCGTGAATCCGGAAGAGAATCCCTACCAGATGCACAACTACCGCGTGCCGCTCGCAGGCGGGCCGATGGTGCAGCTGGACATGGACGACATGGATGTGCTGGCCACCTCTTCAGATAACGGTAAATACCTGGTAGCCAATTATTCCCGGGTGGACTGCAAGCCGGCCGTGTGCCTGATTGCCGCTGCAACCGGCAAACGCACCGCCCTGGAAGAGGCCGATTTCTCCCAGCTCTTTGCCGCCGGCTACAAATTCCCGGAGCGCTTCAAGGTGAAGGCGGCCGACGGCATCACGGACCTCTACGGCGCCATGTACAAGCCCTTCGACTTCGACTCCACCAAGGTCTATCCGCTGGCCGATTACGTGTATCCTGGCCCGCAGGTGGAAGCCAACAACATCTCCTGGAGCTCCGGCTTCACCCGCACGGACCGGCTGGCCCAGATCGGCATGATTGTGATTACCGTGGGTAACCGCGGCGGTCATCCGAACCGTTCCAAGTGGTACCACAACTACGGCTACGGCAACCTCCGGGACTA
>Ga0265301_10006246_pt1 | contig 11466 bp, 12 predicted proteins | sample AusTroGonzalo_MG_2_FD_193488 | JGI IMG/M metagenome (GOLD analysis project Ga0265301, IMG submission 193488) | Bovine rumen microbial communities from tropical cattle in Woodstock, Queensland, Australia - Gonzalo_04 | ecosystem: Host-associated > Mammals > Digestive system > Stomach > Rumen ...
GGGTAATGCAAGTATTGTGCCAAAAAAAAAGCATCGGGGTTGCCGATGCTTCTCTTTTAGTCGCCCACATGCAGTTTCTGCAATCCTGACTTCTCTAGTTTCGCCTCGGCGTAGGCTCGGTCGATGACCAGCTCTGTCGCGTTGATGTCGGAGGGCAGCTCAAACATGGCGTCGTTGAGGATGGCTTCCATGATGGAGCGCAGTCCGCGCGCGCCCACCTTGAACTCGATGGCTTTGTCCGCCACGAAGTCGATCACCTCGTCTTCGATGACTAGCTTGATCTTGTCCATGGCGAAGAGCTTCTGGAACTGTTTCACCAAGGCGTTCTTAGGCTCGGTGAGGATGCGTTTCAGCGCGTCCTTGTCCAAGGGGTTGAGGTGGGTGATGATGGGTAGACGTCCGACGATTTCGGGGATGAGGCCGAATTTCTTCAGGTCGGCGGGCGAGAGGTACTTCAGCATGTTGTCCTTGTCGAGGGCCTCGTTGCCTCCGGCGCCGTAGCCGATGACGTTGGTGCGCTTGCGTGCCGCTATGAGGCGTTCGATGCCGTCGAAGGCGCCGCCTGCGATGAAGAGGATGTCCTTCGTGTTGACGGGGATCATCTTCTGCTCGGGGTGCTTGCGTCCGCCTTGTGGCGGCACGTTGACGACGGAGCCTTCCAGCAGCTTCAGCATGGCTTGCTGCACGCCTTCGCCCGACACGTCGCGGGTGATGCTGGGGTTGTCGCTCTTACGCGCGATCTTGTCGATCTCGTCGATGAAGACGATGCCGCGTTCGGTGGCGGCCACGTCGTAGTCGGCGGCTTGCAGCAGCTTGACGAGGATGTTCTCCACGTCTTCGCCCACATAGCCGGCCTCGGTGAGCACCGTGGCGTCGGCGATGGCGAAGGGCACGTTGAGCATCTTGGCGATGGTGCGTGCCAGCAGGGTCTTGCCCGTGCCGGTCTCGCCCACGAGGATGATGTTCGACTTCTCGATCTCCACCTCGTCGGCCTCCACTTTCTGGCTGATGCGCTTGTAGTGGTTGTAGACCGCCACGGCGAGGGTGCGTTTGGCTTCGTCTTGCCCGATGACATACTGGTCGAGGAAGGCCTTGATCTCTGCGGGTTTTTTCAAGGCCAGTCCCTTGCGGGAATAGGTCTTCTTGTCCTCGCCGAACTGTTCCTTGACGATGGCATGGGCTTGCTCGGCGCAGCTGTCGCATATCTCGGCTTCGATGCCTTGGATGAGCAGCCTTACCTCGCTGGCTTTACGTCCACAGAAAGCGCAAACGCCTGACTTCTTGGCCATGGATTAAGCTTTTTTGATGAGCACCTCGTCGATCATGCCGTATTCTTTGGCTTCGGCGGCGGTCATCCAATAGTCGCGGTCGCTGTCGGCCCACACCTTGTCGTAGGTCTGGCCCGAGTGCAGGGCGATGATTTCGTACAGTTCCTTCTTCAGCTTCTGGATCTCGCGGGCCGTGATTTCGATTTCGGTGGCCTGACCTTCCACGCCGCCCATGGGCTGGTGGATCATGATACGCGAGTGGGGCAGGGCTGAGCGTTTGCCCTTGGTGCCGGCACACATCAGCACGGCGGCCATCGAAGCGGCCATGCCGGTGCAGATGGTGGCCACGTCGGGGCTGATGAACTGCATGGTGTCGTAGATGCCCAAGCCGGCATAGACGCTGCCGCCAGGCGAGTTGAGGTAGATCTGGATGTCGCGCTTCGAGTCGGTCGACTCAAGGAAGAGCAGCTGGGCTTGGATGATGTTGGCCACATAGTCGTCGATGGCGGTGCCGAGGAAGATGATGCGGTCCATCATCAGGCGGCTGAACACGTCCATCTGCGCCACGTTGAGCTGACGCTCTTCGATGACGGTGGGGCTGATGTAGCCGCTGTTGTTGATCTTGGAGATATATTGCTCCAGGCCGAGGGTGTTCAGGCCCACGTGCTTGGTGGCATACTTGAAGAATTCGTTATTCATTTCTTGCCTTTTTTGGGTTTTCTCTCACCTTCGAGGCTCTTCATGAACTCGGCAGGGGTGACTTCGGTGTAGTTGATGTTCATCTTGCCCTTCAGGAAGGCGGTCATCTTGACGTCGGCGAGTTGGTTCTTGAGTCCGCTCACCTGTTGTTCGTCCTTGAGGTAGTTGGCGGCGATCTTGTCGAGGTTGGCCTTCATGTCGTCTTCGAGGTTGGCGTAGTCGATGCCGGGAAAGATCTGCTTCAGCACGAAGTTCTTCACCTCCTCGTCCGTGATGATGAGCTCGGGGTTGGCCTTCACGATGCTGTCTTCGATGAGCTGCCAACGCAGGCCCTTGGCGTAGTCGTTGTCATAGTTCTTCTCGATGTCGTCGGCGGAAATCTTGCCTTGGCTGTTCTCGACGATCCAACGCTTCATGAAGGCGTCGGGCATGTCGAACTTCACGGCGGCCACCAGCTCGTCGATCATCTTGTTGAAGAGGATGGGGTCGGCTTCGGCCTCATGCTGCTTCTCCATCTCGGCTTTGACGGCCACCTTGAAGGCGTCGAGGTCCTTGATGTCCTTGTCGGGGAAGATTTTCTTGAAGAAGTCCTCGTTGAGCTCGGGTTTCTCGTTGCGGATGGCGTCGTCGATGATGATGTTGAAGTCGGAGGCAGCGGGAGCGTCTTTGCCCAAAACCTTGGCGGCTTCCTCTTCCGAGCCGAACACCTTGGCGAAGTTGACGATGAACTCAGAGCCCACTTCCTTGTCGATGAACTTCTTGCGTTGCGTCTTGTTCTTGATCTGGCTCATGTTGAAGTAGACGCCGTCTTTCTCGAATCCGCCTTCCACTTCCTTGCCGTTCTTGGCTTCGCGGATCTTGATCTCGAGGCGGTCGTCTTCGCCCACGGTCTCAGGATGGCTGGTGTTGGGGTTGCGTTGTTGCAGGTCTTCCACGACCTTGTCCACTTCCTCGTCGGTGGGGACGATATGGTAGAAGTCGACCATGGTGTTGGTAAAGTCGACGTTGATTTCGGGACGCAGGGCGGCTTCGAAGTAGAAGTCGAGGTTGTCGTCCTTCTCAAGGTCGGCGGGCTGCTGCTCGGGGTCGTTGAGCGGATAGCCGAGGAGGTCGAGCTTGTTGTCGATGATATGTTTGTTGAGGGCGTCGGAGACGACGGTGTTCAAGGCTTCCATCTTGGCGCTGGCGCCATACATTTTCTTAATCATGCCCATCGGCACCATGCCGGGACGGAAACCGGGGATGTTGGCCCGCTGTCTCAGCTGTCTCAGTGACTTCTCTAATGACTCTTGGTAGTCTGCTTGCTCTACGCTAATCTTGATGGAGATGAGGTTTTCTCCTTTGTTGCTTTGTGTGATGTTCATTGCTATATTATTGATTGTCTTTAACTTGTGCGGATGAAGGGACTCGAACCCTTACTTCGTGAGAAACTAGATCCTAAGTCTAGCGCGTCTACCAATTCCGCCACACCCGCGATTTTGAGGGCGCAAAGATACAACTTTTCTGCGAATTATACCTTAATTAATAAAGCTTTTGTTTTTGGCAAACTCTACCTTTAACCGTCATTGCGGGCTTGACCCGCTGTCATTGCGGACTTGATCCGCAATCTCCTGAATGCAAGGGCTATCCTTCTTGTTCAGGAGATGGCGGATGTTCCTCCGCCATGACGTTAAAAGGCGTAGGTTTACTGGTTTCCATCAGTTTTTGACGTCCAGTGCCTCTCTTAATGCGTTTCCGATGAGCATAAACGCCAGCACCAGCAGCATGATGGCGATGCCCGGCAGGATGGCGAGGTAGGCGGCGTCGAGGATGATGAAGGCATAGTTTTCCTTGATCATGCTGCCCCATGAGGGCATGGGAGGCTGCACGCCGATGCCCAGGAAACTCAAGCCCGCCTCCAGCAGGATGGCCGAGGCGAAGTTGGCCGCCGACACCACGATGATGGGGTTGAGGATATTGGGCAGGATATGCCGGAAGATGATACGCAGATTCTTGAATCCCAAGGCTTTTCCTGCTTCTACGAAGGTGGTCTCTCGGATGCTGAGGATCTGTCCGCGCACGATACGCGCCACCTCTACCCACATGGTGAGGCCCACGGCGATGAACACCTGTGCGATGCCCTTGCCCAAGGCGAAGGTGATGGCGATGACGAGGAGCAGGGTAGGGATGGACCACACCACGTTGATGAACCACACCACCGCGTCGTCGACCTTGCCGCGGAAGAAGCCGCCCAAGCTGCCCATGACGATGCCGATCATCAGGCTGAGCAGCACGGCGATGAAGCCCACGGTGAGGCTGATGCGGCTGCCCAACACCAGGCGGCTAAGGAAGTCGCGCCCAAACTGGTCGGTGCCCAACAGGAACTTGCGGTGCTTCACGCAATGGCTTCTGATATAGGTGTCGGCCTCCTCTGAAGAAGTGAAAGTCGCGGTCGTTGAGCCCTGAGCCTGTCGAAGGGTCGAAGGGCCGATTAAATCATGGTTATCAATTACCTCCATCCTCACCGTCGAGCTCTCTTCTGCCTGATAGAGATAAACCGTCGTCGCGTTGGCCTCGACATGGATGCTGTCGAAAGGCAGGTAGATGCAGTCGTCGGGCCGACCGTTGAAGAGGAACTGGAAGAATGGCGTCTTGGCGGGTGGCGTCTCCTTCGGCACCATCAGCATGTCGACTTCGAAGCCGGGTATCTTGGTGCTGATTTCAAGGATCTGCCGGTTGGCGTTGGGGGTCTTGTCGGGGATGACGAGGTAGGCAAACAAAGCCAACAGTGCCCAAAGGAGCACAAAACCGCACGAGGCCATCCCGGGCTTGTTGCTGCGGAACCGCTTCCATGCCAGCGCTTTAGGCGATTGGTTTTGTTTGGGTTGTTCGTCCATGGGTGGCTTTGTATTGCGCCGTCAAAAATACGCATTTCGCCCTTGATTTCGAGAGCAAAAGAAGAAAAATTGAAAAAATTGCGCAAAAAGCATCGTCGTTATGGAAAAATGTTGTATTTTTGCAGCCGCAATCAGATGGTGGATTTAGCTCAGCTGGTTAGAGTACCGGATTGTGGTTCCGTGGGTCGTGGGTTCGAATCCCACATTCCACCCTGAGAAGAAGAGGCTCGAGAGGGTCTCTTTTTTGTTTTCTATACTCCTTTCGGGAAAAATGATTATTTTTGCAGCAAATTTGAATACTATGAATAGAAATTACAGAATCAGCTTGCGTCGGGAGCCTGAAGGCGGTTATACTGTTTTCGTTCCTTCTTTGCCTGGTTGTATTACCTATGGTGAAACTGTAGATGAAGCAATAGATATGGCTAAGGAAGCCATAGGGCTGTATATTGAAGAGCTTGAAGACAGAGGCGAACCTGTTCCTGATGACAGCAACACGTTGGAGTATTCATTGAATCTGGCTATGGCATGAATTTAAGTCCTACTTATCTGATACAACTTCTTGAAAGTGCGGGTTATCAATTTAAGAGAGCAAAAGGGTCACACAGAGTGTATTATAACCCCGTAAACAATAAAACGATTATTGTTCCTTTTCATAATGGCAAAGATTTGAAAAAAGGGACTTTTCTCGCCATTTTGAAACAAGCAGAGATTAACTTATAATACGGAAGTCGGATGAGTCGAATAATGGCTATAGATTTAGGTAGGAAGCGTAGCGGCATCGCCGTCACCGACCCCTTGCAGATCATCGCGAACGGGCTGACGACGGTGGAGTCGCATAAGCTCGTCGATTTCGTGCTGAATTATTTGAAGACGGAAGACGTGGAGCAAATCGTCATCGGCGAGCCAAAGGACATGAAAAATAACCCTTCCGACTGCTCCAAGTACATCGAGCCTATCGTCAACCGCCTGAAGAAGCTGCTGCCCGACATGCCTATCGTCCGTTACGACGAGCGCTTCACCTCGGTGATGGCGCACCAGGCCATGATTGACGCCGGTCTGAGCAAATCCCGCCGCCAGGACAAGGAACTCGTCGACACCATCGCCGCCACCATCATCCTGCAATCCTATATGGAATCCATTAAAATGCGGAACTAACCAATTATCAATTGTCAATTATCAATTATCAATTCTAAAATGATATTACCTATTGTAGCATACGGCCACCCCACTTTAAAGGCTCTCGCCCAGCCCATCACGCCCGATTATCCCGAGCTTGAGACCCTGATCAACGACATGTGGGAGACGCTGGCGCACTCCGAAGGCGTCGGCCTGGCCGCCCCGCAAGTCAACAAGTCCATCCGTCTCTTCATCGTCGACGGCAACCCCTTTTATCCCGACTATCCGGCGGCCAAGGACTTCAAGCAGGTCTTCATCAACGCCGAGATCCTTGAGTTTTTCGGTGACGAGGTGCCGTTTAGGGAAGGCTGCCTCAGCTTGCCCAATATGTATGAAGACGTGATGCGTCCCGACAAGATCCGTATCAAATACCTTGACGAGAACTTCCAAGAGCACGAGGAGGTCTTCGAAGGCATCCGCGCCCGTATCATCCAGCATGAGTACGAGCACCTGCAAGGCCATGTCTTCGTCGACAACGTCGCGCCGCTGCGCAAGACCCTATTGCAAGGCAAGCTCCGCGCCATCAGCGAAGGCAAATGCGACGTGGACTACCGCATGATTTTCCCGCATAAAAAGAAACACAGATAAAAAACCGATACAATGAAAAAGACTTTGAGAATGGTGGTTGCCGCCATGCTGGCATTGGCTATGTTCGCATGCGGCGGCAAAGAGCAGAAACTCACGCAAGACGACCTCAAGGCGGCACAGGCGACCTTGTTTAACGAAGACCGCAGCGTCAACGAGGCGGTGGCTCCCGAAGTGGCGGAGAAATTCTGCAAGTTCGTCGAACAGAACCCCGAAGACTCCACTGCTGCACAATGGCTCTACCATGCCATGGAAATCAATGTTTTCCTGAAAGATGCCGACAAGTGTGCGGAGATCTGCGACAAGCTCACCGCCAACTATCCCGAGACTGACTGGGCACCGATGAGCCTCTTCCTGTTGGGTTCATACGTGTATAACGACCAACTCAACGACACAGCACAAGCCCATGCCATGTTCCAGCGCCTGATTGACGAATATCCCGAGAGCGAGCTCGTCGACGACGCCCAGAAATCCATCGAATACCTCGGCTTGACGCCCGAGGAAATCATGGAACGCATCATGATGCAGCAAACGGAAGAGTAAGGCGTTTTTGAAGCATAAAAAAAGGAGCCAGCCGGCTCCTTTTTTTGTTAGCACCCGAAGGCTTTCTTTAGTTGATCCACCAAGTCGAGTTTCTCCCAAGCGAAGAACTCCACGTCCTTGTAGGTCTTGCCGTCCTTCTCGTAGGTGGTGTCGTCCTTGTAGTGCACTTCAACAGGCTCGATGACGGGCTGTCTGCCGAAGTGGCCATAGGATGCCGTCCTCTCGAAGATGGGGTTGGTGAGGCCGAAGCGTTTCACGATGAAGTAAGGCCTCATGTCGACCATCTCCTTCACCTTGAGAGCGATTTCGGCGTCGTTCATCTTGACGTGCGAGGTGCCTTCGGTGTTGATGTAGAAGCCCACAGGTTCCGCCTTGCCGATGGCATAGGCAATTTGCACCAGCACTTGGTCGCAGACGCCAGCGGCCACGAGGTTCTTGGCGATGTGGCGCGCGGCATAGGCTGCCGAGCGGTCCACCTTCGAGCTGTCCTTACCCGAGAAGGCACCGCCGCCGTGGGCACCGCGACCACCGTAAGTATCGACGATGATCTTACGGCCCGTCAGACCTGCGTCGCCGTGAGGACCGCCAATGACGAACTTGCCCGTGGGGTTCACGTAGAGGTTCATGTCGTCGCCGAAGAGCTTCTTCAGGCGCGTAGGCAGTTGCTTCTTGACCCTCGGGATGAGGATGTTACGCACGTCGGCCTCGATTTTCTTCTGCATGAGCACGTCGCTCGGCAAGAACTCGTCATGCTGTGTGCTGATGACGATGGTGTCGATGCGCAGCGGCTTCCAGCCTTCGCCGTATTCCACCGTCACCTGCGACTTGGCATCGGGACGGAGGTACTTCATGTGGCGGCCTTCTTTGCGGATGGCGGCCAATTCGAGGAGCAGCATGTGCGCCAGGTCGATGGTCAGCGGCATGTAGTTCTCGGTCTCCTTGCAAGCGAAGCCGAACATCATGCCTTGGTCGCCGGCGCCTTGGTCTTCAGGTTTTTGGCGTCCAACGCCTTGGTAGATGTCGTTTGACTGTCCGTGCAGGGCCGACATGACACCGCACGACTGCGCGTCGAACTGATATTCCGACTTGTTGTATCCGATTTTATCTATGACACGGCGTGCCACATCGGGCACTTCGACGTAGGCATTGGTGCGGATTTCGCCCGCCACCACGACGAGACCAGTGGTCACCAAAGTTTCGCAAGCCACCTTGGAGGAGGGGTCTTGGCTGAGCGTCGCGTCCAGAATGGCATCCGAAATCTGGTCGGCTACCTTGTCGGGATGACCCGCTGAGACGGATTCTGAAGTGAAATAATAACCCATAACAAATTGTTTATTAGTTAGTTAATAAGAAATTTGTGTGGGAAGTGTTGACTGAAAGGGTCCTTCGACCTTTCGACAGGCTCAAGGCTCAGGAACCCAAGGAAAAAGCATTGGTTTAGCATTTTTTCTTGTGGTTGCAATCAAATCAAATCTTTCCACGAATGACGCTGCAAAAGTACGGAATATTTTGGACACGGCAAGGCCGCGTCCAAAATTATTTCGTCAGTTTTTGGAACGCCTCCTCAATGCTCAGGTCTTCTTTTTGCAAGGTCTTGATAATGAGGTTGTTGTCGACAGACCATTTCATCAGGTTGGCGCGGATGTCGGTGTCGCCCTGCGGCTCGAGGATCCAGTGGTTGCCTTTGACGCGCTGCACACGACCCACCTGCGGGATGCCATGGAGCAAAGCCTCGCTCACCTCGTTTTCGAACTCCACGACGACGACGTTGCTGGCCGAGTTTTCCTGTTTCAGGTTCTCGATCTTGTCGTCGGCCACCACCACACCTTTATTAATAATAATGGCGCGTTCGCAGATGGCTTCCACCTCCTGCATGATATGGGTGCTGAGCAGCACGGTCTTCTCTTTGCCGAGGTTGGAGATGAGGTTGCGGATGTCGATGAGCTGGTTGGGGTCGAGGCCAGAGGTGGGCTCGTCGAGGATGAGCACCTGCGGGTCGTGCATCATGGCTTGGGCGAGGCCGACGCGTTGGCGGTAGCCCTTCGACAATGCCCCGATTTTCTTGTGCGCCTCAAGGCCGAGGCCTGTCTCGTCAATCATCTCATTAATGCGTTTGTGGGCGGCTTCGCCTTTCAGCTGGTGGACGCCCGCCACAAACTCCAGGTATTCGCGGACGTACATGTCGAGATACAAGGGGTTGTGCTCCGGCAGGTAGCCCACGATGCGCTTCACGGCCATAGGGTCATCCATGACATCGTGTCCGTTGACGCTCACCGTGCCCGAGGTGGGCGGGATGAAACAGGTGATGATCTTCATCAGCGTCGACTTGCCCGCGCCGTTGGGGCCGAGCAGTCCGACGATACCTTTATTGATGGATAGCGTGACGTCGTTGAGGGCGAGTTGCTCGCCGTATTGCTTGGTGATATGATTGATTTCTATAGACATTTTCCGTCGGTTTTGATGGTGCAAAGATAGAAAATTTGAATTAATTTGTTGTCGGTAAACAAAAAAGTAGTACTTTTGCGCCCTCGTTAGTAAAGTCCATTCATCGGTCTTATAGAATCGATAACAATTATTAAACACAAAATGAACTACTTAAGTTACAAAACAGTAAGCGTCAGCAAGGAAAATGCCAACAAGAAGTGGTATGTCGTCGACGCTGAAGGTCAAATCCTCGGCCGTTTGGCAAGCGAGGTTGCCATGATTCTGCGTGGCAAAAGGAAGGCATGCTTTACTCCCCACAGCGATTGTGGTGATAATGTCATCATCATCAATGCAGAGAAAGTGGTCCTGACTGGAAACAAATTCACCCAGAAGTACTACATGCGCTACACCGGCTATCCGGGTGGCCAGCGTATCAGAACCGTCGCCGAACAGATGAAGCGCAAGCCCACGTTCGTGCTCGAACACGCCGTCCGTGGCATGCTCCCCAAGAACAAGCTTGGCGACGCTATCTTCAAGAACCTCTACGTTTACGAAGGTCCCAATCACAACCACGAGGCACAACAGCCCCAAGAACTCAAAATCAACACAATTAAGAATAAAGACTAATCATGGAAGTTATCAACGCTTTAGGTAGAAGAAAGACCGCCGTTGCCCGTATCTATATGAAGGCCGGCAGTGGTAACATTACGGTGAACAAGCGCGACTACAAGGAGTACTTCCCGACGAGCATCCTCCACTATGTGGTTGAACAGCCTATGATGCTGACCGAGACCCTCGGCCAATACGACATCAAGGTCAACCTCGACGGTGGTGGCATCAACGGCCAGGCCGAGGCTTTGCGTCTCGCCATCAGCCGCGCCCTCTGCGAGATCAACCCCGAGTATCGTCCTACCCTGAAGGCTAAAGGTTTGATGCGCCGCGACCCGCGTATGGTCGAGCGTAAGAAACCCGGTCAGCCTGGTGCCCGTAAGAAGTTCCAATTCAGCAAACGTTAAGCCCTCAGAAGCCGAGCGATTTTGTTTAGTATCCAAATCGCTGAGATTCTTGTTAAGACTACTTGGCGATTGTATTTAGCGAATGTAAACATTAAAAAGAAAAACTCATGACACAAGTAACATTTGAAGAACTGTTGGATGCCGGTTGTCATTTCGGCCATCTCAAGAGAAAATGGAATCCGAACATGGCTCCCTATATTTTCATGGAGCGCAATGGTATCCACATCATAGACCTCTATAAGACCCAAGCCAAGATGGACGAGGCTGCTAACGCCCTCTGCCAGCTGGCCAAATCAGGCAAGCGTGTCCTCTTCGTCGCCACCAAGAAGCAGGCTAAGGACGTCGTTGCCGAACTCGCTTCGAAAGTCAACATGCCTTACGTCACCGAGCGTTGGCCCGGCGGCATGCTCACCAACTTCGCCACCATCCGCAAGGCCGTGAAGAAGATGACGAGCATCGACAAGATGATGAACAGCGACGCTTACAAGAGCCTTTCCAAGCGTGAGAAGCTGCAGATCGAGCGTGAGCGCGAGAAACTCGAGAAGAACCTCGGTTCCATCGCCGACCTCAGCCGTCTGCCTTCAGCCCTGTTCGTGGTCGACATCATGAAGGAACACATCGCCGTTGCTGAAGCCCGCAAGCTCAACATCCCTACCTTCGCCATCGTTGACACCAACACCAACCCCAACCTCATCGACTTCCCCATCCCGGCCAATGACGACGCTTCGAAGAGCATCGCCCTCATCGTCGGCAAGATGGTCGACGCCATCGAGGAAGGCATGACCGAACGCAAGAACAACAAGGACCTCATCCAGGAAGAGGAAGAGGAAGAAGTTGACGAAATGAAAGACAACGTCGAGGAAGAGGAAGCCAAGGAAG